>ERZ772827.1659-NODE-1659-length-11133-cov-8.371457_pt1 | contig 11133 bp, 7 predicted proteins | sample MGYA00580850_ERZ772827 | MGnify/ENA primary metagenome ERZ772827 (study PRJEB29015, sample SAMEA2737950) | human oral metagenome | biome: human oral; feature: human-associated habitat; material: dental | place: China | collected 2145 ...
CGGCCCGCCCCCCGGAGCGGCGCAGGCCCAGGGCGCCCTGGTGCCCGGCCTCCCAGCGTCCCAGGAGGCGCGCCACGAGGGTGCCGGTGGCGGGGGTCGCGCGGGTCATGGCGACCACGAGCGCCACCAGCAGGGCCACCCCGCCGGCGAGCGTCGCGAGCAGGCTGGACGCGCCGCCGCCCGCCTCCTGCCCGTGGGAGGCGGCGCCCCAGACGACCAGGGCCGCCCCCAGGACCACCAGGAGGGCCGTGAGCCCCCAGGTCAGCAGGCTGCGACGACGGGTGCGCGGACCCTGGGCTCCCCCGGCCCCCGCCAGGACGGCCATGGGGCTGGTGCGGGCGGCGGCCGAGACGGCCCGCAGGGAGGCCAGGACGCAGACCACGACGGCCAGCACCAGCGCCGAGGCCGCGGAGGCGGGGGTCACGGTCCCCAGAGCCTCACCGGCGTCATGGCAGATACCGGTGGTCGTGAGGAGCACCATGACCGCTGGCAGGGACAGGAGCAGGCCGAGCACCCCGGAGGCGAGCCCGACCAGGGCGGACTCCACCACCAGGAGGCGGCGCACCTGCCCCGTGGTGGCGCCCGTGCAGCGCAGGAGGCCGGTCTGGCGGGTGCGGCGGCGCAGGGTCACCTGGGAGGTCGTCGAGACGATCGCCACGGACAGGAGCACCGCGATCATGGCGAAGACGAGGAGGACCTGGCTGCTGGAGTCCGCGTTCTGGGTGGTCCGGGCGACGGCGTCCTGACGCGCCTGCTCACCGGTGAGGACCTGTGCGGCACCCAGGTCGTAGGTGCGGGAGGGATCCTGCGGGTCGGCCACCGTGCCCACTGCGGCCAGGGCGTCCCCCACGGCCCGGGCAAGGGCGGGGGCCTGGTCGGGGTCCTGGGCGCTCACGAGCACCGTGGAGCCCTCGGCGCCGTCCTCCAGGCCGCTGACAGCGCGTCCGGCACCCAGCCCCTGGGACTCCAGGAGGCCGACGACCTCCAGGGTCTGGGGGGCCTTCCCGCCGACGGGGTCGGTCAGGGTCAGGCTGGTGCCGACCCCCGCCCCCAGGGCCTGGGCGGTGTCCGCCTCCAGGGCCACCTGGGCCCTGCCGGCCACGGGCCAGGTCCCGGCGGTCAGGCGGTCGTAGCGCAGGGACTCGGGCAGGACGGGCCCGAAGACGACGTTGACCTCGTTGCCGTCGGCGCGCACGCGCCGGTAGGACAGGGAGTCGGCGGCGGCCGCACCGACCCCCGGGACGTCGGCGACCACCTTCAGCAGGGCCCCGGCGGGAGGGCAGGGGCCCTGCTGCGCGTCGCACCCGACGACGACGTCGGCGGTGCTCAGGGGCCGGGCGCTGCTGTCCTCCACTGCCCGGCTGAGCCCGCCAGCCAGGGCCAGGACCACCACGACGAAGGCCGTCGACAGGCCCACGGCCAGGGCGGTGGCGGCCTGGGAGCGCCAGGAGTGGCGTACGTTGTCCCAGGCGAGCCAGGTCAGTCCCGCCCCCCTCATGAGCGGGCCTCCCGGTCCTCCACCACGCGGCCGTCACGGATGACGACGACGCGGTCCCCGGCGGCCGCGGCGTCGGCGTCGTGGGTGACCATGAGGACGGTCTGCCCGGCGTCGGCGGTGGAGCGCAGGAGGGTCAGGACCTCCTGGCTGGCGGCGGAGTCCAGGTTGCCGGTGGGCTCGTCGGCCACCAGGAGGGCGGGGGCCGCGATGAGGGCGCGGGCAATGGCCACGCGCTGGGCCTGCCCGCCGGAGAGGGTGGCCGGCAGGCGGCCCAGGAGCCCGTCCACGCCCAGGCGTCCGGTGAGCTCGCGGAGGCGGTCCTCGTCCACCTTCTGGCCCGCCAGGCGCAGGGGCATGGTGATATTGGTGCGTACCGTGTGGGTGGGCAGGAGGTTGAAGGACTGGAAGACGAAGCCGATGCGGCGCCGACGCAGCTCGGTCAGGGCCCGGTCCTTCATGCCCACCATCTGGACGCCCTCCAGGGTGACCGAGCCGGAGGTGGGCCGGTCCATGCCGGACAGGCAGTGCACGAGGGTGGACTTGCCTGACCCGGAGGGCCCCATAATGGAGGTGAAGGTACCGGGGAGGACGTCCAGGTCCACCCCCTTGAGGGCCTCGACGCACGCCGGGCCGGTGCCGTAGGTGCGGCTCAGGGATCTGGCGGACAGGATGGGCGGGGTGGGTTCGGCCGTCATGGCTGCTTCCTTCGGGGCGTGTCGGTGGCGACGCGGTGCGCGCCGTCACCTGCCAGGCTAGGAACCGCCGTCCTGAGGGGGATCCGCCCTCGTGCCGATCCTGCCCGCGGGCACGCTCCCTCCCCGGGAGGAGCCCTCTCCTCCTACCGGACGCCCCCGGGCACCACCTGGCGGGGCCGGACCCGCCAGAGGCGGGCCGGGGCCGTCCCATACGCCGCCCCCGCACGGCAGTGTGATGTTAGACTCATCATATGCGTATTGCACTTGCCAGTGACCACGCGGGCTTCCCGCTCAAGAGAGAGATCGCGGCGTGGCTGGAGTCCCAGGGCCACACCACCGAGGACTTCGGCACGCCGGACACCCGGCCCGCCGACCTGTCCGACCACGTCTACCCCGCCGCCCTGGCCGTGGCCCGGGGCCAGGCCGACCGGGGCGTCTTCGTCGACGGGGTGGGCTACGGCTCGGCCCTGATCGCCAACCGGGTGCGCGGGCTGACGGCGGTGGTGTGCCAGGACCCCTTCTGCGCCCGGCTCGCCCGGGAGCACACCGACTCCAACGTGCTGTGCCTGGGAGGCAAGATCATTGGCTCGGCGATCGCCCTGGAGATCGTCCGGGTGTGGATGACCACCGGTTTCCTGGACCAGCCCAAGTACCGCAGGCGGGTGGACAAGGTCGAGCAGATCAGCAACCGGCACCTGGTGGCCCTGGAGGACCTGGACCTCTAGCCGCCGGCAGGTGCGCCGGGGCCAAAGCGTGGTGGTGCAGGCCCCGCGTCCCGGCTCGGGCGTAGGGGCCTGGCCTAGGCCAGCCGGGAGCTGTGGGCGTCTCCCCGCCCCGGACGGGGGCCCGCGGCCGCGCCCTCAGCGCAGGCCCAGGATCTGGCCGGTGGACACGTCCAGGTCCACTCTCTCGGCGGCGGGGTGGCTGGGCAGGCCGGGCATGGTGGACAAGGCCCCGCACACGGCGTAGACGTAGCCCGCGCCGGCGGCCAGCCGCACCTCGCGCACGGGCAGGCGCCAGCCGGTGGGGGCGCCGGGGACCTTGGGGTCGGCGGACAGCGACAGGGGCGTCTTGGCCACCAGCACCGCCAGGGCGCCGTAACCGCTCTCCTCGTAGGCGTCAATGAGGCGGGAGGCGGCGGGGGCGTAGTCCACCCCGTCGGCCCCGTACATGGCGGCGACCTTGCCGATCTTGGTGCGCAGGTCGTCGTCGGCCTGGTACAGGGGCCGCAGGACGGGTGAGGCGGCGGCGCAGGCGTCGGCCAGGGCGTCGGCCAGCTCCAGGCAGCCGGCGCCCCCGGCCCCCACGGGGTTGACGGGTACCGCCCGCACCCCGGCCCCGGTGGCGATGCGCACCACCTCGGCGACCTCGCTGTCGTGGTCGGTGGGGAAGACGTTGACGGCCACCACCGGCTCGACGCCGAAACCTCGCACGATCTCCAGGTGCCTGAGGAGGTTGGCGGCCCCGGCCCGCACGTCCTGGACGCTCTGGGCGCGCATGGCCTCCGGCAGGTCCCTGCCCGCGGCCAGGTGGTAGCGCCCGCAGTGGGCCTTCAGGGCCCGTACGGTGACCACCACGACGGCGGCCCGGGGCACCAGGCCGGAGACGGCGCACTTGAGGTCGAAGAGGCGCTCGGCGCCCATGTCCGCCCCGAAGCCGGCCTCGGTCAGCACGTAGCCCCCGCCGCGGGCGGCCACGAGGTCGGCGACGACCGAGGAGCAGCCGGTGGCGATATTGCCGAAGGGCCCGGTGTGCACCAGCACGGGGGTGCCCTCGGTGGTGCGCAGGAGGTTGGGGGCCAGGGCGTCGCGCAGGAGCGCCGCCATGGCCCCGGCGGCGCCCAGGTCCTCGGCGGTGACCCAGCCCCCTGAGGTGGTGCGGCCCACCACAATGCGGCCCAGGCGGGCGCGCAGGTCGGCCAGGGAGGTGGCCAGGGACAGGATGACCATGACCTCGCTGGCGGGGGTGATGTCGAAGGAGGCCTGACGGGTGACGCCGTCGGCCCGGGCCCCCAGGCCGGTGACCACGTGGCGCAGGGCGCGGTCGTTGACGTCCAGGACCCGGGGCCAGGTAATGGAGCGCTCATCGATCCCCAGGGCGTTGCCGTGGTGGAGGTGGTTGTCGACCATGGCGCTCAGCAGGTTGTGGGCGGCCGTGACGGCGTGGAAGTCCCCGGTCAGGTGCAGGTTCATGCGCTCGGCGGGGAGGACCTGGCTGGCCCCGCCGCCAGCCGCCCCTCCCTTGACGCCGAAGGTGGGGCCCATGGCGCCCTGGCGCAGGGTCAGGGTGGCCCGCTCGCCCCGGCGGACCAGGGCCTGGGCCAGGCCGATGGCGGTGGTGGTCTTGCCCTCACCGAAGGGCGTGGGGGTGATAGCGGTGACGACCACGTAGTGCAGGTCGGGGCGGACCGCTCCCTGGTCGGCGGGATCCTGCGGGGTGCCGGGGCCCAGGGCGGCCAGGTCGATCTTGGCCACGTCGCGCCCGTAGGGGATGACGTGCTCCGCCGAGACACCGACCCGGGCGGCCAGGGCGGCCAGGTCCACGGCGGGGCAGAGGGCGCGGACGGGGACGTCCGGAGCAGTCATGGGGCAGATCCTACCGGCCCGCCCCGCCGCGGTCCTGGCCTCCGCCACCTGCTGGCGCCGTCGTGGGCCCGGCCGGACACGCCGGGCGCCGGCCAGCTCACCGGCAGGAGCCGTTATGGTCACATGACCACTGCCCTCGTCATCCTGGAAGTCTCATGACACTCCTTTCCGGGCCTCGTCGGTGTCGGTCATCTTGGTGGGGGGCTCCTCGGCGGCGTAACTCGCTGCCTGGAGCTTGAACATACGAGCGTAGTACCCATCGCGCGCCATCAACTCGGCGTGGTCGCCAGACTCCGTTACACGTCCTTCAGAGAAGACAAGGATGCGATCAGCATCCACGACCGCGGAGAACCGGTGTGAGACGATCACGGTGATGGCGCCGGTTGCCTCGGCAATAGACCGGCTGCGCTGGGCCACGTGGCTTAAGATCGCGTCCTCATTCTTGGCATCGAGAGCGGCGGTCGGTTCGTCGAGCAGACAAAGGACCGGGGCCTCCCGCATGGCGGCGCGTGCCAGGGCGACACGTTGCCACTGACCCTCCGAGAGGTCGACTCCACCGAGTTCGGTCCCCAGCTGCGTCTGCTCGCCGAAGGGCAACCTGTCGGCCACCTCGCGTGCCATCCCCTGGTCGATTGCCCGAGCGACGGCATCCGGCGACTCGATCCGGTCAATATCGCCGACCCCTACCGCCGTCGCCATCGTGACCTCGTAGCGAGCGAAGTCCTGGAAGGTGGCTACGGTCCGGCGGCGCACGTCTTCGGCCGAGTAGGCCGAGAGCGGCTGACCTTCGAGGAGGACCTCTCCTTCATCGGGACGGTAGAAGCCCGCGAGAATCTTAATGAATGTCGACTTTCCGGACCCGTGGTCGCCGACGATGGCCGTGACGGTGCCGGGCCTCAGATCGATGCTCACGTCGTCCAAAGCGGGATGCTCAGCATTGGGATAGGAAAAACTGACGCCCTTGAGTGACAGACCGGACTCGAGGCAGTCGGGCATCACCGCGGTCGGCCCAGTAGACGACGCTCGTCGCTGCTCATTGATGTAGCGAAGCAACCATTGGTAGGGCCGGAGCACGCGCAGGCTGCTCGCCGCATCCGTCGCGCTGGCGATCACGGTCTGAGCGCTCTGCTGGAGCGACAGTACGACGATCGTAGCCAACACGAGGTCGCCGACGGTGCCCCGTCCGTTCTGCACCTGAAGAGTGAGCATCGCAATGGTCATCGAGAACGCGACCGCAAACCCGGCCCAACCAGCGAACTTGAGCGTGGCGGCGCCGAAGCGAGCGGTGAATCGAGCGCAGGTCACCCGCCGCCAGGCGTCGTCCTGCATCGTCCGCACAGCTGGCAGCGCGCCGAACAAACGTAACTCCTTCCTTCCCGCGTCGTTGATCTGCAAGTCGAACAGGTTCTGCTGGAGCCGGAACAACTCGGCCGACGATATCTCCGCTCGAGCCACCCATCTCTGCCCCTTACGGTTCGCAAGAATTGGGAGTAGTGCGAATAACAGCAGTAGCGGCGTCCACCAAGATACTATCGCAAGAAGACTCACGCTCACGACAACCTTCAGGGCCGCGAAAACCGTGGTGACCGCGCCCCAAGTTCCTCGCAACAGGGCGCCAGCACCGCCGCGCACGATCACCACGCGGTCCAGGTAATCGGAGCGTTCTAGGTGCTCGATACCAGGGAGGTCGTTAATCAGTCGGTGGAGTTCGGGGTTGAGGCCGAGCCGACCCACACGGTCAGTGAGGGTCCCAGTCATGTTGAACAGCAGTTCGCGGAACGTGAGTATCAGCGCGAACGACACCGCCACGCTGAGGCTCGCGACAGCCACCTGGGCCCCGGGTCGTCCTGCCTCATTCACCAACCAACGGATCGCGAGCGCGTTGACAGTGAAAGCGGCAAGGTCGAATAGGTAAACGAAGACCACGGTCGATGATAGCCACGACGCCGTCCGGAACGATAGCCGGAAGAGCTTCCACCAGATCCTAAAGGAATCAACCATGAACGAGATCCTGTTCATTCATGTCGTCACGGAATCGCGCGGCTTGGATGCTGAACATCTCCGCGTAGCGACCACCGAGCGCCATGAGCTGGGCGTGGTTTCCTTCTTCGATGATGCGGCCGCCGTCGAGAACGAGGATGCGGTCGGCGCCACGGACGGTGCTAAGTCGATGGGAGATCAGCAACATGCTGACCTTTCCTCGTGTCGCGGCCAGCGTCTGGAAGACCTCGGCCTCGGCCTCGACGTCTAGGTGCGCGGTCGGTTCATCCAAGACGATGAGGCCCGCCCCTCGTTGGACCGCCGCCAGAGCGCGCCCGAGGCCGACGCGTTGCCACTGGCCACCGGACAAGTCGGTGCCGTCCACACGCCCGGTGGAGAGATGCGTCTCCAGTCCCTTCGGCAGACGCTGCGCAAGCCGTCGGAGCCCAGCCTCGTCCAAGACCATGTCCATGGCGGCCTCGGACATCGCATGCAAGGACGTCACATTGTCCCGCAGACTAAGCGGGTAGTGGATGAAATCTTGCAGGATCACGGCGATGCGTGCTCGCCAGCTCTCGAGGTCCAGGGTGGAGAGATCCTCCCCGTCAACAACGATCCGTCCCGACGACGGCTGATAGAAGCCGGCGAGTAACTTCACGAGGGTCGACTTACCGGCACCGTTGATGCCGACCAGGGCGACACGCTCGCCTACCCCGATGCTGAAGTTGACGGAGCGGAGCACCTTAGTCTCCTGCCCTGGGTAGGAGAAGAAGACGTCCTCAAATGTTAGGCTCGGGGCAAGGTCACCCGTGGTCGGCTTCGCGCTGGTCCGGGGTCTGCTCGACCGGGCTAGTCGCTCGAGGAGTTGCTCGAAACGCTCGAGCACGCTCGCACCCTTGATAATCCAATGGGTTGCGCCGCCGCTCTCCACTAGGCTAAACACGGCGGGAGCTGCGGCAAGGGTTGCTGAGAGCAAGGCGACGCTGCACGACCGGATGGAGGCGAGGGCCGCGATCCAAATCGCTGGGGCGACACCGCACAGGACGAGCGACCACTGGACCCAGTGCCACCGCGAGATATGATCGATGTAGTCCCAAAGTTGCCGATTGGCCGCAACAATGTGGTGCTGCATCTGGTCGACAGACCAGCGAGACAGTCCGAAGATGCGAATCTCCTTGGCTGCTCCGGGGGACACAGCTGCCTGACGCCACACGTCCGCATGAAGTTCCTCCCCCACCGACCCTTGCCAGAGGCCAGCAACCTTCTCGGTCTGGCCGGTACACCATTTCTGGAGCAGCATCGCGGGAACAAGGACTATGAGCGGCAGGTACCACACGACGGAGAACAGGATCGCAAGCGCACCCAGGAGGCCAAACCGGTTCGCCAGCAGTCGAAGCTGGGCCACTGCGCCCTGGCCGGGAGTTCCGTCCAGTCCGAGGCGAGGATCTGCCTCGACCATGCGGATACTCGCCTGCACGTCTGGGAGTTCGAGGACGTCGAGCGTCTGGCACGCCGCGACGGCAGCACCCAGACGGGAACGGTGGGCGCCGTCGATGCGGCTCTGTGCCAGGTACTCCAGCGGAGCCATGAGCGAGTCAGCGAGATAGCCAAGGAGCAGGAAGCAAGTGAACGCCACGAGAGGCACAAGCGTAGCCGGGAGCAGTTGTCCAGGAGGCGCACCCTCGATGGCGGATATCACCCCGGCCAGGCCGGCCCCGACAGCGGCTGGCATCAGGGCCGAGAGGAGTTCGACGGCCGCGACGGCAATCGTGACGGGAATCCCGACATCCCCAAAGAGCCGGAACAGACGTATGGCGCGTCGTATTACCTCAAGCACGCGCACTCCGTACGAGGAAGCCCATCATAAACCCAGTGGGATCGATCTCGTGGGCCGTCGTGCGCTCATCGAGGACCGCCTGAACGACCGCGTCTCGACCCTGCTGCTCAATGAGCTCCTGGAAGGTGAACGCAGCGACAAAGAACGGACGATCGCAGTCGTCCGGCAGCAGGCGATCGACGTCCTCGATCCCGTCGTACTGGCTGATCCCACAACTTCCCTTGCCTACCCACGCATCGTCGCGGGTCGAGAACGTTTCGCGATCAGCCATGAGGGAGGACAGCGTCTGCAGCGTCTCGGCGTAACCTCCCATAAGCAACTCATACCAAGGGCGGGCGAACAGGACATCGGAGCCGAGCTGTGAGAGGCAGTAGATGCCGTCAGCATCGGGTCCGACAACGATGTTCTCGGTGCGCAGGAAGTAGAGGCCCTGGACGCGGTAGGGCGCCCGACCAGTCGCCTCGCAAACCTGTGCAGCGCTCATGCGCCGACGGGCATTCAGGGTCTCGAGAAGGGAAGACTCCAGAACGAACCAGAGGATCTGCGCCAAGAAGTAGCTTCGGACGGGCTGCAGCGCAAACGGTACCCCCGTCCCCGAACCGGGTCTCGTTGGGGAATCCCCCGGCGAAGGCTCGCGCCAGCAGCGCGCGAGGGCCTGCGAGGCGACGGCGGCGGAGTAGCCCTTGCGCCCGAGCAGGGCGAGCGTCCGGCGGCGCCGGACATCCGCCTTCAGCCGGCGCGTTGCGGCGAGCTTCTTGCGGGTCAGCGCCACGGCCGCCTCGGCCTCGGAGTCGATTTGGGACAGGGCGCCCTCGATGACGGAGGCAGACAGGCCCTTGCGCTGCAGCTCGTCGGCGATGGCGCGGCACGTGGCGCCGGCCTGCGGCAGGGCCTCCCGGTCCAGGGCGGCCAGGTCGATCTTGGCCACGTCGCGCCCGTAGGGGATGACGTGCTCCGCCGAGACACCGACCCGGGCGGCCAGGGCGGCCAGGTCCACGGCGGGGCAGAGGGCGCGGACGGGGACGTCCGGAGCAGTCATGGGGCAGATCCTACCGGCCCGCCCCGCCGCGGTCCTGGCCTCCGCCACCTGCTGGCGCCGTCGTGGGCCCGGCCGGACACGCCGGGCGCCGGCCAGCTCACCGGCAGGAGCCGTTATGATCACACGACCACTGCCCTCGTCATCCTGGAGGTCTCATGACACACCGTCGTTACCTGACCAGCCTGGTGGTGGCCTCACTGGCCCTGGGGGCCTGCTCCAGCTCCCCCTCGGACCCCGACCCCGGGGCGAGCGCCACCAGCGGGGCCGACGCCCAGGCCAGCACGCCCGCACCGGCCACGACCACCCCACCGGTAGGGACCGTCGAGCCGCCCGCCCAGATCCGGGGCCTGGGCACCCTCGGGCTGAGCAAGGCCACCATGAGCGTGCGGGTCGAGCCCGGCCTGACCAACTACGACGAGCACGGCCTGACCTACGTCGAGCCGCGCACGGACCCCGCGGCCGACCTGGTGGTCCACCACGTCCACTGGGACGGGACCCCGGGGTGGGACGCCACCGTCCCCGTGCCCAGCGGGGAGGGCGCCTACACCCCGCGCATGAGCTACGACGACGCGGCCGGGGTGGTGGCCTACTGGTTCACCACCGACACGTGGGACGCCTCCGACACCGGGGCCGGCCGCAGACCGCACACGCTGAGCAGCCCCGTCCACTGGTTCGACGTGGCCACGGGCCAGGGGGAGGCGGTCACGGTCCCCACCACCGAGGAGCAGACGGCCTCCTCCCACACCACCCTGGTGGGGGCCCGCGTCCTGAACGCCCAGGGCGGCTTCACCGCCGCGAGCACCCTGGACCTGACCCACACCCTGTCCACCGCCCGCGGACCCGAGCTCTTCCCGGGCAGCGACGTGACCACGGTGCAGACCGACTTCTCCTGGCACGGCAACTACATGACCGTGACCTCCACCGCGGACGACGAGGCGCAGCGGACCCTGCGCATGAACACCTCCGCGGTCCTGGACGCGGACCAGGACTCCAGGTTCTGGGCGGTGCCTGAGCGCGTCCTGGCCCTGGTCCCGGGTGAGGGCCGCCTGGTGTCGGTCACGGAGAGCGGGGCCCAGGACCTGGACCTGGGCGGCTGCCCGGTCTCCTTCACCCAGGGCGCCACCGGCGGCAGCGGCAACGGGTACGCGTTCATGGGACAGCTGCTGGTCAGGCCCGACGGCACCACCCAGTGCCTGGCCTCCCAGGCCGCCGGGCCCCAGGAGCAGGTCTCCGGGGTGCTCGCGGACGGCAGCGTGGTACTCACCAACCCGGCGGACGGGGGTGGTACCACCTCCCGCATTATGGGGCCCGACGGCACCACCCGGGCCGACACCACCTCCGTCAGCGGCTTCGGCGCCTACGGCGCCCACCTGGTCTTCACCACCACCGACGACGCCGGGGCCACCACGGTCACCGCCTTCAGTGAGAAGGACCTGCACCTGGGCTGAGCCCGCCCCTCCCCGCGAGAACGGTACTTATTCGTCGCGAGAACGGTACTT
>ERZ772827.1660-NODE-1660-length-11132-cov-4.102103_pt1 | contig 11132 bp, 5 predicted proteins | sample MGYA00580850_ERZ772827 | MGnify/ENA primary metagenome ERZ772827 (study PRJEB29015, sample SAMEA2737950) | human oral metagenome | biome: human oral; feature: human-associated habitat; material: dental | place: China | collected 2145 ...
CATGCCCATGACCACCACGCGCCCCTGGCAGGCCAGCATCAGCTCCACGGCGCGCACAAAGGCTTGCGCGGCGGCCGATTGCGGCGCGGCCAGGCGCGCTTTCAGGCCCAGCAGCGCGTCGGCTTCGATTTGCAGCGCCTCGCAAGCCAGCGCCAGCGCCTGTGGGGGGGAATAACTCATGGGCGCGGATTTTATGAGTCGCCCTGCTCTGCCCGCCGAGCTGCGCGCCCGGCGGCAAACGGCCCGCAAGGCCCGTCCGCGCTGCGTTTTCAGCTACAAAAAATGCAGCAATTTCAGGGCTGCGCCGCGGCGGGCGGGGCCGGTTGATCCGCCCCGGCGCGCAGGCGGGCGTGCAGCATGAGGATGTCGTTTTTGTCGGCCGGGCGGGGCACGCTCTGGCCGCCGTCCCACTCGGGCGACAGGCGCGGGCGCGGCAAGTCCGCCATCTGCGCCGGGCGCACCAGCCAGGGGCAGGTGGCAGGGGAATCGGGCGCGGCCAGCGGCTGCAAGCGCCAGCGGCCATGAAAGTCCAGCGCGGCCAGTTGCGATGCATTCAGCCCCAGCGTGTTCACACACGGCGGCGGCTGCGCCCCGGCCGCGGCCATGCGCTGCGCCAGTGCCTGCACCTGCGCAGCCATGCTGCGGCCGTAGTCCAGCGCGGGCAGCCACAGCGTCATCAGCAGCAGCCAGCACAGCGCGGTGCCTGCGGCGGGCAAGACCAGGCTTTTCCACAGCGCCGGGCGGTGGCGGCCGGTGCGCCAGCGCGCCAACCAGGCCCAGGCCAGCGTGGCCAGCAGCGCCGCCAGCAGCGCCAGCGGCTGAAACACCGGCTCAAACCCCGGCGCCAGCCGCGCCACATTGGCCGCCGGCTTGGCCGGCACGCCCGTTTGCATGGAAAGCCACACCACCCAGATGACGATGGCCCCCGCGCTGAAAAACAGCACGCTGAACCAGTCCATCAGCGCGCTCAAGCCGCGCCGCAGCGTGGGCAGCGCCAGCGCCGCCAGCGTCGCCAGCGGAGGCAGCGCCGCCAGCAAAGCCCGGTCGCGCGAAGGCGTGAGCAGCGCCGCCAGCGCCGCCACGCCGGCCATCATCACCGGCAGGCCCAAATGCCGCTGCTGCCGCAGGCGGGGCAACTGCGCCCGCCAGCGCCACAGCGACCACAGCGCCAGCGGCCAGATCGGCCAGGTAAACCACAGCAGCAGCCGCCCGATGGAGCGCAGCGCCAGCCAGGGCGCAGGCCCGACCAGCGGCCACTGCACCTGCCAGCGCCACAGCCCCAGCCACTGCGCCAGCGCCGCGCCGGCCAGCGCCGCCAGCGGCAGCGCCCACAGCAGGCGCTGGCGGCTGGCGCGCTCGCGCGCCTGTTCGGCCGGATCGGCCGGTTCATCGGCCGTCACGGGCCGCAGCCGCGCCAGCCAGGCCAGCGCGCCATAGATGAGCGCCAGAAAGGGCGCGCCCGACAGCGCCAGCGCGGGCAGCCCCAGCAAAGTCGCCGCCAGACTGGCGCGGGGGCGATAGGGCGAGGCGGCCAGGCCGAAAAACACCACGGCCGTGGCGCAAAGCTGCGCCAGCGCGGGCGAGGTTTCGTGCGAATACTGCGCCAGCCCCAGCGTGGCGATCAGCGCCAGCAGGGCGCCATCGGCCAGCGCGCGGGCGTAGTCGCCGGGCGCGGCCTCGCCGCCAAAAGCCAGCGCCACCGGCTGCGCCCCCCGGTGGCGGGCCAGGCAATACGTGGCGTGCCAGGTGGCCGCCAGCGTCAGCCCCAGCATCAGCGCAAAAGGCAGGCGCACGAGCAGCTCGGGCGGCAGCGCCAGCCACGAGGCCAGCCGCACGGCCACGGCCCCCAGCCAGTAGGGCAGAGGCGCGGCCACATCGGGGGCCAGCCCGTGCAGCGTGGGGGCCAGCCAGTCGGCGCGCCCCTCGGCCAGCGCCCGCATGAAGCCGAAGGAGGCCAGATCGCCCCCCTTCCACGGCTGCCGCCCGATGAAGCCGGCCAGCACATAGGCCAGGCAAAGCAGCCACAAGGCCGGGCGAGGCAGGCGGCGCGCGGCATCCTGGGTAACAAGAGCGGGGCTGGGCGAGTTCACGGCGGGCAGAGCAAAAGCAGACGACAAAAGCGAACCGGGCAGCTTACTTGAGCGCCGCAAGAGGCAAAGCAGCCGCAAACCGGGGCAAACCGGCGCAGCCAACACCGCCCCCGCCCTGCCCCGCTGGCAGACACGAAAAGGGCAGGTGAAGCCGCGTTTTGTTCCTATCTGGATACAAGATTTTGCTTATTAAATAAGCAGACGGCCCGCAGCGCCCGTGAATGCTGCGAAGCGCGCTATCAAATCAGGAAAAACCTGTGGATAACCCGGCTTTTCAGGGGCGTTTCAAGGCGAACTAGCAAGCCGATTTCCGAAAACCGGAACGCTTGCGCGAGATGGGGCAAGCCGGCCTGTATTGCCTAACAAATAAGCAACCCCGCCGCAGCGCCTGTGAATGCTGCGAAGCGCGCTATCCATTCAGGAAAAAACTGTGGATAACCCGGCTTTCAAAAACCGGAGCGGGCAAGCTCCGGGGCGAAGTTTTCCGGCCATCCCCGGCGCAGACATGGAAGCGTTTTTGAACTTCCGAACACCGCGCCCCGAACACGCCAAGCCACCGCCCTGCCCCACGCCGCCCGCCTCGCCTTTGCCGCGCTGCCAATCCAGCAGGCAAACCCGGCGTTTGCATACGGGGCAGCCAAAGGGGCGCTGCGGCCCTCATCGCTTGAAGTCAACCGGAAAGCGGCGGCATTCTGTTTGTATTTGGATACAAGATTTTGCTTACCAAACGAGCAAACCGCCCGCAGCGCCCGTCAATGCTGCGAAGTGCGCTATCAAATCAGGAAAAAACTGTGGATAAGCACCCTTGAATCCGCCGCGAAAACCCGGCCGCTTCTCACCAGTGCAGGCCCCTTCGCCCGCCCACGCTTTCGCGCCCGAATGGCAGGGCGAGCGGCGCGGGGTTGGAAAACGCGCGCCCGGTTTTCCGGCCCGCCCTGTGTCTGCTTTCCGGCGGCAGGGCAGGCGCGGCGCTGCCCCCTGTTTGAAGCGCCCCTGATTTGGGGCCGCCCGCATCCGGCTTTTGCGTCGGTTTTGCGCCGGTTTTTCGCATCCACGCCGGGCAGGCGGGCGGGGCGGCTTCTGCTTGTATTTGGATACAAGATTTTGCTTACCAAACGAGCAAACCGCCCGCAGCGCCCGTCAATGCTGCGCGGCGCGCTATCCATTCAGGAGCAATCTGTGGATAACCTGCCTGCGGGCGGGTCAGTCCAGCCGGGTGGGGAAGGGGAAGGCCCAGTCGCAGGTGGCGCTGCCGCTGCTGGAGTTGTCTTCGGCCGCGTCGTAGGCGAATTGGCCGTGGCAGGCCAGGCCGCGGGCGAGGGCCTGGCGCAGATCGGGCCAGTTTTCTTGCAGCGCGGCGCTGGCCCAGGCGGGCGGCTGTTCGATGCGCTGGCGCAGGCGGAAGCGAAATTGGGGGCCTTGGTAGGGGTCGGCGGCGATTTCCAGTTTGACGATTTCCAGCGTGGTTTCGCCCAGGCGCAGGCAGCCGGGGTTGTCGGGATCGGCGCTGGCTTGCAGGGCGGGGGCGAGGCGGTAGATGTCGGCTTCGGCCTGCTCGCCGGTGGGCTGGCCGTTGAAGGTGGTGAGGGCCACCGGGCCGCGCTCGTGGGTGAGCACCTGGGCTTTTTCCAGCATGCGCAGATAAGGCAGGGTGTGTTTTTGCTCGGGCGAGTCGGCGCGGCGCGGCTTGTTCAGCAGCATGGCAACGGCATAGGGGCCGCTGTAGCGGTTGATTTTTTGATCGACGGGCAGCCGGCTGCCGCCGGGCAGGGGCAGGCAGGCGGGCCGGGTGTAGGGCATGGGCGAGTGGGGGTTGTAGCGATCGATCAGGTGCTGGCGCACTTGTTGCTCGTCGGGCAGCGCGGCGGCAGGCAGCTGCGCGCCCGGGCCGGGCCAGAGCGGCTTCAGGCCGATGGCTTCGAGCAGGGCGCGGGCGGCGGATCGGGCATGTTCCAGGGCGCGTTCGAAATCGTGGGCCTGGCCGCGCGGCCGGTCGGGCACTTGCCAGCCGCTCCAGTGCCAGGTGACGGGCACAAGCTGCTCCTGGCGCACGAGCGCGGGCCAGTCGGGGAAGGCGGCGCGCAGCTCGGGGTGGCGCGCCCAGTCGGGCAGTTGCTCGTCGGGCACGTCCATGCGCACTTGCAGCAAATAGCTGGCGGTCATCAGGGGCTGGATGAAATCGGCCAGATCGCCGGGCAGCCACTGGCGCAGTTGAGCGGCAAGAGAGGGGCCGCCCAGGCGCTTGTCCGCCACGGGGGTGATGGCGGCCGGCCCGGCCGATTGCACCTGGCCCAGGGCAAAGCACAGCGCGGCGGGGAAAGCTGTCTGCGCGGCCCAGCCCTGCGAGCTGAGGCGGTAGCGGGTGACTTTGTGCGGCCTGGCTGCGGGGGATTCGGGCGATGCGGGCGGCTCGGCTGTGTCGGCGTGGGCGGGCAGGGCCAGGATTTGCCGCTCCAGCAGGCCGGCCTGGGCCAGCGCGTTCAGCTGCTGGCGGCGGCGCGCCAGCGCTTCGCTTTCGAATGCGGGGCGGAATGAGGCCGGGGATGAGGTGGAGTCTTTGGCGGCAGCCGCTGCGGCGGGCGGATCGGCAAAGTCTTCCTGCCAGCTCATGTCGCCCGGGCTGCCTTCGGCGGTGTGCTTGCCGTCTTTGTCAGAGGAAGAAACCGGCTGCGGGGCCAGGCAGATGGTGCAGCGGTCGGCCTCGCTGAAAGCGGCGCTGGAGGCAACGGACTGGGCGTTTTTCTGCTCCCAGGCCATGCGGGCGGCGTGGGCCAGGCTCACCGGCAGGGGCAGCCACAGCAGCGCACCCAGTGCGATGCAAACGACCAGCGCGGCCCACAGCAGGCCGTAGCGCAGCACGCGCCAGTGCGCGCGCGGGGTCGGGCGCTGGGCGATGGCGGTGGGCACCACATAGCGCAGGCGCGCGGCCTTGGCCTGGGCGGCCAGCGCGCGGCGCAGCAGATCGAAATCGCTTTCCGAAGGCAGCATCAGCCGCATCAGGCGCAAGGTGCCGCGCGTGTGGTGCACGCGCAGGTGGCGGAAAAAGCCCTGCCCCGCTTCGCGCAGCGAAAGCACATTGCCATGCGGCAGCAGCGCGGGGTGCGCCTGGCGCATGAGGGGCCAGGGCATGGGCGGCAGGTGCAGCCCGCGCTCGTCCAGCAGCAGGGGGCCGAGCGCGCGCATGCGCAGCAAAAACAGCAGCCACGCCACGGCCAGCGCGGCCATCAGGGCAAAGGCGCACAGCCCGCCCATTTCCTCGCCCGTCGCGCCCCCGATTTGCGTGAGCCGCCACAGCAGGGCGGCCGACAGCGCCAGCAGCGGCAGCGCGCCCAGCCCGGCCAGCGGGCGGGGCAGGCGGTAGGTGAATTCAAGCTGCATGGGCGGCCATCAAGCGAAGGGGCGGGCGGCGATCAGCCCGCCGCGCGTTTTTGCAGGATTTCAAAGGCGGGCAAGGTTTTGCCTTCCAGCACTTCCAGGAAAGCGCCGCCGCCGGTGGAGATGTAGCCCACATCCTTTGCGATGCCGTATTGGGCGATGGCCGCCAGCGTGTCGCCGCCGCCGGCGATGCTGAAGGCGCTGCTGGCGGCGATGGCGCGGGCGATGGTTTCGGTGCCGCGGGCAAAGGCGGGCATCTCGAACACGCCCACGGGGCCGTTCCACACCACGGTGCCGGCGGCCCCGATCAGGGCGGCCAGCCTTTGCGCGGTTTCGGGGCCGATGTCCAGAATCAGATCGTCGGCGGCCACGTCCTGCGCCTTTTTCACGGTGGCGGGGGCGTCGGCGCTGAATTCGCGGGCGACAACCACGTCGGTGGGGATGGGCACTTCGGCGCCGCGCGCTTTCATGGCCTCGATCACGGCGCGCGCCTGCTGCACCAAATCCGGCTCGGCCAGGCTTTTGCCTATGGGCAGGCCGGCGGCCAGCATGAAGGTGTTGGCAATGCCGCCGCCGACGATGAGCTGATCCACGTTTTGCGCCAGCGCCTGCAAGATGGTGAGCTTGGTGCTGACCTTGCTGCCGGCCACGATGGCCAGCAGCGGCCGCCGGGGGTTGGCCAGCGCCTTGGCTATGGCGTCGATCTCGGCAGCCAGCAGCGGCCCGGCGCAGGCCACGGGGGCAAATTGGGCGATGCCGTAGGTGCTGGCCTCGGCGCGGTGGGCGGTGCCGAAGGCGTCGTGCACAAAAATGTCGCACAACGCGGCCATCTTGCGGGCCAGGGCTGGGTCGTTTTTCTTCTCGCCCTTGTTGAGGCGGCAGTTTTCCAGCAGCACCACCTGGCCGGGCTGCACCTGCACGCCGTCGATCCAGCCTTGCAGCAGCGGCACTTCGCGGCCCAGCAGCTCGCCCAGGCGGCGCGCCACGGGCGCGAGCGAGTCGGCGGGCTTGAATTCGCCCTCGGTGGGGCGGCCCAGGTGCGAAGTAACCATCACGGCCGCGCCGGCCTTGAGGGCCATTTCAATGGCGGGCACGCTGGCGCGGATGCGGGTGTCTTCGCTGATGTGGCCCGCTGCGTCCAGCGGCACGTTCAGATCGGCGCGGATGAACACGCGCTTGCCCTGCACCGCGCCCTGGGCGCACAGATCGGAAAAACGCAGCACTTGCATGGGTCGGACTCCTTGGAAATGAGGGATGGATGCTTCAAATTTTGTAGCTGACTTCGCAGTATCCATGCGGGTTTCAGCCGGTTTGCATGTTTTTTACGCAGCTTTGGACGGGCGATTCACCAGCGGCGCACGAAGGGCGCGAGATCGGTGTTTTTGGGCGTTTGCTCGCCGCCTTCCTGGGGCGTGCCCACGGCCAGCAGGGCCATGACCTTGTCCTGCGCTGCGCATTCAAATGCCTGACGCAAGGCGGCGCTGTCCACCCACGCGCCGGTGATCCACACGCTGCCCAGGCCCTGCGCCTGGGCGGCCAGTTGCAGGGCGTAGGCCGCGCTGGCGGCGCTGGCGTGCTGCTCCCACGCGGGCGCGGCCCAGCCGCCCGAGCCGGCATCCGGGCTGCGCACGGCAGCGATCACGCCCACCATGAGCGGGGCCATCTGGCTGATGTGGCGCGCCTTTTGTTCGCCGCGCTCGCCCATGTCCAGCTCGCGCGCCGCTTGCAGCAGCACGCCGTGCAGGCGCTCTTGCGCGGCAGCGCCTTCGATGAGCACAAAGCGCCAGGGCGTGTGCAGGCCGTGATCGGGCGCCTGGGTGGCCGCTTGCAGCATGGTTTGAATTTGCTCCGCGCTGGGGCCGGGCAGGCCCAGTTTCTTGACGGAACGGCGGTGAGTGAGTAGTTCGATGGCGTTCATGTTTCAAACCTTAACCGATGCGCGCCCCGCCCCAAGGCCCCTTCAGGCGAAAACGTGCCGCCACACGGCCTCTATGGCTTGGCGCTCGCACGCAAACACGCTTTCTTCGAACAGCAGGCTTTCTTCATTGAGCCGGGCCATGTGCTGGGCGTGGCGCAGCGTGCGGTAGGCATCTGCGGCGGCCTGGCCCGCGCCGGCGGGCAGCAGGCCGGCGGCTTCGGCGCGTTGCAGCAGGGCGATGTTGCCGAGGTTGGGCTCCAGCGCGGGGTGTTCGCGGGTGTGCGCCAGCACGAGGTATTGCACGGTGAATTCGGCATCGACCATGCCGCCTGCGCCCTGCTTGATGTCAAACAGGCCGGGCGCGGCCGGGTGGGCCTGGTGCATCTTCTGGCGCATGGCGGCAATTTCGGCGCGCAGGGCGGGCAAGTCGCGCCCGGCGGTGATGACGGCGTGGCGCACGGCGTCAAAACGCGGCCCCAGCGCGGCCTGGCCGCACACGAAGCGCGCGCGGGTCATGGCCTGGTGCTCCCAGGTCCAGGCGGTGTTGCTGCCGCGCTGCTGCTGGTAGCTGGCGTAGGCATCAAAGGGCGTGACCAGCAGGCCGCTGTTGCCGTTGGGGCGCAAGGCGGTGTCGATCTCGAAAAGCTGGCCTTCGCCGGTTTGCGTGGTCATCCAGGTGATGAGGCGGCGCACGAAGCCGGCATAGATTTCGGCGGCGGCCGGGTGGGCGTCGTCATAGACGAAGACGATGTCCAAGTCGCTGCCATAGCCCAGCTCCTTGCCGCCCAGCTTGCCGTAGCCGATGATGCCCAGCGCAGGCTCGCTTTGGTGGCGCTTGCGGTAGCTGGCCCAGCACCAGCGCAGAGCCACGCGCAAGGCGGCGTCGGCCAGGGCCGAGAGGTCATCGGCCACTTGCTCGACGGTCAGCATGCCTTCCACGTCGCGCACGAGGGTGCGAAACACCTCGGCGTGGTGCGCGCGGCGCAGCAGGTTGAGCAGGTTTTCCTCGTCGTCCTCGCCGGTGCGGCGCAGCGCTTGCAGGCGCATGTGCAGGGTTTGCTCGAAAGCGGCCGGCTCGAAGCGGTCTTGCAGCAGGGCGGGGCTGGCCAGCTCGTCGATCACGCCCGGGTGCTGCTGCACATAGCGCGCAGGCCAGCGCGCCGCGCCCAGCACGCGCAGCAGGCGCTCGTGCACGGCGGGGCGCTCCATCAGCAGGGCCAGATAGCTTTCGCGGCGCAGCACGGGCTCGATCCAGTCGGCCAGGCGCAGCACGGCAGCTTCGCTGATACGCCCTTCTTCCAGCCAGTCGGCGGTGCGATCCAGCAGGTGCATCAGCCGGGCGCTGGCCTGCTCGCGCAAACCCAGCACGCGCGGGTGGGTGGCCCAGCTTTGCAGGCGCTGGCGCACGGGCGGAGAAAAAAGTTGCAGCAATTCATCCAGCGTGGGAGCGCTCTCCAGCGTGGGCGCGTTGCGAACTGCACTGCGGGGGGCGCTGCGGGCTGCGCTGCGAACGGCGGCGGTCGGTGCAGCAGCGGGCGCTCCTTCGGGCGAGATGACGCCGGCGGCGCGCCGGCAGCGATCGCACGATCGCGTGCCCCCCAGCAGGCAGTCGAACTCGTGCGCCACGACTTCGCGGTGGGCCTGCAAGTCATCGAGCAGCGAGCCCGATTCGGCATAGCCCATGCTGCGGGCGATCCAGTCCAGATCGGCGTCGTCGGCGGGCATGAGGTGGGTTTGCTGATCGTCCAGATATTGAATGCGGTGCTCCAGCCGCCGCAAGAAGGTGTAGGCCGCCGCCAGCGCCTGGCTGGTGGCCTCGGGCATGAGTTGCGCGCGCGCCAGCCGGGGCAGCGCCTCCAGCGTGGCGCGCGTGCGCAGCTCGGGAAACTGGCCGCCGCGCACCACTTGCAAAAGCTGCACGGTGAATTCGATTTCGCGTATGCCGCCGCGCGAGAGCTTGACGTCGCAGGTGTTGCCCGGCCGCCCCGCGCTGCGGCGCAGGGCCTGCTCGCGGATTTGCCGGTGCAGCACGCGCAGCGATTCAAAAACGCTGTAGTCCAGATATTTGCGAAAGACAAAGGGCAGCACCACTTCGCGCAGCGCCTGGGCCGCCGCCGGCTCCAGGCCGCCTTGCGGGGCCACGACGCGGCTTTTGAGCCAGGCCAGGCGCTCCCACTCGCGCCCGTGCGCCAGCATGTATTGCGCCAGCGAGCCCAGCGTGCACACGGCCGGGCCGCTGTTGCCGTTGGGGCGCAGCGCCAAATCCATGCGAAAGACAAAGCCGTGCTCGGTCACTTCGCCCAGCAGGGCGTTGATCAGGCGTATGGCGCGGGTGAAATATTCCTGCGCGCCCACGCGCCCGCGGCCATCGGCGCGCCCGGCGGTTTCGCCGTCTTTTTCCTGCAAGTAAATCAGGTCGATGTCGCTGGAGACATTCAGCTCGCGCCCGCCCAGCTTGCCCATGCCGACGACCCAGAAGGCAATGCGCCGGCCCGCTTCGTCCAGCGGCGCGCCGTAGCGCTCGTCCAGCTCGGCAAAGGCGTGGCGGCAGGCTTCGTCCAGCGCCAGCTCGGCCAGCTCGGTCATGGCGCGGGTGACCACTTGCAGCGGGGCCTGCTGCTCGCAGTCGAGCACGGCCAGTCGCTCCATCACCAATTGCCGCAGCACGCGCAGGGCCGCGCCCGTGTCGTGGCCGCGCGCGCGCAGGGCGGCCAGCGCCTGGCTCATGCTCTGGCGCTCGGGCGCGCCGGGCGGCAGCAGGGGCAATTCATCCACGTAGCGGCGGCGCAGGCGCTGCACCAGGCGGCTGTGCGCGGCCAGACCCGTGAACAAGGCCGCATCGGCCACGGGCGGCGCGGGCGGCGGCTCGGGCGGCCAGACGCAATCGGGCGGACAGGGCTGATTACAAGAGACGCCCGGCGGATGGGCGATGGCGGGGATGGGGATGGAAGCGGGGGCGCAAGCGGGCGGCGCGGCCTCGGCTGAATCGGGTTCTGAAGCGTGGGTGCAAGTCATAATTTTCGGCTTTGCTGCACGCCTGATTGCCCGCCTTGCCTGATTCGATTTCCCGACTGCCTGCCCGTTTTCTCAAAGTGGCGCTGTGGCTGTTTCTGGCGCTGGCGCTGGCAGTGGCCCTGGCGTGGGCGGCGCTGCATTGGTTCATTGTGCCGCGTATCGACGATTTGCGTCCGCGCCTGCAAGCGCTGGCCTCACAGGCGTTGGGGGCGCAAGTGACTGCCAGCCGCATCGAGGCGGTTTCCAACGGGCTGATACCGGTCATCACCCTGCACGATTTGCGCGTGCAAGGCCCCCGGCAGACGCAGGCGGGCTTGCATGTGCCGCGCGCACAGGCGGCGTTTTCGGTGCGATCGCTGCTGCGCAAGGGGCTGGAGAGCCTGGAAATCGAAGGCGCGCAAGTGCAAGTGCGCCGCCGCGCCGATGGCCGCCTGCTGGTGGCCGGGCTGGATATTTCTGGCGACGCCAGCGCCGACACGCAGGCGGCCGACTGGCTGTTTTCCCAGCCCCGGCTGCTGTTGCAAGGCGGCCGGCTTCTCTGGGTGGATGAAATGCGCCCGCAGGCCGCGCCGCTGGCCTTGTCCGATCTGCGCCTTGCGCTGCGCAACAGCCGCCACCGCCACTTCATTGAGCTGCAAGCCACGCCCGAGCCGCAGTGGGGCGATCGCTTTTCCCTTCAGGGCGAATTCCGCCAGCCGCTGTTGTCCACGCACGCCGGGCAGTGGCAGCAGTGG
>ERZ772827.1666-NODE-1666-length-11101-cov-12.176172_pt1 | contig 11101 bp, 15 predicted proteins | sample MGYA00580850_ERZ772827 | MGnify/ENA primary metagenome ERZ772827 (study PRJEB29015, sample SAMEA2737950) | human oral metagenome | biome: human oral; feature: human-associated habitat; material: dental | place: China | collected 2145 ...
AGGTGCGCAGAGCCTCGGGGTGAACGCCAAGCTCGTCGGCGATCCTGCGGATCGCACCCTTGGCCCGCGCCGGGTCAGCCAACGCGTCCAACGTCATCCTCGTGGCTCGCTCGCGCAGCTCATCGGGATACTTCTTCTGTCCCATGACAGTGATCCTTCCGTGTCATCACTGCCTGCATCAAACCCGGGACGATTCACGTAGACCCACCCGGAGAAGGCGCGTACATAGGAGGGGGCACCTCCCGCTTGCGGGGCAATGTCGGCGAACCACAGCTCGTTCAGCCTGAACGCGCTGAAATGCCCTTTGACAAGGTCGGCCCGGCACTGCACTCGCGGTGCGCTGCACGTGGTGCCCCGGAACTTGGCACGTCTGACACCGCGCAGGCCCAGGTCGCCCATGAGCCGCACGGGCGGTACACCGGGCCACGTAACCGGCACCGTGACGCTCGGCGCACTCAGGTCGGCCCCACATCACGTGCATCCTGCGGATCCCCAGCACCGGGGTAGCTGGTTCTTGTGGACCTTGGACATCTCCGCCTTGAGAGTCTCGTCGCGCAGGCTCCTGGCGCTAGGAAGCCGGCTACGACGGGCGTGAGTCACGTGCTCGGGGCGATCTTGACTCCAGCGCCAGTGAGCACCTAGCAGACCAGCCAGGACCCAAACTCCTCCTTCTTGGTCTCAATGCACTGGCAGATCAACGGGACAAGAGCTCACACTCCGCCGCGACAGACAAGCCGACGCACTCATCAGGATCGCGTTGGCTCTTCGCAGCTCTCGAACCTCCTTCTCAAGTCCCCTGATCCGCTGCGCCTCGTCAGCGGTGATTCCCGGCCTCAGGCCACCGTCGACCTGGGCCTTCTTGACCCAGGTGCGCAGAGCCTCGGGATGGACACCCAACTCCTTGCCGATCCTGCAGGTCGCGCCCTAGGCCCGCGCCGAGTCAGCCAGCGCCTCCAACGCCATCCTCGTGGCCCGCTCGCGCGGCTCATCAGGGTACTTCTTCTGTCCCATGACAGTGAACCTTCCGTGTCATCACAGCCTCCATCAAACCCGGGGCGACTCGCAGTCCTGACACACAACTGTCACCCACGTCCTGAGACGTCACAACGTCACCATCAACATCAAAAACTACAAAATCATCATCCGTTTCCAAATCACCAAACGCAGCAGGCATCCTCAAATTCCTACAGTCGCCAGGGCACTGAGGTGTCATGAGTCAAAAAAATAACTCACGCCGCTCTCAAGAGGTGACCAGCGATATGATCAAATAGTTTTATAAACAACTCTACCTTCATAATCGATTTCATGTGTAGCGAAGTCTGTAACCACGGAAATATACTCGGAACGATGCGGAGGATGTACTCTTACCACGGCTCGGCCTACATTTGTACAGTCGAGCACCAGCGCAACATATTCCAGCACGCACCTTTTCAAGTTAGGCGAGACATAACGATTTCCACATGAGTCGTCTAACAAGACTACATCAACTCCACGCTGCCGTGCTTCACTTACACATGCGACCACGCAAGTACCAGAGAAAAACGGCGCCCTAATTTCATCACGAATTTCCGCCTCCAGAATGCCAGCACTTATCCTCATCTGCGCAGTCAAAGGCGCACCCGCTGCGATTGTACTGAGAAGAGGAGACACCCGTTGTCGAACTGACAGCATACGGCGATTCATGAGTTCATTGATTCTGATCTGCTCCAGCCGATAAGCCGTGATCTCAGTTGCAATGCGTCGATTAGTAGAAATCTCGCTGGCCGCGCGAGCAGAAAAATAGGCAATAGCCTGCCATGCGAGCAGCAACACCCAGTGACTAGCCATGTACGTCGAAAGCATGGCGATCGGTCGCCCTGTTGATATAATCCAGTAGAGCACTGTGATTGTGATCAAGGAAACTCCCAACCATGCGCCACGCCCACATCCTCGAAGAACCAGAACACAGCACAGAATCACGCTTACACCGGTACTCCAACCCGCATAACCAGGCCAACCATCGAACGCTACCTGCCGCAAAACCATCAGATTACCCCCAGCCGCGATCATAACGACCACAGAAGCAGCCCAAAACGGGAGATCACCTTCTGGCCATGACTTAAGTAAAAGCGCCGCAGCAACAAATAGAGCGATAAGACTAAGGAAAACAGGCGCCGTGTGGAAGTAGGATCCAGATACACATTCTCCCGCAACCAATATTATATACAGAACCGCTATTACGGCAGCAATACCGCGGGCTCCTAACGTATGCGCAGAATCTGACAGGCGCCCTTCCCAAGAAGTAATGTTGGATTTCTCTAGATTCACGTCCGCAACGCCGTACCGACAGTCAGTGGTTTCATTCTGTGGACTCCATTTTAGGTGAACCTTAGTACCTTGGCCGGCTGATGAAACAATACTGACTTCCCCTCCAGACTCTTCCATTGCAGCAATGACTGACTCGTCTAAGCCGTAGCGGAATTTGCGAACAGCTGCAGGGTCGAAACCAACACCATTGTCACAAATTTCAACATACACGCCCACGTCACTGCTAATTAATCTCGCCCGCCGTTTGATTCTGCGGGGTCCGCGGACGCTATGTGCCCCGTCTATGCTATCGGCATGCCTCAGAGAGTTCCTTACCACTTCACCGCTGGCAGTAAATAACGACTGCCACACCCGATTTGGAACCATCATCTTCTCAGTCACTGAGATCGACACTGACAGGTCCTCACAGACCGAGTTGAGATAATCAGCAAGGCGAAGCAGCAGGACGTCAGAGCTCCCCGCACTGTCTTGATCCCGAAATGTCACTTCTGTCACGCCCGTCAATGCTGCGCGTGCAGTCTGTCTGAGAGATTCTGAATCTTCAACACCAGACGCAACTGCAATTAGCACAGAAAGTACGTGGTCATGTATGAGCCGATTGCTGTGGCGCTTCGCGACATCCTCAGCACGCTTCAATGCCAATGCATTCGCTCCGTCTTGCCGCTCGATGAAGCTGACGTCTAATGCTTCGCCTTGACGGATTACGTAACTAAGCGCCGAAAGCGTCGACAAACTCGTGGTTAGGCTGACTAGAACCTCCTCAAACACCACAAATTTCACACTGTTTGCAGGAGCGGCCAGCATGAGCAAAATTAGCGGCGTAAGTCCACCCAAGTAAAAAAAACGTAAACGTACGGGAAATACAATCGTTGCGGCGGTTGCTACGAAATACAATGAAACAAGAGGCTGCGTGTGCGGAGAGATGCTGTCTGCCGAAGCAGTTCGAACGATCGGCAGAACAGCAGACAAGACCGTTGCACCGAAATATGTCACAACGAATAGTCTCAAAGAGCAAACAGTGAAAGAGTCGGCTGCTCTCAACCTTCGTTGTTGAGGTGAGCTAGGTTTGCTACCATCGTTTGCTGTTCTTTCTACAACGATCCCAAAAACACCACCAATTGCGGAAAATAACGCAGGCAGTATAGTCAGAACAACAATTTGATCTGCGTGCTTACGGTCGATACTGCAAATGTCAAGTGCATCCGGAACAGACATGTACGTCATAACTAGCGCTCCAACACCAACAATTACGGCGACAAGACGCGTAAGATGACTGACGTAGGCGCCTTTCATGTGTTCACTCGATACCGATACCATTCAACAGTCATCACTCAAAATAGCTAATTAGTCCGTCTTCCGCAGCTCGTTTGAATAACTCGATTCGAGTTTCGGCTGAACGTCCCGCAGATCTATACTTAGATCTAATACGGGCGATGTAGGTATCCACCGTATATTTAGACAAACCTAGTTCTCTGGCCACGACGAAGGCTTTATTTCCCATTGCATACAAACGCAGCACTTTCTGTTCGGTGTCTGTCAAGCATTCTCGGACAAAATCGGTATCAGTATCAAGAGCTGAAGCCCAGTCCAATCCTGCCGAAGGCACTTTTGCTAGAGCGAGAATAGCTGCATCGATAAATTCTTCGCTGGACGATGATTTTCTTACCACTGCGTAGACGCCAGCCGATATTGCATTCCTCACCATCATCGGATCCTCGGCAGAAGTGTAGACCATCACCGGCACCCCGTGGCGCATTAATTCTGCAATGTTATCTGCAGGACTTGATCCATCGGCTAATCTAAGATCCAGAATCGCGAGATCAAATTCGCTGAGAACTCCCGCGTTTGCCACTGTAGCAGACCAATGCACTTTCCAATTCAATCCTGCTTGTATGATGTAGTGCTTACACCCCTCCGCAATAACGCGGTGATCATCGATAATCAAAATGTGACGTTGTTCCATTCTCGCGCGCCTCACGATCGATTTCTCTTAGTTACGCAGTGAGCAAGTCCATGTAGAATATGCCGCACGCTTAGAGCCTAGACGTCCGCTCATTGAACTTACATACTATCACAATGGATCTCATCGAGAATCGCCCAAATTCCCATGACATCAAGCCTCTGCAGGGCGGACTGTTGGTTTTTTTCGGACGGTGCTCGTTTTCTTGTTTCAGATTGCCTTAACTAAGCCCATGAACTCACTTTCGAACTCGTTCGGGGTGCGGTATCCCATGACTAAGTGAAGGCGAACATGATTATATCTCAACTCTGTCCATGAGACAATATCCTTGACCACCTTGTTTTTTGTGGGGCATACTATTTTCTGGACTATTTCGTTACTAAGTGTGCCGTTGAAGGACTCTGCCCACGCATTATTTCAGCACACTTCTGCACGCCCCACTGAAGGACGAATGCCATTGGAGTCGAGGTGGCCCAGGAACCTCTGAGCCGTGTACCGACTTCCCCTGTCCGAGTGAAAAATCGTCACACCCTTTTCAATCGGGTACCTGCTTACCGCCATGTCAATGGCTTTACACACCAGGGAGGTGCGCATATGGTCGGCCATCGCACAACCCACGACCTTCTTGGTGCAGCAATCCAGACGGTCGCAAGATAGATAAACCCACTCCATGTCCTGACGCAGGTGATGTTCCCACACGACTTGCGCCCTTGGGCCTGGACGGTGAAGTCCCGCCCGAGCAGGTCAGGACGCTCACCCAGGTCCTCAGCCGGCACGGTGGCACAGGCTTTTGCCCGTGGTCGTGCGGCCTGCAGCCCAAGGCCTCTCATGATCGAGCGGATCGTGGCCCCTACCACCCTCACGTCACGTTTCTCCAAATACGCTTGTGCTCTTCGGTAGCCGTAGGTGCCGTCAGAGTCCTCAAAAATGTCCTTAATCATGATGGCCAACTTCTCCCTCCTAACCTCGAATTTTCATCGTTGCGAAGGTGTCCTTCCCCTGGAGTTTTCGGATCTCGGTAACCCGCACTATTCTCCACGCGAAGCGACACCTTCACCCCGTCTTCAACACTCCAACGATGAAAACTCGAGCTTAGAAGGTTGGTTGGGTGAGTAGTCTGATGGCTCGTTTTGGTTGTCGTGACAGGGATCTGGTGATCGAGGCGATAGTGGCTCTGGTGCCGTGGAAGAGGCGGATGAGGCTGATGGCCAAGTCCCGTAGGGCGGCCATGATCTCGGGTTCGTTGCGGGTGTGCAGTTGGTGGCGGTCCTCATCAAAGACGTCCTTCCTGAACCAGCGAAATCGGTTCTCGATTCCCCAGCGACTTTGGAACCAGGCGGCGACGGCCTCGGGTTGGGCGTCGGCCATGGGCAGAGAGCAGACTCGGATAGACAACCTACACGGTGGTTGTCTTAGCCTTGCCGTTTCTGCCGTGCTCTTATGGTTCTTGGTGGTGCGGGTGCGTCGGACCTGGACCACCTCCGCCGCTGCGAGGAAGTCCACCCAGACGGGGGCCTCGACCGCTTTGACGGTGCGTCGCACCCGCCGCCCGCGGCCGGTATCGACCCAGAAGGTGGACGGGACGCTCTTCCATGGCAGGGCCTTGAGAGTACGGTGCAGGGTCTTCTGGTTGTTCTTGACCATCAGAACGTTGTGATGATCACCCCGATCATGTATCCACTGGGCAGGGTTTGTCTGGGTGTGTATGGCGTCGGTGGTGACCACTATCCCGTCGAGGTCGAGGGGTTCGAGCAGATCCGGCTGGGAGGGGATTTCGTTGGACTTGTCCGCCACTCGTTGCTGGGTCAGGGCCTTGCCGGTGGCGTAGTCCAAAGCCGACAGGAGATGAGGCGCTGGCTCCTTGCTGGTGCAGGCCGCGTGCATGGTCTTGCCGTCCACCGAGATCACTTTTTTCCTTCGACGGTGCCGGTGCGTGTGCACAACCATGACCTCACGTGGGCTCCGACGTCCGCGGGGCGCAGGTCTTGCAGTACCCGGCGGATGGACGACTCCGAGGGTAGAACTCGGTCCGCCGCCAGTACCAGAACCTCCAGGTCGGCGGTGGTCAGGTCGGTGGTGCGCTCCCATATCACTGTCAGGCTGCGACATCCGATCAGCATCCCGGTCGCAGCCAGGGACAGGATCTTGGGCAGGTCATAGCGCACGCCCCGCCTGTGCCGTGGGTCGGTGATGTTCCTGAGAACGTGAGTCAGGGGCTGGCGTGACAGGGCGGTCGTGATAGAGGATAAAATCAGCGTGGGTTCCAGACCAAGTGATGTCTATACACCACTCGTCGTCCCACGGGACCCGCGCCCCCGTCTCAACGACACGCCATTCCCGTCAAAGCGGCTCAGCCCTCTCACCCACCGACTTTGCTGGCCCCCTGTCTCCACAAGGAGAAACAAGCAGGCGCAAAACTATGCAAGCTCAGACCATATCACCAACTGTGAACACCCCTCACATTCGGCTTGGTTCTACATCATCATTTTTTATCTGAGCTGGCCCCTTTCTCTTCAAACAACTTGAGACTAGGGATTCAATTTCATGACGAGATCGAGACATGTCTGGAATTGTTGGCCACCTATATAAACTTCGGTCTGAGCCTCCGGGAATCTGGGAGGCCTTATCTTCCGGACATGGCATATCCAGGCCAATCAACCCTAAATCGCTTATCCGCTCCCAACTTGACAGGTAATCAATTTTTTCTATGTCAGCCCCGACAGTACCTCCATCGTGAATTTGACCTTTAATAAACCGCGGCTCACCTCCGAGCTTCATTTCCCAATGAACGTAAATCAGGCGAATCGTTCCTCCTGGCTCCAGGAAGAGCCAATACCTATGGCTCTGTTCATAGCGGCCCCCTATTTCAAATTCTTCGACTTCATCTGGTATCGTCAGGCACTTCAAATACCATCCGGGAGAAACCTTATACTGCTCTTTCTGCAGTTTCTTCTGCTTTTCGATTCGAATACGCTTCTGCCAGGGGAGCCAGCCTCGTCCTTCAACCTCCACATCAACCTCGACCTCCTCGTAAGGGCCGTCAACAGTAAGTGTGTCAAATTGTCTGTTCGACAATCTTGAGGCTGCATCCTTCAGCAGCTTTTCCACGTGCGTTTTGAAAGTCTGCGAATATTCTTCAGCGAACTCGTTATACCGACGCACATACTCTTCTTCGTCGAAGTCAGTTTCGTCTTTCATTGCTTTCTCTTATTTCGTAATCGACGGATAGCTTCAATAGTCCGACATGTCGCGACTGGAGTTAATGCGCTTTTAGCATTATAGTTCAACCCACTCCACTCACCTGCGATATTAACTGCATGGAACTAGGGGGTTGACAATCTTGGTTCATGATGGTAATCACAGGCGTGAGACTACTTTGTCAAACGTCGAGATCTTTGACGACTGCCGTGGACACCGCTCAGAAAGGCAGGTTTATATGATTAATCTTCAGGAATCACATATTGAGGCCTATCTAAAGCGCGTTAGAAACTGCCCCGGCTCGGGGATGTGCGGGGCCGACTTCAGCCCCGCCAATGACTTCGATCGAGCGGCGGACTACCTTTCCAGTATGTCCATCGGAACTTCTCTTGCTAGACCAGTGACTTCAGTTCGTCCAGCCACAATGAGGGCACTTGACGGTTTGGCTAACAAGCTGGTAGGAAACATAGTACGTTCCATAGCACTTGCCGCACGTACGGGGAATGTTGTAGTTGCCCTCCTGTCGTGGCTTGCCGTCGTAGCTAAACATGTTGAGTCTCCTCACATTCTCGAAGTGTCACCTCACTCTCGAGGTGATCTCATCTGCACGTCCAGCATACGTCCGACCTCTACCGTGTCGACAGTCCTAAAAATAGGACACACCGTATCACAATCGACCGTGTGGCCATCTGCCGAGGAGTCTTCACCTCCGTCAAGGACCTCAACACCAAGATCCGTGCCTTCATCAACGCCTGGAACCAGCGCTGCTGACTTGATGCAGCATTCGTGTCCGGTTTTGGGGTGATGAACAGACCGCATCGGTAGGGTCTTCTTGGCACCTGAGGAGGGTGAGCGATGAGTGATAGTGATGCTGACACAACGAAGGGTGCTGGGCGCCGGGCCAAAGTGTTCCTGTCCCCCTCGAGGAAGTACGACATCTACATCCAGCTGATGCGTGGGGAGACCACGGTCGGAGTGGCCGCCGCGCAGGCCAGGGTGGATCGCTCCACGATCATGCGGTTGCGGCAGGTGGCCAGGCAGGGCGCTCTGGAGGCGCTGGCCGCCTCACGGCCAGGAGCCTCGGGCAAACCGGCTCGTGACATCGAGCTTGACCAGGCACGGGCCGAGATCGAGCGGCTCACGCGCACGGTGACCGAGCAGGCGGCCGGGCTGGTGGTGCTGGAGAAAAAAAGGGGGGCTTGGCCTGATGCCCACCGAACTGGTTCCCGCCCGAGTGGACGCAGCCACCAAGCAAGGGCTGCTCGACCTGGTCGACTACGCCGCAGGTCAGGGCTGGCCCGCATCCAAGACCTGCGAGGTCCTGGGACTGTCCCAGCGGCGCCACCGGCGCTGGAGACGCCGCCAGGACAGTGGGAACAACCTGGATGATGGTCAGCCCGGAACCTCGCCGGGCGCGCTGATGCCGTGCGAGGTCGAGGCGATCGTGAAGGCCTTCGAGACCTTCGCCGACAAGGACTTCTCCCACCGGCGACTGACCCACCGCGGCTCCTACAACGGGCTGTTCTGGGTATCAGCCTCCACGGTCCGACGAGTGCTGAACAACCACCACCTGCGCTTCAGACACCCGCCCCGGCCATCGCGTTCCAAGCGCCGTCCCTTCCCGGCGTGGGCGACGTACAGACCCAACTCGATATGGATCAACGACTCCACCCACTTCACCACCTGCGGGATGACAGTACTGATCATCGAGGACCTGGTCTCCCGCAAGTGGATCACCCACGTCGTCTCCGCCGAGGAGACCCACATCCAGGTCCGCCTCGCCTTTGAGCAGGCCCTGGAGGCCGGAGCACCTGCTCACCTCCGCGCTGGAGCGCGCTGAGGCCCTCCAGCGCCGGCTGGTCCTGGACGGTGACGATGACCTGACTCCGCTGCTACTGGCCGTCTCGGACAACGGGGCTCAGATGATCGCTACCAGTACCCGCAGGTTCATGGCCATGGTCGCCATCGCGCAGCACTTCGGGCGCCCGGCGACTCCCACTGACCAGGCCTGGATCGAGTCCCTTAACGGGACGCTCAAGGCCGAGTGGCCCCACCTGCTGGCCATCACCGACCCCGCCGTGCTCAGGGCCGAGCTTGACTCAGTCCGCGTCGAGTACAACAGCCAGCGCCTGCACTCAGGCATCGGCTACGTCACCCCTCTCGACGAGCACGAAGGACACGGACCCGCCATCCGCAAAGCCCGCCAGGACGGCCTGGAACAAGCCGCCCGACAACGACTTGCCTACAACAGACGACAACGACACAATCAAACCAACCCAGAAGACCACAATGATGCTTGATCCAACTACCCAAAGCGGACATTAACGCTGAAACAGGTCACTACCAAGCTCAGCGATCAGCAGCCCGGCATCGACCGCCACCAGCAGCCTCTTGTACGTGGGACTCATCGCCCCACTATGTCGCCGGCCGTCCCCGGTGTCGAGATCTCGTGGCCGTCAGCCCGCGCTCAGGACCGCCGGCCCAGGACCAGGCTCATGGCCTCGGAGCGGGTGGCGGCGTTGCGCATGATGCCGCGCACGGCGGAGGTGACCGTGTTGGAGCCGGGCTTGCGCACGCCCCGCATGGACATGCACAGATGCTCGGCCTCGACGACGACGAGCACGCCCCGGCACTCCAGGCGCTCGACGAGGGCGTCGGCGATCTGCCGGGTGAGCCGCTCCTGGACCTGGGGGCGCCGGGCGTAGCCGTCCACGAGGCGCGCCACCTTGGACAGGCCGGTGACGCGGCCGTCGGCGCTGGGGATGTAGCCCACGTGCGCCGCCCCGTGGAAGGGCAGGAGGTGGTGCTCGCACACCGAGTACATGGGGATGTCGCGCACGAGGACCATCTCCTCGTGCCCGACGTCGAAGACCCGCTCGACGTGCTCGGCCGGGTCCTGCCCGAGGCCGGAGAACATCTCCGCGTAGGCGCGCGCCATGCGCTCGGGGGTGTCGCGCAGACCGTCGCGGTCGGGGTCCTCCCCGATGGCGACGAGCAGGTCACGCACCGCCCGCCGCACGCCCTCGGCGTCGTAGCTCATGGTCGGCCTCTGTCTCTCTGCGCCTGCCGGGCCCGCCGGGGCCCGACTCGGCTCACCGGTTGTAGCCCCAGAAGTCGTCCCCGCTGTGGCCGGCTCCGGTCTCGCCGTCGGTGGAGGCGACGGTGGCCGGCGCGACATCGACGACGGGCAGCGACTCGTCGCTGCGCCACAGGGGCCGCTCGGGCTGCTTGATGACGCCCTCGAAGATCCTCTCCAGGTCCTTCTCCAGGAGCGTCTCGCGGGTGAGGAGCTCCTCGGCCAGCTCGTCGAGCACGACGCGGTTGCGGGTGAGGATCTCCCAGGCCTCGCGGTGGGCGGTGTCCAGCAGGGAGCGGACCTCGGCGTCGACCGTGGCGGCGACCTGCTCGGAGAAGTCGCGGTTGGTGGCGTTGAGCCCCAGGACCGTCTCGTTCTCGGTGGTGCCGAGCTTGACGGCGCCCACCGCGCTGGTCATGCCGTAGTCGGTGACCATCTTGCGGGCCGTGGCGGTGGCCTTCTCGATGTCGTTGGAGGCGCCGGTGGTGGGGTCGCGGAAGATGATCTCCTCGGCGGCCCGCCCGCCCATGGCGTAGACGAGCTGGTCGAGCAGCTCGTTG
>ERZ772827.1668-NODE-1668-length-11095-cov-6.580616_pt1 | contig 11095 bp, 9 predicted proteins | sample MGYA00580850_ERZ772827 | MGnify/ENA primary metagenome ERZ772827 (study PRJEB29015, sample SAMEA2737950) | human oral metagenome | biome: human oral; feature: human-associated habitat; material: dental | place: China | collected 2145 ...
AAGAGCGGCGTCTGATCGGACGAGTCTCGGGCGCTAATATCGCCTCCGCGCGCAATCAACAACGGGATCTGGTCGATGCGCGAGTGCCAGACGCGCGAGTGGATCGACGTGCGCCCGTATTGGTCGCGCGAGCTAATGTCCTCGCCGCGCGCAAGCAGGAAGACCGTGATCTCCTGCGAGGCTGGAAAGTGCATGAGCCTCGACTCAAAAGCCGAACTGCGTAGGCAGGCGCCGACCTCGCAGCGCGCCACCGCCTCGGGACCGCCTCAACGTCCCCCGACGCGATGACCTGCTCGATGCCGGCAGGCCGAGTCTTACGAAGGCGCACGGACACCAGTCTCGTCGCTGAGCTCCTGGAGTTCGCCTGCCGAAACCTCGTGGTCTCAATCCCCGTCGAAGACCGACAGCCCGCCCGCGGCGCCCTCGGCGAGAACCCGCTCCACGACACCCGGCAGGCGCGCTGGCGTCCCGCGGTGGCGCAGCGTCATGAGCCGCACGCGCGTCCACGGGGAGACTCGCACGCTTTCGGGCCAGCGAGTTGAGACGTACTGGACCGCGTCCACCACCTCCAGGCGTCGCGTCGAATTGCCCACGCGCACCCACAACTCTGCTTCCCCCTTACCCTTGGGTCCCCTCAGATAAACGGGGCGGGGCGAAGGCGGGATGGTCACGCGGCACACATCTTGGCGTTCGTACCCATCCTGCGGGTCCGTGGCCTCGGCAAAGTCGAGCCTCGGCAGAGTGGCGGCATTGGTCCCCATTCGCTGGCCCCACAGGTCGCGGATCCACAGCTCGAAACGGTCAGCGTCCGGGGTCTTGAGGGTCGCATAGTCGGGGCCAAGCCCGATAAGCCGTCCCTCGTCGTCGACGCCGATGAGGAGAGTGCCGCCACCGGAGTTCATGAAGGCGGCGACGGTTTTGGCGATAACGGTCTCCATTGCGTCGTCGCGTTTGCCGGAACGCATGTTCCAGCGGGCGCTCGACTTGAATTCGAGGGAGTCGGATTCGCCGTGCTTGGCAACCTCGGAGATGGGGTCGAGGCCGGGGCGCGGGTGCAGGTAGGCGGCGATCAGGGAAACAACGATGACGACGACGAGGGCAACCAGCGCGGCGACGCCGATCATCCCAGGTTTCCACAGGTCACCGGAGTCGAAGATCCAACCGGCGATCACCAAGCCACCCCACAGGCCGGCCAGGCCGGTCAGAGTTGCTGACGCGGTGGACATCGTCATGCGATTCTTCAGGACCCGGCGCACTACGACACCGATCAGCCACGCGATGAGGACCAAGACCTGCTGGATGAACACCATCCAGATCAGGTCCGGGCTCGCCGGGACGAATGAGCCGTTCGTTGGTTCCACGGGTGTCCTTTCGGGTTTCGACGCTTATCACTCCTAAGACATCATAGGAAACTGAACGAATCCTCAAAGCCCGGCGCACGTTCCCTCGAAGCCGCCCGCGCGCGCAGCGAAGCCCCGGCCAGCGGAGTCAACCGCCGACCGGGACCATGCTCACCCCATGAGGTTGAACGCCGTCGCGGTTCCGACGAGCAGGTTCGCGCTCGCGTGAAGCGCCCAGCCGGGCAGGATCGATCCCCCGGCCCCCTCCTCGTTGAGCCAACCGGCGATCCATCCGTTGGCCCCCGTCAGGATCCCGATGGCGAGGAGCCGGATCGGGTCCGCGAAGGAGGCGAACATCGCGACATGCAGGATACCGAAGGCGATGGCCTGAGCGGCGTTGCCGGGGGCGAAACCCCACCTGGCGATGAACCGCTTGCCGAGGAAGCCCCGGAAGAATAACTCCTCGGCGAGGGAGGTCTGCACGATCGCGAAGAGCAGGACCGGGACGAGGCCGCCGAGGCCTCGCCCGGCGAAACGCGCGGCAGGCACGTCCCCCGACAGGGATTGGAGCAGCGCGGTTGAGGCCGCCCCGATCACAACCCACGCGAGGATGGCTACGCCGAGTCGCGCCCTTCTCCCGTCCCAGGTCGGCCAACGTAGACCGATCCAGGAGGCAAAGCCAACGCTGCGTCTGGCGGTGAATGCCCACCACGCGAGCGGGAGCACGAGGATCAGGGCGAGCTGGACGACAGCACTGATCGCTGACGATAGCAGTAGCATTGAAACCTCCTATGCTTGGCTCGCGTGGGCGCGAGGACGAGGAGCTCCGGGAGTGCGAGTGCGCCGAAGATCAAGGCCTGCTCGCCCACACGAGAGGACGGGTAACGCTAGCGCAGGGACGTGTGTTTCTCAATCGATCGAGAGGCCCAGATCGCCATGACCAGCGCAAACAGGGGCACGAGGACATAGGAGCCGATGCCGATGACGTTCGGTTGCCCCTCGGTTCCCATCGTCGCCAGGTACGAGGTCCACATAATCTCGGTGGAGAAGTGTCCGTCGGTTGTAACAGACAGCGGAAGGAAGAACGTGCCAACCGTGGAAAGCACCTGGTTGACGATGTACAGCAGGACGAAACCGATGATGGGCGCGCCGAAACCCATGTGATTGAAGCGCCCTTCCGCGCCGATGGACATGACGGCACTACCCTGCACGAGCCACGACAACGACACGAGCACCTGCACCACAATCATGATAGCAACGGTGGAGGTGGGAACTCCGGCCACGAGGGAACGCGGCCCGGCCGTGTACTCAGCGAGGCTAATGCCGTCGCTCCACGCGGCGGCCGAAGCGACGGCGATAATTCCGCCGACGGCCAGGGCGAGAGCCAGGAGGCACTCGATCACCATCCGGGTGGTCTTCGCCCAGAAAATGGTCGTGCCGGAGACGGGCAGGCTCATCGTGAAGTAGCCGCGCTGCCCGTACAGGGTCTTCCAGTAGTCGGCCATCGCCGCGATCGCGCAGGCGACCGGCGTGAGCGCACACAGGGCGTAGGCGAGGACAGCGGTGGAGCCGCTGATTCCCGGCAGCCCCGCGGCGACGATTCCCGACGCGGCGGCAATAGTGACGATGAACGCCCCGAAGGAGCGCGCGTCCGCGCGGTAACGCGAGCGAATCTCGTAGGCAGTTAGTTTGGCGTACATCAGCGGTATTCCTTCCGGAAGATAGCGTCAAGGGAATCGCCGTGGGAGGCTCGCAGGTCGTCGGCGTCACCCGCCAGGAAGACTCTGCCGTCTTTCATGAAGAGCGCATAGTCGACGAAGTGTTCGATGTCGGAGATGAGGTGGGTGGACATGATCAGCAGCGAAGAGGGATCGAACTCGCGCAGGATGCCGTCGAGGATGACGTCGCGTGTGGCGGGGTCAACACCGCTGATGGGCTCGTCAAGAAGGTACACGCGGGCTCGCCGAGACATGATGAGGACAATCTGGAGCTTCTCCCCCATGCCCTTGCTCATCTCGCCGAGGCGTCGGTCGGTGGGCAGTCCGAAGAAGTCGACCATCGAGGCCGCCTTGTCGGCGTCGAAGTCGGCGAAGAACCGGGAGTATTCCTTGACGGCCGTGCGCGCGTTCCATTCCGGGTTGAGGAAGTCCGCGTCGGGAAGGTAGGAGACGATGGACTTGGAGACCGGGCCGGGGTGGTGCCCGTCGATGGTGACGCTTCCCTCGTAGTCGGAGAGGACCCCAGCGAGGATCTTGAGCAGCGTGGTCTTACCGCATCCGTTGGGTCCCATGAGGCCGACGATGTGGCCCGCCTCCAGGGTGAGGGTGAAGTCCTGCAGGGCGGCGACGCTGCGATAACGCTTGGTGAGGCCTTCGATGTGAACGAGGCCGGGGGACGCCTGCGCAGCGCCCGGGGGTTGGGTGGTCATGAGGGGATGCCTCCTGTGTGCTCTGAATCCGTGTCCCACCGCTCGTCAAGGAGACGATGCGCGTCCTCCTTCTCGACACCGAGGGCGCGGCAGGCGCGTATGTAGGCGCTCGCCGCTGCCCGCGCGTCGTCTCGGCGCAGGGTGCGCAGGGCGGCGTCGTCGGTGGCGACGAAACGCCCGGCGGTTCGCTTGGGGATCGTGAGCCCTTCCTCATCGAGGGCGGCGAGGGCTCGTTGGACGGTATTGGGGTTCGTTCCGGCCTCGATGGCGAGGTCTCGGACGGAGGGGATCTTCTCTCCCGGCTTCCACGTCCCGTTGGTAATGCGGGATCGGAAGGAGTCGGCGAGCTGGATCCAGATGGGGCGGGTGTCATCGATACGCATCGACGCCTCCCTCCTGTCTTGCTGTATTAATACACTAATACAATGACACAGATTCAGAATTGTGTCAACCCACTAATACAGTTGGGTCGCGTGTCAATACCGATGTGCACTCCCGAAACACAGGAAGGGCCCGGAACCGTGCGGTTCCAGGCCCTTCCCTACGCAAATACGTCAGGCGATCGGCTCACCCTCGATGTGCCACACCTCGCGAGCGTAGTCGGAGATCGTGCGGTCCGATGAGAAGCGGCCGGAGCGGGAGATGTTCGCCCACACGCGAGCATTCCAGGCCTTCTGGTCACGGTAATCGGCGGCCATACGATCCTTGGTCTCGCGGTAGGAAGCAAAGTCACCCAGCACGTAGTACACGTCGGCGGGGTCGTAGCCGCCCTCGAGGATCGAGTGGCGGATGTCGTGGAACCAACCGGAGTTGGAGTCGTCGAGCGTGCCGTCGGTCAGGGCGTCGATGACGCGCTTGAGGCCGGGGACGTTCTCGTAGTGCCAACGGGGGTCGTAGTGGCGACGCAGCTCGGGCAGCTCATCGTCGGTCGCACCGAAGATGTAGGCGTTCTCGTCACCCACGGCCTCGAGAATCTCAACGTTCGCGCCGTCCAGGGTGCCCAGGGTGAGGGCGCCGTTCATCATGAACTTCATGTTGGACGTACCCGAGGCCTCCTTGCCGGCCATCGAGATCTGCTCGGACACATCCGCGGCGGGGATGATGTGCTCAGCGGGCGAGACATTGTAGTTGTGAACGAAGACAACCTTGATGCGCCCGTTGATGTCCGCGTCGTTGTTCACCAGCTCAGCGATAGCGTTGATGAGCTTGATGATCGCCTTGGCGCGGATGTAGCCGGGAGCGGCCTTCGCGCCGAAAATGAAGACGCGGTTGGGTGTGTCCAGCGTCGGGTCGTCCTTCATGCGGAAGTACAGGTCCAGGACGTAGAAGGCATTGAGCAGCTGACGCTTGTACTCATGCAGGCGCTTGATCTGGACATCAAAAATCGCATCGGGGTCAATCTCGACGCCCTCGCGCTCCTTGACCCACGCCACGAAGTCGACCTTATTGGCGCGCTTGATCTCGCCCAGGCGCTCAAGCACCTCGTCAGTGCCGGCCTCGGTGAACTTGGAGAGTTCCGTGAGGTCACGAACCCACGCGTCGGAGCCGGTCACCTCGTCGAGGAGGGCGGCCAGGCGCGGGTTGCACTGCTTGAGCCAGCGGCGCGGGGTCACGCCGTTGGTCTTGTTGTTGAAGCGCTCGGGCCAGATGGCGTACCACTCCTTGAGAGTGTCGCGCTTGATGATCTCCGTGTGGAGGGCGGCGACGCCGTTAATGGAGTAGGACGCGTAGCAGGCGATCCAGGCCATGCGCACGGTGTTGCCGGCGACGGGGGCCATGTAGTCGATCGTTGCCTGGTCGAGGCCACGCTCAGCCATATCGATGCGGAAGCGGCGGTCGATCTCGCGGACGATCTCGACGATGCGCGGGAACAGGCGGTCGAAGATGTGGATGTCCCAGGTCTCCAGGGCTTCGGCGAGAACCGTGTGGTTCGTGTAGGCGAAGGTCTTGGACACGACCTTCCAGGCCTCTTCCCAGCCGAGGCCGTGCTCGTCCATGAGGATGCGCATGAGCTCGGGGATGGCGAGGACCGGGTGGGTGTCGTTGAGCTGGACGGCGTTGAACTCGGCGAAGCCGTTGAGGTCGGTGCCGTGGTGACGCACGTAGTTGGCGACGATTTCCTGCAGGGAGGCGGAGCAGAAGAAGTACTGCTGGCGCACGCGCAGGACCTTGCCCTCGAACGTGGTGTCGTTGGGGTACAGGACGCGGGAGATGTCCATGGTGCGCTCACGGTCGACGATGGCGTCGGTGAAGCGCTGGGAGTTGAAGGCGTCGTAGTCGAATTCCTCGATCGGCTCAGCCTTCCACAGGCGCAGGGTGCCCACGTTCTTGGTGCCGTAGCCGGTGATCGCGATGTCGTAGGGGACGGCGCGAACGGTCAGGTCAGCGTAGGAGACGATGCGTGCGCGCTCTTCGCGGCGAATGACGAAGGGATATCCCTCTTCCATCCACGGGTCCGGGTGCTCGGTCTGGAAGCCGTTGTCGAAGAGCTGCTTGAACAGGCCGTAGCGGTACAGGATGCCGTAGCCGCGCACGGGCAGGTCGAGGGTGGCGCAGGAGTCGAGGAAGCAGGCGGCGAGGCGACCGAGGCCACCGTTACCGAGGGCAGCATCGGGTTCCTCTTCGAGGACCTGGCCGAGGTCGAGGCCGTAGGCGGCGAGGGCTTCGCGGGCCTTCTCGACGAGGCCGAGGTTCGACAGGTTGTTGAGCAGGGCTCGGCCCATGAGGAACTCGGCGGAGAAGTAGTGTTCCTGACGACCCTTGGCGTAACGCTCCGTGGTGGCGGCCCAGTTATCGGCGATCTGATCAACGATTGCGGCGGAAAGGCCCTGCCACACCTCCATCAGGGTCGAATCTTCAACGGGGCGTCCAGAGGTCGCGCGCACATGAGAGGGCAGCGACTGCGTCAGATCCAGCGTCATACGATTTCCTTTTTTGTAACTGCGCCGTGCCCGCCGCGGGGGCGAGCGCCCCAGGGTGGGGCTGGCCTCAATTCTAGAGGGTAGCGATTAACCACCACGATTCCATGCGCTGACACGGGTCTGGGAGAAACCCCACCCTCAGCCACGTGACGGAGTACACCCGCCACATTGACTCTAAGACTAAAGACCCAGGTTGTCACCAACAAACACCAGCGAAAATAACCCCACCTGCAGCAAGTTGTGAAATACTCCTTCAATGATTCTTCGCAAACGTGAGACACGGTCAGTGTTCATGGACTAAGGTTTTCATGTAACCAATGCTGACCGGGCTAACAACAGCCCACACGGCCAGCATTCTTGAGACTGAATCACCTTCAACACGAGGAATACGATGAAACTGACGCATAGGTTGACCATCACGACGGCTCTGAGCGCCACGCTCGCGACCGCCCTGATCGCAGGCCCGGCAATGGCTTCTCCTACCGAAGAGAACAAGCCCACCGGTCCCACGATTGCCAACGGCGACAACTCGACCGCGTGCCGCGCGAACTGGTCCGCCTCGGCGATCCTCGACACGGACATCCTGGCCCACCACCCCGAGCTTGTATCCGCCGACGCAATCACCCGCAACGCCGACGGCACTATCAACAAGGTCGCCACCGGCTCGAACAACGGCTACACCTCGAAGGTGTCCGCCCTGTTCAATAACGACTCCTACACGGCACCGGGCATGTTCGAGGCCAACCACTGGATCTCCGGATCCCAGCAGAACTGGCGCTTCCCCGTCGCCACCAAGACCAAGCTGGCCGCCGGCACGACGATCACCGTCGACCTGCCCGACGACATGACCAACACCGTCTTCACCGGAAAGCTCGAGACCCGCGCAGGCCTGAACGCCTTCATGCAGGGATGGGGCGGCCAGGCCGCCACCTACACGTGGAACGACGGCGACTTCACGGCCACCCTGACCGACGCGGCGAAGAACATCTGGACCATCACACTGAACAAGGGCCTCGAAGCCAACACTGGCACTGCCTTCCAGTTCACGGGCACCTTCCCCGAGGGAGCCGAGTCCTCGACCGCTACCGCGACGCTGACCGGTGCCCAGTTCCCGGCCGACGGCGCGGTGTGCGGCGACCTGCCCACCCCCGAAACCCCCGAGCTCACCAAGTGCCAGGTCACCACGGTGGACCGCACCGTGTGGAGCCCCTACTCGCGTGACATCAACGAGCGCTCGAAGTACTCCAGCTCCTGGGGTTCGGATGAGCCCAAGTGGGGCGAAGCCAACGCCGATGGCTGGTTCGTCGCCACCGGTACCGACCCGAAGGTCGGCGACTCGCGCACCCTGCGCCTGTACGGCGCCACCCACAAGGACCTCACCAACGCGACGCTGACGATCAAGGCCGTCCAGGGCCTGAAGTTCGACGCCTCCACGATCAACACGATCTCCAACCCCGGCGCTGGCGCGCTCAAGGGTAATGGCTTCACGAACACCGTCGAGGGCCTGGGCGAGATCAAGGTCAGCGAGGACGGCAAGACCATCACCGTCACGATCAAGCACATGCCGGCAAACTCCGCCTTCTCCTTCAACATCAACGGCATCCTGACCGGCGAGACTCTCGAAGGCTCCCCGATCCTGGCCCCGATCGTCCTGCACAACTGGCTGACCGGCACGGACAGCGAGTGCACGGTTCCCACCGAGGAGCCGACCACGCCGGCGCCGTCGGATTCCCCGACGCCCGAGCCGACGACCCCCACTCCCACCCCGTCCGCAACCCCGAGCGGCAACCTCGCTCGCACGGGCGCTGACACCCCGATGCTGGCCGGTGCGGCCATCATGGCGGGCCTGGCAGGCCTCGGAGCTGTGGCTCTGCGTCGTCGCCAGCGCTGACGGATTGCCCCCCGCAGGGTGCGTCCCTGCGGGGGCACTTCCCGCAGGGACGCATATACAGGAAAGTGGCACCCCTCCGATGGAGCGGTGCCACTTTCCATCACCGGTTCAACATGAGGGCTCAATTCATGGTGACTTTCGGTGGTTCCATTGTGCCTGTGACGCACGCATCAAATCAAGGCGAAACGGCTACTTTTCGGTGCAAATTCGCGGTTCCTGGATGCACATTTGTGCACAAACTCCCCTCGATCTGCGCAAACTAAACAAAACGCGGGCCCGCTCTCATCGAGCGGGCCCGCGATGCTTGTCAGGCGAGAGTGCCTCAGTGACGCTTGCGCGCAACCACGAGGGTCACGCCACCGGCCAGCGCGATGACGCCAGCGCCAGCGGCGATCGACGCGGCAGAACCGGTGTTCGCCAGGGTCGGGGCAGCCCCACCGTCAGCGCCGGTGGAAGCCGGGGCGTTCGTGTTGCGGATACCGCCACGAGCGGAGACGGGGGCCGGGCCGTTGCCGGTCACGATCTGGCCGCGGGTGGACACGCCAGCGTTGCCGACGGGGCCGGAGGCAGCGCCAGCGCCACCCTGATCGGCGGCGGGGGCCGGGTCAGCGGCGGGAGCCGGGTCGGCGGCGGGAGCCGGGTCGGCGGTGGGGGCCGGATCCTCGGTAGCGGGCTGCTCGGTGCTGCCGGTGTTGTCGTCGGCCGGGGTCGAGGGCTGCTCGGTGCTGCCGGTGTTATCGTCGGCCGGGGTCGAGGGCTGCTCGGCGGCCGGGGCCGAGGGCCCGGTGACGGGGGTTTCGGCTGCGAAAGCGACACCGGCCGAAGCGGCGATCAGGCCGAGTGCCGCGGTGGCGGCGAACAGAGACGAAGTCGTCTTCTTCATTGTTTCTCCTGGAACAATTGTGGTGAGGGATGAATGCGTGACCCTGACCAGTGCGGGCCGTGCGTGTCACGGCGTTCTCCACCACCCTACAACACTTCCTGACCAATGGGCACAGATTTTCGAAAATCACGCATCGGCGAGTCGCACTCCACTCTTTCGTGAGGCGTTCATCGGCTCCGCCGCGATGGAAAAACGCCAGGTCAGGAGAGCTTCGCAGCTGCAATGAACTGGAAAATACCCTCCATGATGAGCTGCGTCGCAATGGCGGCCAGCAGCAGACCGGAGATCTTTGTCAGCAGCATGATGCCGCCGGGCCCCAGGAGCCGGGACAGCATGAGTGAGAAGCGCATCGTCAGCCACATGACCAGGTGGGCCAGGACGACGGCGAGGATGACAGCGATCCACGAACCCACGTTCGTGCCGGCCTGTCCGACGGCCACCATGACGGCGACGATCGAGCCGGGGCCTGCGAGCAGCGGCGTTCCCAGCGGCACGAGCGCCACATTCACGCCCTCGTCTCCTGTGTCCGGGGAGGACGCGTCCGTGCCCATGAGGAGTTCCATGGCGACCAGGAAGAGCAGGACGCCGCCCGAGAGCTGGAGGGCCTCCATCGAGATGTGGAGGAGGCGCAAGATCTGCCCGCCCAGGATCGCGAAGGTCAGGATGACGCCGAAGGAGACGGATGTGGCCTGAATGGCCGCGCGGCGCTGCTTGGGCTGAGAGTATCGGGCGGTGAGGCCCAGGAAGACGGGCACGGTCCCGATGGGGTCCATGATGACCGTCAGCGTCGCGAAAGCGGTCGCGAAGAGTGTGACGTCGAAGAGGCTCACGGCTCGACCACCTCGATAGCGCCCTGCGCGATGACCTCGGCGATCACCTGCGGGTCCGTCGTGTTTTCGCCGATGCGGTTCGGCTTGCCCGTCCCGTGGTAGTCGGAGGAGCCGAACACTGCCAGGCCCATCTCACGGGCCATGCGCTCGACGTCGGCGCGATCCTCGGAAGCGTGGTCGCGGTGGTCGCGCTCGATGCCGAACAGTCCGACCGCCGCCATATCGGCGATGACGGCCTCAGGCAGCAGGCGCTGGCGCTTACGAGCGCGGGGGTGGGCGAGGACCGGAACTCCCCCGGCCTCGAGCACGCATCGTACGGCCTCGACCGGGTCGGGCGCCCAGTGGTGCACGTAGTAGGGGCCCGACGGGTGCAAGGCCTCAACGAATGCGGCGCTGCGGTCGGGGAATGCGCCGACGGCAACAAGCGCATCCGCGATGTGCGGGCGCCCCACGGGGCCACCCTCGGGCGCGAAGGCGAGCACGTCGTCCAACGTAATCGGGTAGTCGGCCGACAGGTTCTCAACCATGCGCGCGGCGCGCGTCTCGCGATCCTCGCGCGTGCGTCGGAAATTATCGACGAGGCCGGGGCTGGCCGGGTCGAAGAGGTAGGCCAGGAGGTGCACGCTGATCCCCGAGGACGCGCACGATATCTCAGCGCCCCGGATGAGGCTCACGCCGGTGTCCGCGACGGCGGCCGAGGCCTCGTCCCAGCCGGTCGTCGTGTCGTGGTCCGTCAGCGCGATGGCATCCAGCCCGGCCTGCGCGGCGATAGCCAGGAGCTGCGCGGGCGTATCCGTCCCGT
>ERZ772827.1669-NODE-1669-length-11091-cov-3.880120_pt1 | contig 11091 bp, 6 predicted proteins | sample MGYA00580850_ERZ772827 | MGnify/ENA primary metagenome ERZ772827 (study PRJEB29015, sample SAMEA2737950) | human oral metagenome | biome: human oral; feature: human-associated habitat; material: dental | place: China | collected 2145 ...
AAAAAGAATCCTCACCCCGTCCCTCTCCCAAGGAGAGGGGGTGTAATGACGAGTGACGAATAACGAGTGACAAAGGTAATATGGTGAAAACCTCGTAGATGAGGTGACGGAAAGGCGAACCTAAGATGGGGGTATAGCGATGGGAAAAAAGATTTTTGGTAGTGGTTGTTTTTAGATAAATAAGAAGAAAAGCGTTCGTATAATTGCTTATAAATGAATAATAAGGAAAGAATAGAGAAAGTTTTCGTAAAAATATTTGGTAAAAAACTTGTGCGTGTTAAAAAAGTGTTATACTTTTGTAGCGTTGAAAATTTCCTGATTTAGTTAACCAAAATTTTTCTTGTTATATGAACAAATGCATTTATTGTTTGTTACTGCTTGTGCTGGTCTTCTGTACACAAGTAGGTAGGGCTCAAATAAAGGTAACCGGTGTTGTTACCGATGAGCATAAAAGTCCACTGCCTGGAGTAAGTGTACTGATAAAAGGGACTACTCACGGGGTAGCAACGGACTTTGACGGTAATTACAGCATTGATGTACCTAATAATGCTGTATTGGAGTTTAGTTCAGTAGGTTACGAAACACAGACTAAGAAAGTAGCCGTAAATGGGGGGGGTAAATCCCTTACAATCAACACTTTACTAAAATCTCAAGTACAAGAGTTGGGCGATGTGGTGGTGGTAGGTTATACCACATCTACTAAAAGATCTCTTGTTTCTGCAGTATCCTCTGTTAAGACAGAGGAGTTAAAAGAAATTCCTGTAACTAATATCACGCAAGGATTGGCAGGGCGTTCACCAGGGTTGATAGTGAAAGGCTCGGCTGGGCTTGACAACCGCAGTACGATTTCTATTCGCGGGGGAGGTACGCCATTGGTAGTAATTGATGGCATTATACGCGATTACGACGATTTTGTAAATCTGCTTCCCGAGGACATCGCATCTATTTCGGTATTGAAAGACGCTTCGGCAACGGCGGTGTATGGAGCGCGTGCTGCTAATGGTATTTTGCAAGTGACCACTATGCGTGGTAAAGAGGGGATCACTACCATTGAGTACAATCACTCTGTAACCATTTCACAGCCTTCGTTTCTTCCTAAACGCTTAGATGCCTATCAGTGGGCGGTGCAAAACAATATCGCTAAACAGAACGACAATTTGCCTATCACCTATACCGATGACAAATTGCAAAAGATTTTAGATGGTAGCGACCAGCTGAATTACCCCAATACCGATTGGCAAAAACTTATCTTAAAAGAATTTGCACAGCAATATCGGCACAATTTGCAAATAACAGGAGGTAAAGAACACAACAAGTATTTGGCTTCGTTAGGTTATTTGCATAAGGGTTCACTCTACCGCAGTGGTACGCACCATATGGAGACGATTAACTTCCGTGTGAACCAAGAGTTCGACATACCCGGTACGGGACTTTCAGGTAATACCTCTATCGACGGTTATTTAAAAGAAAACGAACACCCTTATTCATCGACTGCAAGTGGCTATTACCAAGTGTTTAGCCATACCTTGGTAAACCACAATCCGCTGACTCCTGCGGTGAATAAATACGGACTTCCTTATGTAAACACTACCGATAACCCTGTAGCCGAGACTTCGAGAGATGCAGGGTATTCACGCCAAAACTACAAACATATTAACGGACAGATAGGCTTGCAATGGGCACTGCCTTGGGTAAGTGGCTTGAAATTGAGAGGTAACTTCAACTATCGTTATATAAGTTCAGAAGATAAAGCTTGGCGGAAAGATGCTAAACAGTACGACTGGGACAGTACTACGCCTGCAGCTGTAGCTAAACCGCAACTCAACAAATCGGTTGGCAATGCATATACGTATACTTATCAAGCTTTTGCTGAGTACGTTAAGGATTTTAACAAGCACGGCATTTCAGCACTTGCGGGTTACGAAGCCTCTTATGGTTTTAACAATAACCTATGGCATAAGCGAATTAACTACAATTTTCCTATCGACCAATTTAATCCAGGGCCTAAAGAAGGTATGGACGGAGGCGGTGGAGAGAGCGAAAACGGTAGAGCTGGTGTTGTGGGACAAGTGAAATACAATTATGCCAAACGCTATTTTGTGGAAGGCAGTATGCGCCACGATGCGTCAGACCTCTTTCCTAAGGATAGGCGTTGGGGTACCTTCTTCTCAGGTTCATTCGGCTGGATACTCTCGGATGAGGTGTTTATGAAAACGCTTAAAGAGCGCCATATTTTCGACTTGCTTAAACTACGCGGTTCCTATGGAGAAGTGGGTTTGGACAGTGGTGTAGGGCGTTTTGCTTATTTGCCCTCTTATAACCTGAATAATACAAGTTATGTGATTGACGGCAAGTTTTATCAAGGTTTTTCGGAAGGCGATATTCCTTCGTCCGATATTACGTGGTATACCACCAAACAAACCGACATAGGTTTTGATTTTGAGTCGCTCAGCAATCGCTTGTACGGTTCGTTTGACTACTTTTTCTACAAAACTACTGGTTATCTTACCGCACCAGACCCATTGGAAGTAGGGTATACCGCCCCTCTTGGAAAGTCGTTACCTAAAGTACTCTCTAACAAAGAACACCGCCGTGCGGGTTACGAAGTACAATTGGGTTGGAAAGACAACATAGGCGAACTGAAATACAGTGTTTCGGTGAACACTACTTTCTTTGACCAATTATGGGCTAATAACCCTGATGAGAGCTTGGAAAACCGTAAAAACCCGTATTTGCGTACCACTCAACAAGTAGGTTACTACGGTACAGGTTATCGCACCTTGGGGTATTACCAAGACGCTAACGATGTGTACAACAATCCTAAGCGCGTGAACTCACATCACTTAACAGGAGGAGACATCAAATACGAAGACTTCAACGGAGACGGTAAGATTGATGGAGCTGATTTTGCACGTATCGGTAAAAACGGTTTCCCACGAGCTAACTATGGAATCAATTTAGGAGTGAGCTATAAAGCTTTTTCGTTTAATATGCTTTTACAAGGGGCTACACGTTTTGATATTTATTTAGGTAGTACTATTTTGGGACAAAGTGCCAATGCGGGTACTACGCCTTTCTACGAGTTTCAATTGGATTACTGGCGCCCCGACAATACAGGAGCTAAGTTTCCACGATTAGTATCCTCGCATTCAGTAAACGGCAATAATAACGTGGCAAGTAGTGACCATTGGCTCATCAATGGGGCTTATTTGCGATTGAAAGACTTTTCAATTTCTTATGATTTGAAGAAAGCCGCTTTGAAGGACTACAAGTGGATATACGCTATAAAGCTTACCCTTAGCGGACAAAATGTATTTACTATTTCGGAAGCCACTAAGTACGGTATGGATCCTGAAATAGTGAACAGTGATTTCTTTGGATATCCTAATGAGCGAATGTTTTCATTAGGTTTAAATGTCGCACTATAAAAACAAGAGTATATGAAAAAATATATCGAATATATCAGTATAGCGGTAGTTCTAACAGGGCTCACTGCTTGTAATGAACTTGATACCAAACCATTTGAGAGTTATGACGACGAGACGGTTTGGGGCAGTAAAGAGTCGGCTGAGTCGTTTGTAATCAACTCTTATAACGGCACTATTACCAACTTTACGGGTTATGCTTATTCAGAAAGTATTACGCCTAATGGTATCCACAGCGATTTAAACAACTTAGATGCGTTTCCTGTGGAGCGATTTGATAGATTTACAGGTTCGGCACAAGGACTTGATGACTTTTTTGCCAACTTGCGCGAGTGCAATATGATTATAGAGAAAGCTCCTACTGAGGCGTTAAAAGCCGAAGGTTATTTGCTGAGAGGGGTATTGTTTTTCCACCAAACACGTTGGCAAGGACGTTTTGTACCCATTTTAAGGGTGCTCAACACCAAAGACAAAGAGGCTTTTAGGACACTCTACACCAAAAATCCTACCGAGAGCTACAAATATGTAATGGACGATTTGACCAAAGCCACCCAAGGAATGCCAGAGACTTCGGCACCAGGGAGAGCCAACAAGTACGCAGCTCACGCTTTTAGAAGCCGTGCTGCCTTGCAAGCCTACGCTTATACCAAAGACGCTCATTATTTAGATATCGCTATTGAATCGGCAAAAACAGTGATTAACTCAGGCAAATACGCCCTTACTTCGGCAGAAAACTTCGGCAATATGTTTGTAGAGGCAGGCAAGTATGACAAGGAAATTATCTTAGCTCATTATCGCTTGAGCCTCAATACAACGGTGGGTAATTTTAACGAGATGATAAGAGTTGTACCGAATATCAACAATAACGAAGTGAAATTTGTAGGCGGTAAAGAATTTGCCGATGCCAAAGGACGTTCGTTTGAAGGTTGGGCAAGTTACTTCCCTACACAAGATTTAATAGACCAATATTTGGTGGTAGACCAAGCAGACCACACGGCTAAACCTTGGTATGAAACTTCACAGTTCCTCAACAATGTGGAAAACGGAGATATTTCATCGCTTACTGAAGGCGCTTTAAACACCGTGCGCCACAATGTACCTGAGGCTGCCGATTTAGGAACCAATGCCAAAGGAAATATCATCACCCGTTACGGGAAGATAAAAAGTAGTGCCACAGAGACTAACATCAGCAAGCTAATGTATCAGCACCGCGATGCCCGTTTCTATCAAACCGTTGTATACGACCAAAGTAATTGGCTAAAAGAAGAGGTGGAAACCAATATTTGCGGTAACCTATGGGCAGGAGTGCGTGAAGGGCAATCGGACTCTTGGTATACTACCGCTTCGGGGTACTACTGGCGCAAAGCTGTGGTGCAAGTTGAACCCCGCGTGTACGTAAGCAATAATACAGATTACCATTTTGTAATAGCGCGATTGGGTGAAATGTATATGAACTTGGCAGAAGCCTATTTGCTAAAAGGTGATGTGGCACAAGCGGTTACCGCTCTTAACAGAACACGCGTAACCCACGGAAACTTACCTGCTTCGACAGCAGCCACCTTAGCCGATGCTTGGAAAGATTACATACGCGAACGCCGTGTGGAAATGGCTTACGAAGGTGACCTATACTGGAGTTTCTTGCGCTGGGGACAATACGGAGGCGATGCTAATGACGGAGCTGCAGCAGGAGCAGTGATAAACGCACTTAACACCCCTGTGCACAAAATACAAATCACCAAAGACCGCAAGCAGTTTATGGTAGCCCAAATTACCCGCAACGGGGCGTGGGAACGCACTTTTACTACTAAACGCTACTTGATGCCTATCCCACAAGGTACTTTAGACCAGCGCTCGGCAAGTGGTATAAACGACGCACAAAACCCAGGTTGGTAATAACTTAAAAACGAAAGAAAAATGAAAAGATATATATTATATGCACTCTTTGCTATCTTAGCGATAGGCTTTAACAGTTGTTTGAAAAGCAATTTGGAAGAGTTGCCTGCCTTTGAAGAAAATGATGTTACCAATGTAGACAGAGTGGAATATCGGTTTATCAGCGATGAAATATCGAAGGCAAGTAACCAAAAGATTGTGAAATTCATCAATTTAACAGTGAACAAGAAGGAGATTAACAAGATCGATAAAACTGTAAAAATAGAAGTAACAGTACCTGCTGCCAATAGCGATTTCCCGACCGTGGAAAGAGATAAAGTAAGCAAAGCTAATCTCACTGTTATTCTATCGGTTTCCACCGCTGCTCGTGTATTCCCGATAGGCGATGCACCGCGATTGGGTACCCCAGGAGACTGGACAAACCCACATAAATACAAGATTGAGGCAGCTAATGGCAATACCGCTGAGTGGACAGTAGAAGTAACAAACGTTACTAAGTAACTTGGTTATTAAATTTTTATAAGGAAAATCGCTACACAGGTTGTAGCGATTTTTTTATATAGTTGTAGCACGAAAGACAATTTAATTAGTAGATTTGGAAATTAGCAAATGAGAACTGGTGAGACGAGGTAGAACTGGGGTGAGATAGAGGAAACGGGGAATAAATGACGAGTGTTAAATTTGGGGATTTGGGAATTAGTTTGTAATTTTGCCACCTTAAAAGAAAACAATGTCAGAAAAAACATCTCGGACTAAACATACTTTTCGTCAGCTGTCGCGCTTTGTAAAACCTTATCGTGGGGTATTTATAGCCGTAGCTCTCTTTGCAGTGCTATCGTCTATCTTTTCGACCGCACAACCTTACCTGATAAAAGTAGCGATTGACAATTATATCACTCCTAAGGATTACGAGGGTTTAGTGCGCATTGTGTACATACTCATAGCTTTGCTATGTGCGGAAGTAACGATGCAGTTTCTGTTTTCTTATTACTCTAACTGGCTGGGACAAACGGTAATACGCGATGTACGCGAAAAGCTTTTTGCGCACTTGTTACGCTTTAAGATGCGGTATTTTGACAAATCGTCCATAGGGGTATTGGTAACGCGTGCAGTGAACGATATGGAACGGATAGGCGAAATTTTCAGTTCGGGGCTTTTTGAGATGGCAAGCGATTTACTGAAAATGTTTGTTATCACGATTGTAATGTTTGTGATTGATTGGAAATTGGCGCTTATCAGCTATGCTACGATGCCTCTGATTTTGTACTTTACGCGTTGGTTTCAACGTTCAATGAACGCTGCTTTTGTGGAGGTACGTCACCAAGTGGCAAACCTAAACGCCTTTGTACAAGAGCGCATTTCGGGTATTAAAGTATTACAACTTTTTGCGCAAGAGCGCGAAGAATTGGAGAATTTTAAAAAGATAAACGAGAAACATAAACAGGCGTGGCTGAAAACGATATGGTACAACTCTATTTTCTTTCCGATTGGCGACTTGTGTGTATCGATTACCATTGCGCTGATTGTGTGGTTTGGCGGTCGGCAAATTATAGGAGAGAACGTGTACGACTTAGGGAATATCTTCCTTTTCATACAACTTTCGCAACAGTTATTCCGACCCATTAGGCATATAGCCGATAAGTTCAACACTTTGCAGATGGGCATTATCGCTTCTGACCGCGTATTTGCTATTTTGGATACTGAAACGGATACTGAAACCGGAGGAGAGAAAGAGTTGAAGGAGGTGAAAGGTAATATTAAGTTTGAAGACGTCCGTTTTGAATACGTAGCAGGGGAAGAAATCTTGCACGGCATTAGTTTTGATGTAAAAGAAGGCGAAACCATTGCGATTGTAGGGGCAACGGGTGCAGGGAAAACCACTATCACTAATTTGCTAAACCGTTTTTACGACTTGACTTCGGGGGCGATTTACATCGATGGGGTGAACATTGAGGAGTATACCCTCAGTTCGCTACGAGAGCACATTGCTACCGTGTTGCAAGACGTATTCCTATTTGCTGATAGTATTTACAACAATATCACCTTGAAAAATCCTGCTATCACCGAAGAGGAAGTGATTGCGGCTGCTAAGAGCATAGGAGTTCACAACTTTTTGATGAGTTTGCCAGAGGGATATCATTACAACGTGAAAGAGCGTGGGGCTATGCTTTCGGCAGGACAACGCCAGCTAATAGCTTTCTTGCGCGCCTATGTACACAAACCGCAAATTCTTATTTTGGACGAGGCAACATCTTCAGTAGATTCGCATTCAGAAAAGCTCATACAAGAGGCTACCGATAAGATGACCGAAGGGCGTACCTCCATCATCATTGCGCACCGCCTTACCACCGTGAAAAAAGCTGATAAAATAATAGTATTAGACAAAGGGAAGATAGTGGAAATAGGCAATCACGAGGAGTTGTTGAAAATAGAAAACGGCTATTACCGCAACTTGTATGAGGTGCAGTTTTTGGAAGAAGTGAAATACAAGGAGTGAGACTGGGTCTCAGAAATTAGCATAAATGAGGTTCAGAATCAAGTAGGTAAAAGGCAATTGAACTGATGTTACATAAAATTTAATTGAAAAAACGCTTAACTATAAATGGCTAAAAAGAAACAACCACAAGAAACACAAAAGAAGAAGAAGGATACTAATAAACCTCAACAGCGCAAATTGGCTTTTGGCGTATTTTTAGTACTGCTATCGCTGTATTTGGTATTTACCTTTTCGTCATTCTTCTTCTCGTGGCAGACTGACCAAAGTGGATGGGCAGATTTGAGCAATCGGGAAGAAATTGCTGACAATATAGGCAGTAAGATAGGAGCCTATTTGGGGCAGTTATTTGTATATAAAGGTTTTGGACTGGCAGTTATCTTTCCTGTGTGGCTTCTATTTCTCTCAGGGATGAAACTTATCCTGAATATGAAAAAGCCATTGCTAAACCGTTGGTTCTGGGGGATTCTGTTAATGGTATTCACTTCAACCGCCTTAGGATTTTTGGGAGGGAAAGCTACCATATTAGCAGGTGTTTCGGGCTATGAACTAAACCATTTTCTACAAGACTATTTGGGCAAATTAGGCACTATACTTCTTTTGGTACTTATAGTGGTACTCTATGCCATTTTCAAACTAAATCTCACTACTGAAAAGGCTATTGCTTTCTTCCGAAATACATTCTCTAAACTGAAACGCGAAGGAGAAGAAGAACAGGAGCAAGGCGATGAGGAGGAAAACAGCTTTGAAAGTATAGAAAAAGAGCCTAATTCCATAGAATTTACTACTGATGAAGGCGATTTAGACTTTATCATTCCACAAGATGAAAACGAAAAGTTAGACCCTTTTACCCATAAAAAGGAAATTCCGCGCCTTGATGGACAAGAGGGAGGATTGGAAATCACTAATATTCTCGAAGAGGAACAACCTGATTTTACAGTAACGCCTACTCAGCCAACAGAGGCAATAGACCCCGAGACTCTGGCTAAGCAATTGGTAGAGAACTATGGAGAGTATGACCCAACGTTAGACCTCAACGATTACCGTTTTCCTACACTCGACCTCTTGAACGACCCTAAAGACAGTGGTATTGTTATCAACCAAGAGGAATTGGAGGAAAACAAGAATACAATCGTACAAACGCTGAACGATTACAAAATTAAAATAGAGAAGATAAAGGCGACCATAGGTCCTACTGTTACTCTTTACGAGATTGTACCCGAAGCGGGGACACGTATTGCAAAAATCAAGAACTTAGAAGACGACATAGCCCTTTCATTGGCAGCACTCGGGATTCGTATTATTGCACCTATTCCAGGGAAGGGTACGATAGGTATTGAAGTGCCAAATAAGAAGCCTACAATGGTGTATATGCGCACGATGATTACCGCACCGCGATTCCAACACGCCGAAATGGAACTGCCTATTGCCTTCGGAAAAACGATTAGCAACGAAACTTTTGTAGCCGACCTTACCAAGATGCCTCACTTACTGATGGCGGGGGCAACCGGACAAGGTAAGTCGGTAGGGATAAACGTAGTGCTCAGCTCTCTACTCTACAAGAAGCACCCTGCGGAAGTGAAGTTTGTGTTAGTAGACCCTAAAAAGGTAGAACTCTCGATATTTGAGCGTATAGAACGTCACTTCCTCGCTAAATTGCCCGATAGTGAAGAGGCAATTATTACCGACAATAAAAAGGTGGTGAACACGCTGAACTCCCTCTGTATAGAGATGGACAACCGCTACGAACTGCTGAAAAATGCGCAAGTGCGCAACATCAAAGAGTACAACGCTAAGTTTAAAGCGCGACAACTCAACCCTAACGAGGGACACCGTTTCTTACCTTACATCGTATTGGTGGTAGATGAGTTTGCCGACCTGATAATGACAGCAGGCAAGGAGGTGGAACTCCCTATCGCTCGCTTGGCACAGCTTGCCCGAGCCATTGGTATTCACTTGATTATCGCTACCCAACGCCCATCGACCAACGTGATTACCGGTATTATTAAAGCCAACTTCCCTACGCGTATTGCTTTTAAGGTAAGCTCTAAAATCGACTCTAAAATTATCTTGGACGGCTCAGGAGCAGAGCAGCTCATTGGACGAGGTGATATGCTCTACTCGCAAGGGAATGAACCTGTGCGTATACAATGTGCTTTTGTAGATACCCCCGAAATAAAACACATTACCGACTTCATTGGGGCACAGCGCGCTTACCCCGATGCGTACTTGCTACCTGAGTATGTAGGACCTGAGGGAGAGGGTGTAGATTTAGACTTCGACCCCTCGGAGCGTGACCCTATGTTTCGCGAAGCCGCCGAAGTGGTTGTAAATGCCCAACAAGGTTCGGCTTCCCTCTTGCAACGCAAACTGAAATTAGGTTACAACCGCGCAGGTCGCCTCATCGACCAATTAGAACACGCAGGTGTAGTAGGTCCGTTTGAAGGCAGTAAAGCAAGACAAGTGCTCATTCAAGACATTGTAAGCTTGGATAGATTATTAGACGGGCAATAGTGAAAAATGAAAAGTTAAGAATGAAAAGTATGAATCAACAACAAGAATTTCTAAAATATCAAGCCCCCACCTCACCTTATCCGCGATTGTTGGAGGTAGAACGCGCTGAGGGTAGCTATATCTATACTACCGATGGCAAACGTTATTTAGATTTTGTGGCAGGTGTATCGGCTTGCACCTTAGGGCATTGTCACCCTGCGGTGGTGAAGGCTATCCAAGAACAGTGCGCTACTTATATGCACGTAATGGTATACGGCGAGTACGTACAAAAACCGGCGGTAGATTTCTGCAAACTCCTCGCTGAGCAGTTACCACCAGAGCTCAATACTACTTATTTGGTAAACTCGGGTACGGAAGCTATTGAGGGCTCGGTGAAATTAGCCAAACGCGCTACGGGCAGAACTCAACTCATCGCTGCCAAAAATGCTTATCACGGCAATACACAGGGCTCGATGAGCCTAATGGGCTATGAAGAACGCAAACGCGCTTATCGTCCGCTTATCCCTGATGTCGATTTTATAGAGTTCAACAACGAAGCCGATATCCTCAAAATCACCGAACGCACTGCAGGGGTAGTGCTCGAAAGCATCCAAGGAGGAGCAGGGTTTATCGAACCCCAAAACGACTATCTCATCAAGGTAAAACGCCGTTGTGAAGAAGTAGGCGCGCTCCTTATTATCGATGAGATACAACCAGGTTTCGGACGTACTGGCAAGCTCTTTGGCTTCCAAAACTATGGCTTTACCCCCGATATTATCGCAATAG
>ERZ772827.1670-NODE-1670-length-11085-cov-17.512149_pt1 | contig 11085 bp, 7 predicted proteins | sample MGYA00580850_ERZ772827 | MGnify/ENA primary metagenome ERZ772827 (study PRJEB29015, sample SAMEA2737950) | human oral metagenome | biome: human oral; feature: human-associated habitat; material: dental | place: China | collected 2145 ...
GCACCGTCAGCTCGGTGTTGCCGCCGGTGGCCGCCGCCATGTCGATGATGACCGAGCCGGGGCGCATGGCCTCGATCGAGGCCCGGTCCAGGAGCATAGGCGCGCGGCGTCCCGGGATGTTCGCGGTGGTGATGACGATGTCGGACTCGGCGGCGTGCCGGGCGTAGAGCGCGTTGGCCTCGGCCGCCTGGTCGGCGCTCATCTCCTTGGCGTAGCCGTCGGAGGAGACCTCCTGGGCGCTGGGCAGCGGCACGAACTGCGCTCCCATGGAGCGGACCTGGTCGGCGACCTCGGGGCGCACGTCGGTGCCGCGCACCTGTGCACCCAGGGAGTAGGCGGTGCCGATCGCGGACAGCCCCGCCACGCCCGCACCGATGACGTAGACGGTTGCGGGCGGGAACTTGCCCGCGGCGGTCACCTGCCCGTTGAACAGCCTGCCGAAGTGCGAGGCCGCCTCAATGACGGCTCGGTAGCCGGCGAGGTTCGCCTGCGATGAGAGCACGTCCAGCGACTGCGCCCGCGAGACCCTCGGGACCACGTCCAGGGCCAGGCAGGTGATGCCCCGCTCCCGCAGCGCCTCGAGGCGCTCGGGCTGGCGCGCCGGGTCCAACCGGCAGATGAGGACCGCACCTCGGCTCATGAGCGCCAGCTGCTCCTCGGCCGGCGCTGAGGCGCTCACCACGACCTCACAGCCCCAGGCCAGGGCGCCACCGGTCAGCTGGGCTCCGGCAGCCTCGTAGGCATCATCGGGGAACTGCGCCCGCGCCCCAGCGCCGCGCTCGACCAGGACCTCGTAGCCCAGACGGATCATCCGCTCCACCGTCTGCGGACTCGCAGCGGCGCGCGGCTGATCCACCGGTTCGCGGGGGACTCCGATACGCATAGTGCCTCCTTGCAGGATGACAGATGCCGTCACTGGCACGTCACAAGAAACTATCGGCAAGATAGAAGGTTCCGCGGTTTACGGGCAAGGGACTGTTGGTGCCAGTCCAGAGCGGAAGGCGAGCGAGAAACGCTACCGAGGCAGGGGGTGACAACGAGGCGACGTCGACGACGGGGAACGGGTCAGGGCCGGGCCATGTCCCAGCAGCGGGCGCCACCGGTCATGCCGGCCTCGTTGGGGACCACGACGACGTCGTCGCCGGTCTTGGCCAGCTGGGCCGCCGTGATCCGGCGCGAGTTGCCGCCGCCCAGGTAGAGGCGGTCCCACAGGTACATGGGGCGCAGGGCGTCGACGACCCGGCGCACGCGGCGCGACCAGTGGGCATCGCCCAGGCGCAGGCGCTCGTGCTCACCGATGTAGTCGTCATAGGTCAGGCCCCAGCGCACCGGCCCCTGAGAGACCTCCACGTGCGGGGCCAGGACGCCGTTGTCGAAGACGGCGTTGCCCAGGCCCGTGCCCAGGGTCACGATCATCTCCAGGCCGCGGCCCGTGACGACGCCGGCCCCGGCGACCTCGGCGTCGTTGAGGACCAGGGAAGGGATGCCCAGGGCCCGCGAGACGCCGGCGCCCATGTCGAAGCGGGCCCAGGCCTCCACCAGCTCGGGCAGCACCTTGGAGCGGGGGCCGTCCTTGGTGATGTAGTGCGGCGTGGCGATGACGACCCCGTGGCGGATCATGCCCGGCATCCCCACCGTCACCCGGTCCGCGCCCGGCAGCTGGGAGGCCAGTGAGGTAATGGTCTCCACCAGCTTCGTCGGCGGCAGCGGGTAAGGGGTCGGGGTGCGTACGGCGCGGGAGATGATGTTGCCCTCGGAATCCAGCACCGAGGCCTTGATACCGCCGCCGCCGCAGTCCACGGACAGAGTCGTTGTACTCACGGCTGCGAGCCTAGTGGAAGCGCCGACTCCTTTGTGGGAAAGCAGCAAAAAGGGCCGGCGGTACAGGTGCTCTCGGCAACCAGCCGCGCCGCTCGTTCCTCGTGGCGCTCCCGCCGGACCCGCAGAGAGAGTCGACTGCCTTCGAGCACCTGTCCCGCCCGATCCGGAACGGCCCTGCCGCATCACACGAAACCAGTGCGGTTCAATGGGGTCATGCCACGCATCCGCCTCGACCTGGCCTACGACGGCACCTTCTTCTCCGGGTGGGCCGCCCAGCCCGGGCTGCGCACCGTCGAGGGCGTCCTGACCTCCGCCCTGGCCACCGTCCTGCGCGAGCCCGTCCGCCTCACGGTGGCCGGTCGTACCGACGCCGGTGTCCACGCCGCCGCCCAGGTGGTCCACCTCGACGTGAGCCCCGAGGCCTGGGGTGCGTTACCCGGGCGCTCCGGGCGTAGTCCCGAGGTCGCTCTGCTCACCCGGCTCGCGGGCGTTCTGGCGCGCGAGGCGCAGGACAGCCTGCCGCGCACCCCACGAGGAGCCAGTGACGTCGTCGTCTCCGAGGCGCGCATCGTGCCGGAGGTCTTCGACGCCCGCTTCGGCGCGCTGACCCGCCGCTACACCTATCGGATCGCCGACGCCGCCGCCCCGCGCGACCCTGCCCGGCGCGCCACCGTCCTGTGGCTGCCGGGTCGGCTCGACGTCGAGGCCATGGCCGCCTCGGCGGCGCCGCTGCTGGGCGAGCACGACTTCCTGTCCTACTGCAAGCCCCGCGAGGGCGCCACAACCATCCGCACCCTACGGACCCTCGACTGGCGGAGAGCCTCCGCGGGGCCGGACGTCGGGCTTATCACCCTGGGTGTCGTCGCCGACGCCTTCTGCCACTCCATGGTCCGCTCCCTGGTGGGAGCCGGCCTCGCCGTCGGGCAGGGACGGAAACCCGCCACCTGGCCCGGCGAGATTCTGGCGGCCCGCACCCGCGACGCCGCCGCCCCCGTCGCCCCTCCGCACGGGCTGACCCTGGAGGAGGTCGCCTACCCGGGCGACGACGAGCTCGCCGCCCAGGCCGAGCGCGCCCGCACCACCCGCCGCCTGACCTGCTGACCGTCCCGCCGACGGCCTGCCGGCGAACCCGCCGGCAACCCGCTGACGATCTCGCCCACCATTCCGGCGGGCCGCGTGGTGCGATTCACGGAACTGGAAAGCCGCACCTTTTGACCCTCCTGCGGGCCGCCCGGTACTGTTGGCAATCGTCGTGCAGCACGCGTGTGCGTGTCCGCGGTGCCGTCCCACTCGCCCCGGATCGCCTGTGCTCCGACCACTCACCTGACCATGGTGGTCTCGCCGAACCGCGAACGCTTCACCGCGCTTCGGCGTGCCCACTCGCCAAGAGAAACGAAGGCAACGCCCGTGCGCACGTATACACCGAAGCCCGGCGACGTCGAGAAGAGCTGGTACGTCATCGACGCCACCGACGTCGTCCTGGGTCGACTCGCGGCCCAGGCCGCCACCCTGCTCCGTGGGAAGCACAAGCCCCAGTTCGCCCCCAACGAGGACTGCGGCGACTACGTCGTCATCATCAATGCCGACAAGGTGGCTCTCACCAACGGCAAGGCTGACAAGAAGTTCGCCTACCGCCACTCCGGCCACCCGGGCGGCCTGACCGCCGTCTCCTACCGCGAGCTGCTGGCCACCCACCCCGAGCGCGCCGTCGAGAAGGCCGTCAAGGGCATGGTGCCCCACACCAAGCTCGGTCGCGCCCAGCTCAAGAAGCTCAGGGTCTACGCAGGTGCCGAGCACCCGCACGCCTCCCAGAACCCGAAGACGTTCGAGATCACCCAGGTCGCCCAGTAAGCGCTCCAGCGCTCGGCAACCCGCGACAAGCAAAGGACACATCGTGGCTGAGACCACTGTCGACATCGACGCGCTGGACGAGGAGAACGCCCCCTCCAGCTACACCACCGAGACCGAGGAGTCCGCTCCGGGTCGCGGCCAGTCCATCACCGCCCCCGGCTCCGGCCTGGGTCGCCGCAAGGAGGCCGTCGCCCGCGTGCGCCTCGTGCCCGGCACCGGCCAGTGGAAGCTGAACGGCCGCACCCTGGAGGACTACTTCCCCAACAAGCTGCACCAGCAGCTCGTGCGCGCCCCCTTCACCATCCTGGACCTCGAGGGCCGCTTCGACGTCGTCGCCCGCATCAACGGCGGTGGCGTCTCCGGCCAGGCCGGCGCCCTGCGCCTGGGCATCGCCCGCGCCCTCAACGAGATCGACCGTGAGGCCAACCGCGCCACTCTCAAGAAGGCCGGCTTCCTCACCCGCGACTCGCGCATCGTGGAGCGCAAGAAGGCCGGTCTGCACAAGGCCCGCCGCGCCCCCCAGTACTCCAAGCGCTGATCCATCGCGGTTACGGCCAAGCCTGCCGGAACCGTACGCCCGCTTTGTGCGACGGCGGCCGTCCCCTCATCGGGATGGCCGCCGTCGCCATGTGTCAGGGGGTGGTCGCAAGCGGTTCCGACTGAGCCGGGCACGTCCCAGCGCGCGGCAGATGGGCGGGATCTCGGGCAGGACTCGCCGTGGAAGAGCCCCTGGAGGAGATCGGACCTTGCTTGTGCGTCGGTCGTCATGTCCCCACTGCGGGTCGCCCGTGGCAGGATGGTGCTGTTTCGTCACCCCTCAGGAGGAATTCCATGGCTCGTCTCTTCGGAACCGACGGCGTACGCGGCCTGGCCAACGACCTGCTCACGCCCACCCTGGCCGTACAGCTCGGTGAGGCCGCGGCCCGCGTCCTGACCAAGGACACGTCCGCCGCACGGAGCTCACGCAGCGGCCGCCCCCGCGCCATCGTGGGCCGCGACACCCGCGCCTCCGGAGAGTTCCTCGACCACGCCATCAGCGCGGGCCTGGCCTCCTCCGGGGTCGACGTCACTCGTGTGGGCATCCTGCCCACCCCGGCGATCGCCCACCTGACGGCCACCCAGGACATCGATCTGGGCGTCATGATCTCCGCCTCCCACAACCCCTTCCCCGACAACGGCATCAAGTTCATCGCCCGCGGCGGCTACAAGCTCGCCGACGCCGTCGAGGACGAGATCGAGGCCCTCCTGGGCAAGGTCAACGACCGCCCCACCGGCGCCGACGTCGGCCGCGTCATCAAGGGCGAGACCGTCGCCGACCAGAACTACATCAACCACCTCGTCGACTCCGCCGCCACCGACCTGTCCGGGCTGCGCATCGTCGTCGACGCCTCCAACGGCGCCGCCTCCGCCGTCGGGCCGGCCGCGCTGCGCGCCTCCGGCGCCGAGGTCATCGTCATCAACGCCTCCCCGGACGGCCTCAACATCAACGACAACTGCGGCTCCACCCACCCCGAGCAGCTGCAGAGCTACGTCAGGGCCGTCGGCGCGGACATGGGAGTGGCCTACGACGGCGACGCCGACCGCTGCCTGGCCGTGGACGCCGACGGCCGGCTCGTCGACGGCGACCAGATCATGGGCATGCTCGCCATCGGCATGAAGGCCGACGGCACCCTCGGCTCCGACACGCTCGTCGTCACCGTCATGAGCAACCTCGGTCTCATCCTGGCCATGCGCGAGCACGGCATCCGCACCGTTCGGACCGGTGTGGGCGACCGCTACGTGCTCGAGCGGATGCTCCAGGGCGGCTACACCCTGGGGGGCGAGCAGTCCGGGCACGTCATCGACACCCTCCACGCCACCACCGGTGACGGCGTGCTCACCTCCCTGCGTGCGGCCGCGCGCGTCAAGCGCACCGGCAAGACGCTGGCCGAGCTCGCCAGCGTCGTGACCCGCCTGCCCCAGACGCTCATCAACGTCAAGAACGTTGACAAGGGGGCGGCCAGCACCAACCAGTCCGTGCAGGACGCCGTCGCCTCCGCGGAGAAGGCGCTGGGGGACACCGGCCGCGTCCTGCTGCGCCAGTCGGGCACCGAGCCGCTCGTGCGCGTCATGGTCGAGGCCGCCACCCAGGAGGAGGCCGACCGCGTGGCCCGGTCCCTGGCGGAGACCGTCAAGAACAACCTCAGCCTGTGACCTGACGGCAGGCTCCTTCCCAGGGCCGGTCGCGGACGCAGCCACCAGCGCGGTGGCCGGTGTCGCGGCCGGCCCCTGGTCATGTGGGGCCGCCGGCTCCAACGGTCCGGCGCGATGGGGGAGGATGTACCTGTGACGCCCTCGTACTCCCTGGCCCTCCTCACGGCTCCGCCGACCTGGTGCGGCCAGGTCCTGAGCGGGCGGACCCTTGACCTGCTCGCCGCGCTCGCCGGCAGCCAGGAGGTCCGGGTGAGCGATGGCGCCCTCATTGAGGCCCTGTGGCCCGACGACGCCCCGGCCCGGCCGCTGCGGGCCCTGCACGTCGTCGTCTCCCGGGCGCGGGCGGCAGTGGGGGAGGACGTCGTCGAACGCGTCGGCGATGGGTACCGGCTGGCGCTGCCGGCGGCGGATGTTGACGCTCACGACCTGTCGGACCGGGCGACCCGGGCCCGGGCCTGCGCCGCCGAGGGCCAGTGGGACCAGGTCCTGGACCTCACCGACTCTCTGCCGCAGATACCCGCTCGCGCTGATGCCGACGTCGTCGGAGCAGAAACCTCTTCTTTCGCACAACTGCGGGAGCGCGCCGCCGCCCACGCCGAGGCGGCCCGCCGGGACCGGGCCCTCGCCCTGGAGGCCACCGGCGAGCACGAGCAGGCCGCGGAGCTGCTGCGTGAGGCCGCCCAGCGCGACGCTGGAGATGAGACCGTCCTGGCCGCCCTCATACGTGCCGAGTCCTGGGCCCGCTCACCCGCCGCCGCTCTGGAGATCTATGAGCAGCATCGTCGCCGGCTGCGCGAGCTGGGAGCCGTGCCGGGTCCGGCCATGCGCGCCGCCCACGAGGCCGTCCTGGCCGCCGAGAGCCCCGTGAGCCGCGGCCTGGAGCCCGCACCCGAGCACTTCCTGGGACGGAAGACAGATGTGGCCGGTGTCCTCAAGGCCCTGAGCAGCCACCACCTGGTGACGCTCACCGGGCCCGGCGGGGTCGGCAAGACGACCCTGGCGCAGGTGGTGGCAGCTCGCAGCCGCCGCCCCGCCGTCTATGTCGCCGCCCTCGCCGAGGTCTCACCCGGCGCCGACCTGGTCAGGGTCCTCCTCGACGCCGTCGGGAGCCCCGGGGTGGCCGACGGCGACCCGCGCAGGGCTCTGGTCGCAGCCCTCGCCCTACCGGGGACCGTCCTCGTCCTGGACAACTGCGAGCACCTGGCAGACGAGGTCGCTGACCTCATCGGACCGCTGTTGGCCACCTGTCCGGACCTGCGCATCCTGGCGACCTCGCGCCGCCCTCTCGACCTGGGGGCGGAGCACGTCCACCGCCTCGCGCCGCTCGACGCAGCCTCAGCGGCCGAGCTCTTCCGCGCCCGCGCTCTGACGGCTCGCCCCGACCAGGTCATTGATGACGAGGACCTGGACGACCTTCTCGCCCGGTTGGAGGGGATCCCCCTGGCCATTGAGCTGGCCGCCGCGCGCACCCGCAGCCTGTCGGTCGGCCAGATCGCCGAGCGGCTGCCCGGCAGGCCCGAGCTGCTCACCGCGGCCCGCGACGCCCCCGCCCGCCAGCGCACCCTGACAGCGGTCATCGAGTGGTCCTGGAATCTGCTCGACGTCGCCGAGCGCCGGGCCATGGCGCGTGTGGCGCTGCTCCCAGACGGATTCACCCTCGCCGCCGCGGAGGCGCTGATCGGAGCCGACGCCGCTGAGCTCCTCGACGCCCTGGTCTCCCACTCCCTGCTCGTGGTGCGCGACCGCGGCCTGCCCCGCTTCCATATGCTCGTCACCGTCCGCGACTTCTCCCTGAAGCAGCTGGCCGCCTCCGGTGACGAGGTGGCGGCCCGGGCGGCCCTGCACGAGTGGGTGGTGGACCTGTGCTCCCAGATCCGCTTCCCCATCGACGCCGGTGACTTCGGCGACGCCGGCCACCCTCAGGCTTCCCGGCACAACCGCGTCTTCCAGCAGGTCGCCCATGACGAGGCCGTCATCCTCCAGGAGCTCGACCGGCTCCTGGCGCAGGCCCAGAGCGAGGATGCGGACCTTCTGCCGGCGGACCTGCGTGACGCGATCTGCCTCATCGGCGCCGCGCTCATGCGCCTGTGGAGCGTCACCTGGAGCTATGAGCGCATCGCTGACTACGGCTCGCGGCTCATCGGCCCTGCCACCCAGCCGGCCAGGACCCTGCGCGGTAACGAGGCGGGGATGAGTGTACTGGCCCTGTGCGTCACCCTGTTCGGGCTCCTGAGCCACATGCCCACCCAGGCCCGCTCCCTGCTGCCGGCCTCCTTCGACGGCGAGGGGCCGTTCTCCCGGGTCAGGCGCTTCCTGCGTGCGAGCGACGAGCAGTGGCCCGAGCTGACCGGCGACGCCGACCCCTGGGTCGCCTGGGCGGCGACCCGCTGCCTGGCCGCCCAGCAGGAGGACGACGGCGACCCCCATGCCTCCCTGGAGACCATCGAGGCCCTCCTGGACCGACTCCACGGCACCGACCTGGCCGGTATCCACCTGCTTGAGCTGCACCTCCACCGGCTGCAGGTGCTCATGTCCCTGGGACGGTACAGCCAGGTCGTCGACGCCTGCACGCGCGCTCAGGTGCTCCTGGACCGGGTCCTGCCCAGCTGGGGCGAGTTCTTCCGCACGACGCTGCGGCTGGAGGGAGCCTACTGCGCGGTCTACCTCGATCCCCGTCCGGAGACCGCCGCCAGTCTCCTGGAGACCCTGGATCCCGTTGACCTGCCGGGAACCATGCGCTTCATCGCCCGCTCCGTGCGCGGCGAGCTGGAGCTCACCCGTGGGCGCGTGCGCGCCGCCGCCCTCATCCAGCGAGTGAGTCTGCGCTACGCCGGGCACTGGCGTTCCATCATGGGGGCGGGATCCCAGTGGGAGCTCTACATCCTGAGCATGTGCCTGGTCACCGACGTCGAGCTCAGCGCGGACGACGCCGTCGAGCTCGACGCCGGGGCCGTCCGCGCCCGGGCCGTGCCCCTGCTGCGCGACGCCCTTTCCGATCCTGCTTCGCCGCAGGGCGCTGCTCCGCGGCAGCGCGACATCCCCACCATCATGGCCTTCGCCGCGGCCGTCGGCCTGTCCACCATGGCCGCCGCGCCGGCGGGCTCTGACCGGCGGGCAGCGGGCGCCGAGCTGGTCGCCACCGCCCTAGCCGTGGGGACCAACCAGACCTGCCGACTGCTCTCCCACGACTACCTGCGCACCCGCACCGAGCAGCTTGACGCCCGGGCGCTGGCGACGGCCGAGGGACGTATCCGGTCTCTGGACCGCCTCCGGCTGGTCACGCACGCGGCCGGCCTCGCCCGCCGTCTGGCGAGCGAGGCCGGTTGGTGCCGCTGACCGGCAGGTCGATCAACCGCTGCGTCAGGGGCCTGATCGACCATGTGCTCAGGCGTTGCGCCGCTGGTAGCGGAGGATCGTCAGCGGGGCCATGACGGCCAGGACCAGGAGCGAGCCGATGATCGCGGCGCGCACGTCCTCGGCCGAGCCCGTCGTGCCGTCCAGCAGGTAGCGGCAGCCGTCAACGATGTGCGAGACCGGGTTGTTGCGCACGAAGGCCTTGAGCCAGCCCGGTAGCGTCGCGGTGGGCACCATCGCGTTGGACAGGAAGGTCAGTGGGAATAGGACGATGACGGTGAAGGAGGTGACGGCCTGGGCCGAGGAGAAGACCGTCCCCAGCAGCAGGAAGGTCCAGGCGATCGCCCAGGCGCAGCCCGCCGCCAGGGCGATGGCTCCGATGGTCCCCGACCAGCCGTTCTCAGGCCGGTACCCCAGGACGTAGCCGGTGAGCACCGTCAGGGAGGTGCAGATGAGGTAGCGCAGCACGTCGGAGACCATGGGGCCCAGGACGGGCGCGATTCTTGACATCGGCATGGTGCGGAAGCGGTCGAAGACGCCCTTGTCCATGTCCTCGCGCAGGTCCACGCCCACGCTCTGGCTCGTGGTCAAGGCGTTGATAATGATGAGGCCCGGCACGATCGTGGGCAGGTAGGCCTTGACGTCGCCGGCGATGGCGCCGCCGAAGATCTCACCGAACATGACGGTGAACATGATCGGTTGGATGAGGATGTCGTAGAACTCGCCCGGGTTGCGCACCATGGTGATGAGCGAGCGCCAGGCCATGGCCAGGGTGTCCGGGACCAGCCGTGTCTCGCTGAAACGGGAGACGGCGGGGGAGAGGACGGTACTGGTCGGGGTGGTTGCGGCTGCTGCTGGGACGGTCATGACTGCTCCTTAACGTCTGAGGGACGGGCGGATGAGGACGTGGGCGAGGGCGCCGACGGCGCAGCGGAGTCGGGTGAGACTGCGTCGTCGGCCCCGTGGGGCTGGCCGGTGAGGGCCATGAAGACCGAGTCCATGCTGGGGCGGTCCACGGAGACGGTCTTGGGGGACAGCCCGGCGTCGCGCAGGGCCACGAGCACCTCGGTGGCCACCGACGCCTCGCTCAACGGCGTCTGCAGGTGAGCGCCGTGGTCGACGACCGCAGGAGCGTGACCGGTGACCCGCTCGATGATTGCGGCGGTGGCGCCCTGGTCCGCAGGTCTCGCCGGGGTCAGGACGAGCGAGCTGCTGCCCACCCGGTCCTTGAGCTCGTCGGGCGTGCCCTCGGCGATGAGCCGCCCGGCGTCGATAATGCCGATCCGGTGGGCCAGGCGGTCGGCCTCCTCCAGGTACTGGGTGGTCAGCAGGATCGTGGAGCCGCCCTCCACCAGGGATCGGATGACGTCCCACATCTGCTCACGCGTGCGCGGGTCCAGGCCGGTGGTGGGCTCGTCCAGGAAGACGAGCGGGGGCCGGGAGATGAGGGAGACGGCCAGGTCCAGCCGACGCCGCATCCCACCGGAGTAGCTGCTCACCCGCTTGCCGCCGGCCTCGGTGAGGCTGAAGGCTGCCAGCAGCTCGTCGGCCCGCTCGCGCGCCCGACGCCGGCCAAGGCCCAGCAGGCGTCCGAAGAGCCGCAGGTTCTCCGCCCCGGTGAGCATCTCATCGACGCTGGCGTACTGGCCCGTCACCCCGATGAGGCTGCGTACGGCATGGCGTTCGCGGACGACGTCGTGCCCCAGGACCGTTGCCCGACCGCCGGTGGGAGCCAGCAGGGTGGTGATCATGCGCAGCGCCGTCGACTTGCCGGCACCGTTGGGACCGAGCAGGCCGTAGACGATGCCGGCGGGGATCTCCAGGTCGAGGCCGTCGACGGCGGTGAAGGAGCCGAAGGTCCGGGTC
>ERZ772827.1672-NODE-1672-length-11077-cov-8.158229_pt1 | contig 11077 bp, 7 predicted proteins | sample MGYA00580850_ERZ772827 | MGnify/ENA primary metagenome ERZ772827 (study PRJEB29015, sample SAMEA2737950) | human oral metagenome | biome: human oral; feature: human-associated habitat; material: dental | place: China | collected 2145 ...
GAATGTGGGTGGTACAGACGTGCTCGCCTCCGGCCAGGGTGGCCAGACGCTGGACGGGGACGCCGACGAGGCGGGAGATCGCCTGCGTCTCGGCATCGCACAGCTCGTGGAACTCTCCGGCAACATCGCGAACCGGACAGTTGCCCTGACACAGCTGGATGGCGAAGGAGCCGTCCCCGACGTCGCGAACCGAGGCCGCGTACCCGTCGAGGGTGAGGGCATCAGCCAGGGCGCGCGCCCGCTCGGAGGGATCCTTGCCGGCCGACTCGACGACGGCGGCGTAGCGGCGCTCCAGGTCACGTCCCCGGGCTGCGGCGAAGGAGTCGACTGCCTTGTCACCGGCCACCTGGGACAGGTAGCGCAGGGCGCGGTTGGCCAGATCGGAGTAGCCCTCCGCGAAGGAGGTGCGGGCCTTGGGCGTCAGAACATAGTGCCGGGCCGGGCGACCACGGCCGCGCTTGCCCGTCAGGGCCGGGGTGTGGACCTCGATCTGCTCGGCATCCTCGAGCGCCGTAATGTGCCTGCGCACAGCGGCCGGCGTCAGGCTCAGGACCTTGGCGAGCTGAGCCGCTGAGACAGGGCCCTTCTCAGCGATGAGGTCGAGCACACGCGCCCGCGTAGAGTCATCGTCACTCTGTGTCATGACTGCTCCTCCCCTTGTCGCTGCGACGCCTCACGGCCTGACCACGTTGCGGCCGGTTCGACCACGTCCTTGTTGGCCGAAGGAGTCCGAGAACCAGCCAAAGGGCTGACCCAGGATCGGCCGTAGGGCGTCGCTGGTCGTCGTGCCACGAGTTTAACCAAGATCATGCTTGCCGAATTCAACACTGGCAAGTTCGTGACGGGGCGTCGCAGGGTGGGATTGAACACGCACCCTAATCAAAGGTAAACCTTACCTAGGAACACCTAACTAGTTGGGCCTCAGAGCATGGAACCCGATCTCCTGCTACTGAGAGGCTGCGTCAACGGGCGGTCCAGAGACGATGAAGGATTGAGCATGGGCGTCCTCACAGCGAGCCCGTCGTGGCCGTGCACCGTGCCTCGTAGCACCCGCCTCGACCTCGTGGCCCACAACGGTTACAGGCTCTCGGGGCTGCGCAGCCAGGGGGCGTCGGCGGGGCGCAGCTCGGCCCAGCCGCGAGCACGGGCCTGGGCGGTGGCCAGGACCCCCAGCACGGTGGAGGGGTTGTGCAGACGCCCGTCCATGACGGCGTCGAGCACCTCATCGAGGCGCACCCAGGTGGGCACGAACTCGGCCTCCTCGGCCTCACGCGGGGTCCGCCTCTCCTCGGGCAGCAGGCTCAGGTCCTGGGCGAGGAAGATCCGGGCCCCCTCGGTGGTGAAGCCGGGAGAGGCGTAGAACTCGGCCAGCGTGTTCCAAGTGGCCGCGACGTAGTCCGTCTCCTCAGCGAGCTCGCGGGCGGCGGCGACGGCGGGGGCCTCCCCCGGCACGTCGAGCAGGCCGGCGGGAATCTCCCACAGACTGGCGCGTACGGGATGACGGTACTGGCGGACCATGAGGATCTCCGCGGCGCCGTCGGGCTGAGAGGAGTCCTCACCCTCGCGCAGGGCGATGACGGCGACGGCGTCGTGGTGGACGACGACCTGACGGGCCACCGGATCCTGGCCGGGGGCGAGGCGCACGTGATCGGCGTCGACGGCGAAGATCGGCCCGCTCCAGACCCGCTCACTGGAGACCAGCTCCCGTCCCGACTCGCGTACGTCGACGAGCCTGCTCGTGTCACTCACGACGTCGCCATTCTTGGCGGCCCTGCTGTCCGTCCTATCCACGCCTAGCTCCTTCACTCGCTGTCCGCGTCGTCGCTGCGCGCATCGGCGTCCTTGATGGTATCGCCGTTATCGCTGTTGGCACCGGTGAAGCGCTCGGCCAGCTCATCACCTGGGACAACATGTTCCCCACTCCGGTGAGAGGCGTAGACCTCCCGACGACGATCCAGTCCTGCACGCACAAGCGCGGTGAACAGCGGGTGGGCCCGGGTGGGGCGGGACCGGAACTCGGGATGGGCCTGGGTGGCGACGTAATAGGGGTGCCGGCCGCGGTCGAGCTCAACGAACTCAGTGAGGCGGCCGTCCGGGGAGGTACCGCTGACACGTAACCCCACCGAGGCCAGGCGCTCCCGGTAGCCGTTGTTGACCTCGAAGCGGTGGCGGTGGCGCTCACTGACCTCATTGGTTCCATACGCCTCGGCGACGATCGAACCTTCCGCCAGAACCGCTGGGTAGGAGCCGAGGCGCATGGTGCCTCCGAGGTTCCCATCACCGTGGACGATCTGGCGCTGGGAGTCCATGGTGGCTACAACCGGATCAGGAGTGTCAGGCTCCATCTCAGTGGACGAGGCCGCGCTCAGACCTAGGAGATTGCGAGCGGCCTCGATGACCATGCACTGCAGCCCCAGGCACAACCCGAGGGTCGGGACGCGGTGCTCCCGGGCCCAGCGCAGAGCACCAACTTTGCCCTCGATCCCACGCACGCCGAAACCTCCTGGTACGACGATCGCGTCGACGCCGGCAAGGGCCCGCTGGGCTCCCTCAGGCGTCTCGCAGATGTCGGAGGCCACCCAGCGGATATCGACGCGGGCGTGGTTGGCGAAGCCGCCGTGACGGATCGCCTCGGAGACGGACAGGTACGCGTCGTGCAGGTCGACGTACTTGCCTACAAGCGCCACCTCGAGGCGGTGTCTGGGAGCGTGGACGCGTTCGAGCAGGCTGTTCCACTCGGTCCAGTCGACATCGCGGAAGGTCAGGCCCAGTCGCTGGACGAGATAGGCGTCCAGGCCCTCGCGGTGGAGGATCGGAGGGACCTCGTAGATGCTGGCGGCATCCTTGCACTCGACGACGGCGTCGCGGTCGACGTCGCACATGAGTGCCACTTTGCCCTTGATGCCCTCGGGAAGGGGCCGGTCGGTGCGCAGGACGAGGGCATCGGGCTGGATCCCGATGTTGCGCAGTGAGGCCACCGAGTGCTGGGTGGGTTTGGTTTTGAGCTCTCCAGCTGCGGGCAGGAAGGGGATGAGGGATACGTGGACGAAGGCGACGTTGTCGCGCCCTAGATCGGCGCGCACCTGTCTGGCGGCCTCGAGGAAGGGCTGGGACTCGATGTCGCCGACGGTGCCACCGATCTCGGTGATGATGACGTCGGGGAGGTTGCCGTCGTCATCGGGCTCGGCCTGAGCGCGCATGACTCGCTTGATCTCGTCGGTGATGTGCGGGATGACCTGGACAGTGTCGCCGAGGTACTCCCCTCGCCGCTCCTTTGCGATGACGGTGGAGTAGACCTGTCCGGTGGTGGCGTTGGCCTTGCCGGAGAGGTTCACGTCGAGAAATCGCTCGTAGTGCCCGATGTCGAGATCGGTCTCAGAGCCGTCGTCAGTGACGAAGACCTCGCCGTGCTGGAAGGGGTTCATTGTGCCGGGATCGACGTTGATGTAGGGGTCCAGCTTCTGCATGACAACGCTGATGCCGCGGGCCCGTAGGAGCCGCCCGAGGCTAGAGGCGGTCAATCCCTTGCCGAGGGAGGAGACGACGCCGCCAGTGACGAAGATGTGGCACGGTACGGGGACCTGGGTGGGCTGAAGACGTGAGACTGCGTTGATCACGGAATTTCAACGTAGCAGGCCCGACGAAACCTGCCCGACGCACTCGCGTCCTGCCTATGTCATCTGCGCTCAGTCCTGAGCCAGAACCACCTGGCGCAGCTGGGCCGCGAGATCCTCGGGTCCGGGAAGGAGTCCTGCGGCCTCTCGCGCGCTGAGGCGGGCTCGGGAACCGGCCTCGGGATCGGTCAGGAGCGTAGTAAGCGCCCCGGCGATGGCCTGGGCCTCGGGGACGACGAGGACGGCCCCTCCTCTGGCGGTCACGGCGGTGCCGCCGACGTCGGTGGCCACGATCGCAGCGCCGGCGCGCAGGGCCTCCTGGATGGTCAGGGGCTGCCCCTCCCACAGACTGGTCTGGACGACGGCGTCGGCGGCCTCCATGAGGGAGGGCACGTCGGTCCGCCGCCCCAGGAGGGTCACTGGAAGATGCTCAGCGGCGATACGCTCAGCGGCCTCCTCACGGCAGGGCCCGTCTCCGGCGAGGGCCCAGGTGAAGGCCGGCAGGCGTCCGGCCTCGGCCTCAAGGGAGAGGGCCGCAGCGACGTCGAGGAGCAGCGACAGGCCCTTCTGGGGCGCCAGGCGGGCGACGGTCAGGATGCGGGCACCCTCCTGGGGCCAGACATCCTCCGGCGCAGTGGAGCCCGAGGAAGTCGGCTCGGAGGACGGATGCGGGACCGGAGCGGGGATGACGGCCAGCTCGACGCGCGCGGTACCGAGACCCCGCGCCCGCTCGGCCAGGTCGGGACTGACGGCCAGGACGAGATCGGCGCGCGAGGCGATGAGCCGTTCGAGCCTCTCCCCTACCAGGGTGGTCAGGCGGCCTCCGACGGTGAGGTTGTGGAGGGTGACGACCAGCCGGGTGCGACCGCGCCTGCGTCGGCCCAGGGCGAGGGCGGCCAGGGCGCCGGCGCGCAGGCCGTGGGCGTGGACGACGTCGGCGCGCCGCCCCAGGCGCCGCAGCCTGGCGACGACGGCGGGATCGCCGGGGCCGGGCCGGGGGCCGATCTCGAGGCCCTCCCCCCGCGCCCCGCCCAGGTCGAGTCCGTCCAGGGCGGAGGCGGGCGCCTCGACGATGACGTCGTGGCCCGCCTGCGCCAGCAGCCGGGCGCAGTCGCCCAGGTGCGCGCGCACTCCCCCGACGGCCGAGCCGCAGACCTCCAGGACGCGCTGCCGGCGCCCGGGCGCCCGGACGCCGGCGGGCTCCACGGCCGGCTCCAAGGCCGGCTCCAAGGCCCCCGGGGGCGAGGCGGCCCCTGCGCGCCGGCGAGCATCGGGATCCATGGCCTCCTGAGCCGTCACTGCTCCTCCTTGGTCGGGGATGGGCCGGTTGCGCCGCCGGGCCCCAGGCCGTCCAGGAGGCGGGGGCCGGCGCCCGTGCACGCGCCCATGACGAGAACGGCCGCGACCACCGCACCCACCACGGCGACGGCGATCGCGCCGGGGGCCGAGTCCGTGCGTGTGCTCAGCGCGCGCGCGCCGGTCCCGGCCGCCAGCGCGACCGGCGCGCCGACGGCGAGCGTGCGCAGGGTGGGGGCCAGGGCGCGGGCGCCCGCGGTCATGGCCAGCGCCAGAAGCATGCCGAGCCCGGCGACGCTCATGCCGATGGTCGTCCCCGCGGCCAGTGCGACGAGGGTGGCCCTCCCGTCGCCCCCGCCCGGCGCCATGAGGCGCACCGCCGCGGCCGACGCCCCGGTGACCGTCACCCAGCCCAGGACCGTGGCGTGGGCGGCGTACCGAGGGCGGCCCGCCGCGAAGAGGATCCGGGTGATCTGGTAGATGAGGGCGTAGCCCACCAGGCCGGGTGAGAGGACGGCCAGGGACGGGCCCATGCCGTCGACGTCCGTCAGCAGGGCGAAGAAGCGCTCGGCTCCCGCCGACGCGGCCAGGAGCATGCCGCTGCCGGCGAGCGCGACCGCGGCCACCAGGGCGGTGGAGGAGGAGGCGAGCTCGACGGCCCGGGCCGGGTAGTGGTGGGCCCGCCCGCCGCCGTCGTGGCCGGAGGAGTCGAAGGCCGCCGCCAGGCGCGGGTAGACGACGGTGGAGACGGGCACGGCCATCACGGCGTAGGGCAGCATGTAGACCGCCTGGGTGTACTGGTAGACGGCCACGGTCCCGGTCCGCCCCCCGGAGCGCGCCAGCGCCAGGACCGCCAGGACGCTGAGCTGCTGGGCGATCAAGGTCCACACGCCGGCGCCGCCCAGCCGCAGGGCGCGCCAGGCGACCGCCCGATCCAGGTGCAGGGTGGGGCGCAGCCGGATCCCCAGGCGCGCGACCGGGTGGAGCAGCGGCAGGCTGAGGGCGGCCACCCCGGCCGTGGTCCCCCATCCCAGGACGCTGAGGGCCGCCGGGCCGGCCTGGTCGCCCGAGCCCGCCGTCATGGCGCCGTAGACGGCGTAGGTCGCCATGACGACGAGGCTGGACAGGACGGGGGTGAGCGCGGGCCAGGCGAAGCGCCCCATGGCCTGCAGCACCCCGGTGAGCACCACTCCGACGCCGTAGAGGGGAACCTGGGCCGCGAACATGCGCAGGAAGTCGGCGACCAGGTCCGCCTGCAGGACGGGGTCCGCGCCCGCGGAGGCGGGCAGGAGCCGGGAGATGGGACCGGCCAGGACGGCCAGGAGCAGCGCCAGCGGGGTCAGGACCGCCAGGACGACGCCGAGCAGGCCGGAGGCGATCCGCGAGGCGTCCCGGCTGCGCGCGGGGGTCGCGGCGGCGGCCAGCAGCGGGACGACGGTGGCGGCCAGGGCTCCGCCGACCACGACCTCGTACAGGACGTTGGGCACCTGGTTGGCCGTGGTGTAGGCGCCGGCGACGGTTCCGGCCCCCACCGCGGAGGCCTGTGCGATCCACCGGACGAACCCGAGCACGCGCGAGACGAGTGTGAGGCCGGCGATGCCGAGCGGTCCGTGGACGCGCGCCAGCCATGCGGTCGCCGTCTCGGACGGCTCTCCGGCCGGCGGATCGGCCCGGGGGGAGGCGGTCATGAGGCGTGACGGCCCAGACCGTCGAGGGCGGCCAGCACCGGGGTGCGGGCGATGACCCGGGTGAAGGAGACGCGCTCGCTGGCCAGGACCAGGGCGGTGCCCGCCAGCGCGGCGAGGACGCGGACCGTCCGGCCGGGGTGCGCGGCCAGGGCGGTGCCGACCAGGGCGCCCACGGCGTTGGCGCCCGTGTCGCCGAGCATGGTGTCCTCCATCAGGTCCTCGGGCAGGGCCGCCACGGCGACGCCCAGGGCGCCGGCGGCCAGCGTCCTGGCCGCCTCGGTGCCCTCGCGCCGGTCGGCGAGCAGGCACCCGCTCAGCAGGGCCGCGGTCTTCAGGGCACGGCCGGGCCGCAGGTCGAGCAGGTTGTGGACGTTGGCCCAGGCCGCGATGGTCACCGCGCTGGTCACGGCGTCGACGGCGGTGGGGACCGGGCCGCGCCCGCCGGAGACGGTGCCGCGGCAGCGGGCCAGAAGCACTCCGGAGACGAGGGCGCCGGAGCCGATGACGGCGATCTTGAGCACACCGGTGGTCACGCGCCCGCGGGCAAGGGCGCCCAGGTGCCCGGCCAGGCCCTTGGCGGGGGCGCCGCCGTCGTGGGCGCCGGCGTCCAGATCGTCTGCGAGGCCGGCGGCGCCGGCGGCCGTCGTCGCCACGAGCGCGGCCATCGTGACTCTCCTGGAGCCGCGCCCGGCCGGGTCGCGCAGGAGGTGGCCGGCCCGGCTGCCGGCGGCGACCGCGCCCGCGGCGGCCCCGAGGCCGCCGCGCAGGCTCACGGCACGGCCGTGGAAGTTCGTGCGCTCCAGGCGAGGGCGCAGGCTCTCGACGGCTCCCAGGCCCGCCGACCAGGACACGGTGGCGCCGAGCGCGTGAAGGGCGACGTCGACAGGAGAGGAGGGGGAACGGTCCGGCGCGCTCGCGGGGGCGCCGCCGCGCCCGGGGATGCGGTTCATGGGCTTAGCCTATCGGGAGGACCCCGTTCCGGCCCGACGGCCCGCGCGCCGCGCCCTCACTTCGGCAGGGGCGGCATGACCGCGTCCGCGCCCTTGTCGAAGCCGTAGTGCCTCTTCGTGCCCGAGGCCGTCGAGACCAGGGCCAGCGGGGTGGAGACCGCGGCCGCGACCTGGCCGACGGAGTCGATCGTGGTGACGGCGGCCTTGGCGGTGCGCAGGGCGGAGACCGCGTCGGTCTCGTCGTCGGCGCCGCCGACGACGACCGTCGTGGACACCGCGGCCGTCCCGGTCAGGGCCTCGGCCCAGGAGGACGCCGCCTGCGCCAGCGAGTCGGTGGTCTCGGAGTCCCTGGACTCCGTCGCATCGGGGCTGCGCGGGCCGATGACGACGATCATGTCCGCCTGACCGTTGAGCCTGGTGTCCACGGAGACCAGGGGGGTGTCGGTGGCGGTCAGCAGGTCCATCAGCTGCTTGGCGGTCTGGGCGTCGCCGGTCAGCGCCGCGCCCAGGCCCTCCCCGAGCACCCCGTTGCCGTCGGTCGAGACCGTCTTGCCCAGGTGGCCGGCGAGCTGGCCCGAGTAGGTCTCGCGGAAGGCCTCGCGCGAGGGGTCGGTCCAGGCGGTGGTCAGGCTCACGCGCCCGTTGATGGTGCCGCCCGCCGCCTCGAGCTGGGCGATGATGGCGTCGATGTCGTCGCTCTTGGCCTCGGGGAGAGCCGCCAGGGCGACCTTCTTGCCCTCAAGGGTCCCGGGCAGGTAGGCGGCGGCCGCGGCGGCGATGTAGTCGTCGCGGTCGTTGACGGCCGCCTCGGTCTGCTCGAGCTGGGTCTGCATCGCCTTGCGGTTCTCGCGCAGGGAGGTCACCTGGTCGTTCAGGGCTGTGCCCAGGGAGTTCTGCAGCGGGCCCGCGCCGAGCACGACGCCGACGGCGAGCGCCAGGAAGACGGAGATGAGCGAGACCAGGTGGTAGCGGAAGTCGATCATGGGGATCCGTCCTTGCTCACACTGAGGGCGTGCTCGGGGCCAGGCCCACGAGCGAGCGGAAGAAGTTGACGAGGTCGTCCCACACGGCGCCGGACAGCCCCAGGAAGGTCTGCCCGGCCGGTGTGGAGGCGAGGGCTGCGGACAGGGCGACGAGCCCGGCGAGGGCCAGGAGGGCCAGGTGCCAGCCGGAGATGCGGGTGCGGTACAGGCGCGAGACGCCCTTGGCGTCAATGAGGCGGTTGCCGACCTTGAGGCGGGTCAGGAAGGTCGAGGACATCCCCTCGCGGCCCTTGTCGAGGAACTCCAGGAGGGTGACGTGCGTGCCCACCGCGACAATGAGCTCGGCCCCGTCGCCGTCGGCTATGAGCATGGCGATGTCCTCGCTGGTGCCGGTGGCCGCGAAGACCTCGTGCTCGGCCCCGAGGCTCTTGACGCGGGCCAGACCGGGAGCCCGGCCGTCGCGGTAGGCGTGGACGACGATCTCGGCGCCGGACTCCAGGGCGCTGTCGGAGACGGAGTCCATGTCGCCGACGATCATGTCCGGCTTGAGGCCCGCCTCCAGGACCGCGTCGGCCCCGCCGTCGACCCCGATGATGACGGGCTTGTAGTCGCGGATGTACGGGCGCAGCGCCATGAGGTCCTCCTTGTAGGAGTAGCCGCGCACAACGATGAGGACGTGGCGCCCGCTCATCCGGGTGCGGATGTCCGGCATGCCCACGCCGTTGAGCAGGAGGTCGCGCTCGCCGCGCATGTACTCCATGGTGTTGACGGCGAAGGCCTCGAGCTGGACCGACAGGCCCGCCTTCGCGGCCTCCATGGCCTCATCGACCCGTTCCCGGGTCTGCACCACGCCCTCGGCGACAACCTCGTCCCCGCCCGCCACGCGCACCGTCGCCGAGCCCTCGTCGCCGTCCATGTCGATGGTGACGCGCTGGCCCTCGCGCAGCCGCATGATGTCGGCACCCATGTCATCGATGAGCGGGACGCCCGCATCGACCAGGATGCCCGGGCCGAGGTTGGGGTAGCGTCCCGAGACCGACGGCGCGGCGTTGAGCACCGCGACGGGGCGGGCCTCGGCAAGGGCCTCGGCGGCCACGCGGTCGAGGTCCGTGTGGTCGATGACTGCGACCTCGCCGGCCCTGAGGCGCTTGGTGAGCTTCTTGGTGCGCGCGTCGACGCGCACGGGCCCACTGAGGCGATCCGGGTCCGAGGAGGCCTGCTTGTGGAACGGGTTCCTCACGTCGGGGATTGTGCCACGGAGGCTTGCGCGGAGGCCTCCTCCAGAAGCTCGGCGGCATGCCTCAGGGCCGCCTCGGAGCGCTCGTGCCCGGACAGCATGCGTGCCAGCTCGACGACGCGCTCGGAGCCAGCGACCCGCACGACCCGGGTGCGGGTTCCTCCCGCCGTCCCGGGATCATCCGGGCCCGGGCTCCCCGCGGCGACGGCGCCCGGGGTCTCCTTGACGACCACGAGCTGGGTGTCGGCCCAGGCCGCGACCTGCGCCAGGTGAGTGACGACCACCACCTGGTGGCGTCGTGCCAGGCGAGCCAGCCTGCGGCCGACCTCACGTGCGGCACGGCCCCCGACGCCGGCGTCGATCTCGTCGAAGACGAAGGTGCGCTGGTGGGTGGCGGCCCTGGGCGGGCCGCCGGCGTCGCCCGTCGGCGCGCGGTCGGCGGCGTCCGTCGGCGCGCGGTCGGCGGCGTCCGCGAGGACCACCTCGAGCGCCAGCATGATGCGGGACAGCTCACCGCCCGAGGCGCCCCTGCCCAGCGGCAGGGCGGGTGCGCCCGGGTGGGCGACCAGCAGCAGGGAGACCGCCTCGGCGCCGGTGGGGCCGGGCTCATCTAGGGGCTCCAGGTCGACGACCAGGCGCGCCCCCTTCATCTGCAGGCCCTCGAGCTCGGCGGTCACGGCCGCCTCGAGCCTGCCGGCGAGGGCGCGGCGTGCCGCGCTCAGCCGGCCGGCGGCCTCGTCCAGGTCGGCCTGGGCGCCGGCCAGCGCCTCCTCCAGGGCCGCGGCGCCGTCGAGCGGGCCGTCGATCTCCGCCAGACGCGCGGTCGCCCGCCGCCCCCAGTCCAGGAGCGCGTCGACGTCGTCGATCTCGGTACTCGCGCCGCCGACCTCGCGGCAGGCGCGGGCCAGCTCCCCGCGCCGGTCCTGGATCCAGGCCAGCCGGGCCGGGTCGGCGTCCAGGGACCCCAGGTACTCCCCCAGGTCGGCGGCGACGTCAGCGACCAGGATGCCCAGCTGACGGGTGCGGCCGGCGAGCTCGGCCAGGGTCTCATCGTTGCCCGGGGCGCCGTCCAGGGCCCGCTGCGCGACGGCGAGCAGCGCGGACGCGTCCGCCTGGTCGGCGTCGACCGCGTCCTCCTGGCCGACCAGCGCGATGCTGGCGGTCCCCGCGGCCAGCCGCAGGTCCTCGGCGTGGTCGAGGCGCTCGGCCTCCAGGGCGAGCACGCGGTCCTCCCCCGGAGAGGGGGCCGCCGTCCGGAGCGCCTCCAGCCAGCCCCGCAGGCGGTCGGCCTCCTCCCGGCGACTCTGCG
>ERZ772827.1676-NODE-1676-length-11064-cov-2.148242_pt1 | contig 11064 bp, 7 predicted proteins | sample MGYA00580850_ERZ772827 | MGnify/ENA primary metagenome ERZ772827 (study PRJEB29015, sample SAMEA2737950) | human oral metagenome | biome: human oral; feature: human-associated habitat; material: dental | place: China | collected 2145 ...
ATGTGCTGCGCGTTCCGCGCTGCTGGGCGCTGCGAGTAGTGGTGCTCATGCCCGGAGAATACTCGCAGTCGGGACTCGGTAACCGCTTCGTAGGCGCTAGACAACATTCCTTTTAAGGCCGTTGCCGGTATGATGGCGTCTGTGCCGGTTGCGCCCTCTCCTTTACCCGTCGCCGAAGGGACGGCAATCGTTCCATCCTTTCTTCGAAACCCCGCTACCGTGGGAGTCTTGGTTTCAATCTCTACGCTGATTGTCCCTGAAATGAGGTCGGTTGCTAGTTGATCTAAAGGGGTGGGAACCTGGTCGTCGTAGAAAGAGGGGGGTCCTCCTGCTGATATGTGCTTGCGGACTGTCGGTATTCCGTTGTACGCATGATGAAAAGTCGCCATTGTTAACTCCAAGTTCCTGTCATGAGCTGGTCGAAATAAGCCAGGTTTCCGTGTTCGGTTTCTGTGAAGACTTCAATAGCCTCTATCGTGTCGTGCGGTGCCTGATCCTCTCGGTCGCCGGAAGCGGGGCGCTTGACAGGCCCTTCCGTTTTCTGCGAGTGCTGCAAGTAGGTTACTCGATGAATCCAGCACCTCTGCTCCTGCGGTTCGTCTTCAGGGCTGCTGTCGTCACAGGGGCTTCCGGGTGAGTCTGGGAGCCCAGTGTCGTCGGCCCCGCAATTCACAGTCAGGTGGACGGCGCCCACGCCGTTCACCCAGCGGAACTCCTCAGCCGTGCGCGCGGAGTGGGGCCCGGCCCTCCACAGGCGGAGCTCGTAGACGCAGCGGAAGTCATCAGCCTTTAGATGCTCCAGGTCTCCTGGTAGGCGTTTCACCCCGTCAGTCGTCCAAGCGAGGCCGGCGAAGCCGCTTCCGAACTCGCGAAAAGCGTGTTCGTAGACGGGCTTCACGTCAGCGTCGTCACATGGGAGTGTGCGTATGCGCGCTCTCTGGAGCTTCAATAGCTGGTCGAATCGGGACGGTACTTGCTGGCTGCTCATTGGTCGACACTTCCTGTACCCGTTTTGCTGCTATCGGAGTTCTTTCTCTTCGGACATAAAGCTTTGGCCCACTTTTTGTAGCCCCGCCCGTCGACCTGGGTCTCTGGCTCCGTGGCCGCTCCGCCTCTTAGGTACTTGAGAACGTCCTCCGCGCCTCTCAGGTCTCCAGTGGGCTCGTCGACGACGACTCGTTTCTGCGAATCGTCGGGATTCCGCCGATCGCAATTGTGGATCCTCAGGCTGCTCACGGTAACTTCACCGAGTCCCCGCGTTGTTCTCCCGCCCAGGGGGAGTGTGCCCGTGCACAGTTCTGCGAGGGCCAAACAGAGCAGGCACCACGAGGCGCGCGCACGGCCAAGGGCTTCAGCGTCGTCGATCATCGTGTCGGGCGAGTCGATCCGCACGTTGCTTTTCAAGCGTTCAGGGTCGATTTCGATTATGATCGGCTCCCACTCCGCATTCGGGTAAAGCAACTCTGAGAACAGTGCTCCGTCTGCGACTCCGCCCGTCCAGCGGTCAATGGCATTGTGTGTGATCTGGATCGGTTCGCCGATCTCCGAGGTCTCACAGTCGTGCACACGAATCGCGCCCCGGAACCGCGTGGTGCCGAACATGTAACGCACCAGATTCGGTTCCAATTCGATCTGACGATGAATGCCCTTTGAAATGACCCCGTCCTCCTCAATGACGGGAACGGGATCGGGCATGTCCCCTATATTGGCCATAACCGTTCTGGCTATACGGGAACAGCGCGAGCGTAGAGCGCCTCGGATCGATGACCCAGGGAGCAGGAGTGAAGACCTGTCATACTCGTTCCCCCTGTCTCTGAGTGCTTCCGCGTACTTGTCCCCCTGCTCGTCGGGAAGCTGCCCTTTCCGCCAATTCCGCATGGGAACCGCGGGTATAGTGTTCCCCTGCTCGGCGGCAGTCCTCTCCTTCCTCCGCTTCTCCTTGTCCTTCTTCTCTCGGGGCAGGGCAACGAACACACCGCTGGGGGAAGTCCATTCGATCTCGACCGATACGGGACGGTACAGGCCGGAGGAGAGGTCGAGGGGCCTCGTGAAGTCCGCGCGGCTACCCGCCGGAGTGCTTTTGACCTCGTTCGACGGTGTGCCCGAGCCGATGAGACTGCTGAGGACGCGAGAATGCGGGGTCGTAGTGCCCGCATTATCCTCGCTCTTGGATGCGTCAGCGCTCATTGAAGAACAGACTCCGACTATTCGTTTTGTGCCGGTGACCTCTGTGTCCTCGTCCAAGCCGACCCGCCCCCACCCAGAACCTGTGCGGCCGCCCAGTGAGATCATGCCATCCTTGAACAGCGTGACGATGGCCCGCAGGGCTTTCTCCACCTGCTCGGGCGCGGCTGGCTTGGTGGAGTCATCGCCGCCGGTCGTGGACTGGGCACTGTCCGTCGAGGGGGCGCCTGCCTCGTCCTGGGGCAGCGTAGTGGGAATGGCATCCTCCCCGTCCCGCGCCTCGGCGCTGATGCGGATCTCGAAGGTCGTGTCCACCGGCAGGTACTCGTAGGAGAACAGCGCCCCGTCGGCGGCGCTGCCCCACGCACGGTCGATGGCCGTGCTCATGCGGTGGGGAAGGGGGCCGTCCGTCCACACGACCGCGTGGTGGAAAGTGAGGGCGCTGGCCCTCAGCGGCAGGTCGGCGTCCGAGCCCAATCCCGGGCGCAACTCACCGCCCCACAGGCTCTTCAGGGCCGACTCATCGACTCCGCCAGCACGATCCGCGAAGCCCAAAGCGACGGCGTGCTCCTCGAAGGCCGCCCGCACCGCGCCCTTGAGGGACCGACCGGGCAGGACCGCCTCGCCCAGGCCGTTGCGGACGAACTCGTTGGGCTGGGCGGTCCTGCCGTCCTCGTCGACGTACTCGCGCTCGGGCGCCTCGTCCACGCCGCCGGAGTGCAGCGCTGACACCACCTTCACGGGGATCGTCATCTCGTAGCGGTAGATCGTCATCGGCCTTCTCCTTCCTGAGCGGGCCCGTCGCTTTTCTCCGGGGCCGTGAAGCACTCGCTCTTCGTTGTGACGAGCGGCAGGACCGGTTCGCGCAGGGCCGGGTGGTTCACCTCGAAGCGTCCGTAGCCCTGTGGAGTCAGCTCGCCGACACCGATGCGCCCGAGGACGCGCAACGCCGGAACAGCGCTCCTCGGGACCTTCACTTGGACCACGGATCCGGCGATGATCGCCATCCGCGTCGCCCGGGGCCCACCATCGGCAGCCGACCATGAGTCCACTCTGCGGTGACGGATCGCGGTCTTGACCTGCTTGCGGTTCCTTGGGGATTTCGTCTTCTTGCGCTCATCGGGCCCGTCTGAAGACTCTGCGGAGTCGTCAGGGCAGGGCGGCGAGGGCTCCCGGTCTGATTGCGACTCCGGCAGAGCGCTGTCCTGGGCGGGCGCCGTCGCCCCCTGGCTCTCCGCCACCGCTTCAGCCTTCTTCCCGGGATTCTCGCCTGAAGACAGGGGATCCCCCTGGCGAACACCGTTGGATGGGATGGTCAGGCCTGCCCGTTCGAACGCCAGTTCCAGGTCCGTCATGGTCCCGCCGGGCCCTAGTCCCTTCGAACAGGCCAGCACATCCGAGGTGAACCACAGCGAGACAATGACTTCTTTGCTATCCGGGCTCGAGTCCGCTGGCCTTGTTTCGTCGGGGACTGGGTCTGGGCATGGGGGTGCGGTGAGCTCTGTGAACGTGCCGAGGCTGCAGGTGGCCTGTCCGAACGTGCCCGTCAGCTTGCGGGAACCCAAGTATGCCGTTGCTTCGTTGAGTCCGAGGTCGAGGGTGGGAGCCTTCCCATCGGCGTCAGGAACGGGAGCCCCGGCCAGCGCCTCGAAGAGCCTCCGCGAGATCACGGCCTTCGCCCGCAGTCGCAGGCCCGCGGGCAGCGCGCGCACCAGGAACAACTTGCTCTTCGACGCCGCGCCAGTGTGCGGGTCGATGGCCGTGGACTGTCGTCCGATCAGTGCGGGCTTCCCGATCCGCCCAGCGAACGAGGCCGGGGCTCCGCCGCAGGGACCAGTGCCCTCATCCGTTGCGGCGCCATTCGCGTCAGCGGGACGCTGTTCCTCGTCGAGGAACACGTAGGCGCCGCGTGAGGGAACGGTGTGCTCACCGCAGTGCTGCTTGCCGGTTTCAATATGGCGGTTGAAAAGGGTGACGGGCTGGAGGCGGTCCTTCTTGTTTTCCGCGGGTACCTCGTCCTCAGGCACCTTTTCTTGTTCGAAGACCAGGGGCACCGGCAGACCCGGTGTGCCCTGGTAGACCGGGAGGGCGTCCGACACCCGCAGATCGCCCGAGACGACCGCGGACCTGATGAGGTCCTCGTCGCCCTCTTCGAGCGGAGTCCCATCGGCCCGGGTGTCCAAGCCGCGCCACTTTCTGTGCAGCCACCGGATCAGCACCGTGCCGCGCAGGAAGTCCAGGGAACGGACCTCGTTCGAGAACGGCACCTCGTAGGACACGACGGGGGAGTCGAGCACGATGTCGAGGGTCGCCTCGAACCAGTTCGCCGGGTCGAGAGCGGCCGCGGCCTCGGAGCTGTGCCGGGAGGCAGCGACGGAAACGAGTGGGCTGGCCTTGGTCTTCGTCCCGTCAACTAGAAAAAAGGGAGGCTGCTCCGCGAAGGATGGGTCGTCCAGGCGCGCGAATAGCGCTTCCCGCAGCTCGGCAGCGAGAGCGCGGATGTCGTCGGAGGAGTAGTCGGGTTTCTCCTTCGGGCCTTTCCTCACTTTCTTGAGGGCATGTTTCGCTGTTTTCTTCGACTCTGCGAGCTCGGTCGCGCACTCGGGACCGGCGATCACCGTGCACTCGCCGTCGCCCCCGCTGCGGCCCGAGCCAATGCCCTGGACCATCAGCCCGGCCACGCCCAGCAGGAAGTGCGCGTACTCGCGGTGCTCGGCCCCGGCCTCGTCGGTGAAACGGTAGGTTCCCGCGAGGACCCCAGGAGCGGCGCGCTCGGTGAAGCGCAGCATCCGGTCGCGCGCGGCTCCCGTGGTCGGATCAATGGAGAGCGACACGGCGTCGTGGACGGGGAGGGAGTACGGCTCCTGGTTGAGCTCCCCGTTTCGCTGAGAATACCGAACCGGGAGGGCATCGGAAAAAATGACGTGGCGAGGATTGTTCCCCTCGTTCCCGAACAGCCACTTGGTGAGGCGGCTCCACGGGCCCCCCTCAGAGGAGCCCCGAGAGCCGTCGGAATCCTTGCGGCCGGTCGAGGAGGCGGGCACAGTGGCGTCAAGAGCGCTGGCTGCGATCATCGCCTGCTGGCGCAGGACGCCCGCGACTACTGTGCCGCGCACCACTGGCAGGCCGCCCTGTTTCTCGAGCGTCGAGTGGGTGCGGCCCGCCTCGCCCACACCGGTCGAGACTCCCCAGTCGGACGTGAAGACGATCGTGACGTGGCCGTCGGCTGGCGGTATGGAAGGTTCGGCAGTCATTTCGAAGCTCCTTCGTCAGGGGACGGGGTGGAACGCGGATCGTCGTTGGACCGTGGGGCCTCCGGTTCATCAGATGCGCTGGCCGCATCCTCTCCGAGGCCGGTCTCGTGGAGAGCGGAATAGGCCTGGACGTACCCGGCCGGCAGGTTCTCAGCCAGATCCAGTAGGTCCAGAAGCCACTTGAGGTATTGGAGGTTGGGAATCGACTGGGCTGCGTTCTCGCCCGACTGCGCAGACGAGTCGTTCGGCAGGCGGTCATGTTCATGCAGGTTCCGCAACTCCTGTTGAAGTGCGCCTGCGGAACGAGTGTTCTCCACGGCGTTCGTCCACTCGCGCAGTGCCCGGCACAGCGGGTGTGGGCATGACTCTATCTTGTCGGCGCATCCGTCAGCGCTGGGAGCGCACTCATCCACAAGCGACTTCGGAGCGGTCTTACCGTCTTTCTTTAGTGTGTATCCCGTGCAGTCTTTGGGAGTGCGTCTGTTCTCCGGCTGTGAGTACTCCTCAGCGAGGAGTTTGATAATGCGATTCGCCCGCGTGCGGGGGAAGGGGTCGGTGAGGGACACGCCCGGTTGGTCCGGATCCTGGCCGTTGAAAGCGGCCACGGCCCTGAGGATCTGCTTCCACTGGCCGTCGTTGGCACTCGGCCCGGCAGTCCCGCCAGCGGTTCCGGGCTCGGCGTGCGCTGCCCTGGTGACGCGCTCCTCGGAGTAGTGGCCGATCAGGAAAGGACGCTGGGTGCGGTCCTTGTACTCTTTGAGCGTGTCGTCCGGGTCCAGGACCGTCGTGTCGCGCAGGATGTGGAAGTCGAGTGTGGAGCACTGGACCTCCCCCTTCTTCTTGCCGAGCTTCTTCCCACGGGAGACGAGTTTCTCAGCGAGGTCGTAGGCGATGTGGAACGGGAAGTTGCGCCCCGCGATGGCGACGCCCGCCGAGGCGGTGAGGGGGCCGGGCTCCGCGTCCGGGAGACGTTTGTTGACCACTACAGCCAAGTGCCTAAGAACTTCATCGGCGTTCGTGAGTTCTTCGTAATGGCGAATGTACGCTTCCGCGAAGGGGATCGCGTAGTCGCCCGCGATGTAAACGGTCAGGTCATCACCACCGACCAGAACGGGGACGATGGGGATTCGAATGTACTTTCTGCCACTCTTGGTGAGGGAGCCGGAGTCAGTTGCGGGGATAACATGTGGTTTACTCGCAGTAGCCGCACTGGAGTTGCGGTCGGTGGGGTTAGCATACTTTTCCACGTCTGCCCACGCCCTGGAAACCGCTCGTTTCACGGTTTTGTCGAGCCGGTGGTTCACTTCCATGATGAACCACTGAAAGTCGTCGAACGTGAAACTGACAGGATTGTGGTCTGAACTATGCTCCACTAGTTTTTGAAAATCGTCTTCGGGCAGGTGATCCCGGACCTTGCAATAGGCTTTCTGAAGATCCCGCATGACCGCGCCCACGCCGTTGCCGTCGATGTGGATGACGCCGACGGAAGAGAGCTCGCAGGGTGTCGAGGAGCTCCTGTCGTCACCTCGCGTATCGGCTTCTGCATTTGGTGCGGCAGCGCCATCAGACACAGGAACGTCCTGGAACGCCTTCTCTAACTGATAGGGGTCTTCGAAAAGGACTTCGATGTTTGTGGGAGCTGTCCGGTCTGATGGCCACCGTGCGATCACGTCCTGGAGCTGATGGCGGCGTGCCGCGCGTGACCACGCGCGCTTTACTCTCGACGGCAGGGAGAGGGGGAGCGGGGCATCATGACTGGTCTGAGTGGGGAGAACGCCATCCTTGTCATCGTTGAGTATGGGGGTACTCAGTTCTCTTGCGCGTTTGCGGATGGCTTTCAGATCGGAGGGGGACAGCTCGTGCGCTGCGGGGAGCGCCGACTCGGCTCCTCGCTCCAGGAACGGGAGTTGCGGGAACCGCGCTGCGGCCGGAGGCCTGTTGAGCGAGTAGGCGTTGAACTCGCGGTCGAGGGCGTCCAAGCTGTCTTGTGTGACGGCCTCGTCATCGGTCATTCCGTTGCGTGTGCCGTCCGCGTCGTCGGGCGGCGTGAACACGCCGGTCACGTCGAGGCCGGGTGCCTCTTCGAAGGCGCGGCGTGTGACGGCGCCGATGAGGTTTCGCGCGAGCGCCTTAGGCTCCCCGTCGTTCTCGGTGAGGCGCACGATCACTTTGCCGGAGGATTTGGAGACCCAGAAGGAGCCCGGCAGGCACCCTCTCTTCTTGCTCTTCTTGGCGACTTCGAGCAGTTTCTTCGCCTCCTCGTCGACCCATTGCGAGAGCAGGGTGATCTGGAAGGAGGCGCCGATCTGTTCGCGCAGTCGCGGCGACGAATAGATATACGCCTGGTTGCTGTTCGTCTGCAGCATGACGAGGACATTGTTCATTTGGCGTTAACCCCTCAGCGGTGGACGACGTGGATCAAGAACGGGGTGGAAGCGTCGTGAGCAGCGAATGGATGTCGCTCACAATTCGGCCGCGGGTGTTGACGAGGGCGGTGAAGGGGCGCGATTCGATCAGCGTTTTTGTGTCTCGGTCCAGCCAGCCGTCGGTGTACACGATCAAAGCTGGCCTTCGTGAGTCTTGGCCGACTTCCGCTAAGATGTCCTTTACCGCTGCGTGCGCGTCAACTTTGTACTCAAAGGTATCTTCCATCCGGGCCATGAACATGCTCTGCATTGCTTCGCAAGGGTCTGTTTTGCTATTTGTGGCGTCTGGCTCCGTGGCTGTGGTGCTCGAATCTGTATTTTCTGCCTTGGGTTGACCCTCGCTAGTTCCGCGTATTGGGATGCTCTGTTTTTCGTAGGTTTTCTTGATGCATAGGATCACGAGGTCTGATTCTGTGATGCTGGTGGTGTCTGACATGTAGTTTTCGGAGTTGATGAGTCCTGAGTACGTGAGGTCGCTTCGGATGCTCTCAATCATTCTGACATTGCCTTTGAAGAACAGCTTCCGGTTTGCCAGCCCTTCCTTCACCCTGTCGTTGTAGTGGTCGAGGAACTCGTCGGCTACACTGATGCCGGCCCATGTCACAAGCACCGCTCCGATCACCGTGTAGCTGAGCGGGAAGAGGAGGTTCTTGGCGATCCCGACCCAGCTCTGATCTCTGTACTGGATGTACGCGAGAACGACAATAGCTGTGGCGCTGATAGTGAGTATGACGACAATTCCGTAAGCGCAACTCTTCAGACTGGCTGACCGCGCCTCCGTTTCGCCCCCTGTTCTCCTTTTGTTCTTCAGGACTTGCGATGCTGTGGCTGCGCCGACCAATGCGACGGTGATTGCCCCGAGAATCGTGCACGCGGCGGGGAAGGCGAAATCGTCGGCGAGTGACACCCAGACCTCGTTCCTGTGCAGTGTGTACTCGATGACAGCGATAGCGGTGAGCAGAATTGTTGCCGCTGCTATTATGAAGTAGGTGCACTTCTCCCTCTTCATCAGGGATCCCTTTCTTCTCCTGAATACTCTAGTGAATCCACGCCAGGAGCGTTGCTCCTCGTTACCTGTGCTATCGCCGCTAGGTGCGCGCCGCGATCAATGCGGAGGCATTTGGGATAGGGGCGCTTGCTCGCCAGTGCGTGTGGAACATCAATGCTCTCCTTTGATGCTTGCTTCCCCGGTAGCTTTCTCAGTATCCGGTGCCCCTCACCCTAGCACTGCGGCGGGCGCGTGTCGATGGGTTTGACAGACCACTTTCGTCGGGATGCGCAAGGGACCGTCTCTCCGCGCTGGTCACGGGGTTGTAGCACGAGTCCAGCAGGAGGAAACGCGCCGGACTCCGGACCTCCTCGTCGGCAGTGCGGAAACCGGAACCGCGCCGGTCACCCCACGGCCACCGCGTCGATGACCCCCATGCCGTAGCCGGCGTGCGAGCCGACGTTCGTGTACGCCGACAGGGCCATGAGGCGCGAGAAGTCCGCGGTCTGGGGCGCCCCCTCGACCCCGCTGATGCGCAGCGCCCCCTCGTAGGCGGTGATCGCCCGCGACGCCAGCCTGCCCCGCCTATCCCCGCGCGGCATCCCCAACGAGACCCTGGCCTCGGTCGTGCAGTCCTGGGTGGTGAGCACCTGCGCCATCGCAGCCCGGTCGATGCGCGGGGGAGCGGAGCCCGGGTCCCACTGGTGCCAGCGCTCCTGCAAACTGGTGGCCAGCGACACCGGCGGGATCCCCCTCACGTGCGCGCCCTTCGACGAGAACACGGTGGGCGTGACCAGGCGGATCTCCCACGTCGTGTCCTCCGACTGCTCGGCCAGCTCCTGCCACGTGGTCTCGGCGACCACCTGCCCCTCGAAGGCGATGAGCGTCGCCGACTCCCGGGCGCCCCCCACCCGCAGAACGCCTCCCCACGCCAGCCACGCGTCGAAGGTCTCGACGAGGCGGTCGTCCAGGAAGCGCACCTCCATGCCGAAGGTGCCCGACCCAGTGGTGAGCTCGCCCAGGCAGTAGGGCTTCGCGCCCGGCCTCTCGTGGTGGGGCCGGTGGGCCAGCGTCGGGAACGACGCGGCGCGCCCCGGGCTGATGCCCCGCGGCAGGTCGAGCACTGTCGCCAGGGCGGCGTGGAGCCTGCTGGGGCTGGCGGGCACCTCGCCGGGAGAGTCGAACCGGACAAAGACAGTCGTCGGCATGAGCGGGCCCCCTGGGTGCTGCGCGGGTGGTGCGGTCCCTCTGTTCTAGCACGGACCCCGCCGCCCGGCGAAACCCCTCACCGGCAATGCGGTCGGGCGGGCCTGGGCATGCGCCGCCCCCGGATGCAGCGGAGCAGCGAGAAGTCGGGGGCGCGGTCCTCGATGATGAAGTCCCGGAAGAAGGGGACGGCCTGCTCGCCGGTGAACACCTCCTGGGGGTGCACGTGGACCAGGTTGATGGCGTGGGGGCCCATCCGCCATTTCAAAGCCACCCGCTCGTCGGGGTCGCGCACCCTCTCGCGCGCCACGACGTACGTGCCGGTGGAGCCGTCCGGGTGGGTGAGGTACAGCTCCAGGGCCATCTCGTGGGCCCTGCCCGCCGCCAGCAGATAGCGCGTGGGAGGCGGGTACTGGTCGGGCGGGCGGAGCCCGGCGTCCGGCGGAGCGGGCTGCACGCTGAGGGCGAACCACCCCTCCCCGTCCAGGAAGTCCGGGTTGAGCAGGTGCTGCTCCACCTGCTCGGCGATCGAGTCGGGGGTCTGGTCGAAGTCGTAGGCGTCGAACCTGCCCATCGTCGAATGCACGGTCCGGATCGTGTACTCGGTCATGACGCGCCCTCGCCCATCGGTGCCTCCCGTCGTCGCTTTCGGCTCCCACACTACGCGCACGGTGCAGATGGGGCTGGGCGGCGCGCCAGTGTCAGGCGGAGCCCGACCGCAGCGCGCGGACTGCGGGGCAGCGGCTAAGCACGCGGGCGCGGTTGAAACTGGCGTGGACGCGGATTCACCGGTCGGGGCGCGCGTTCTTCTTGGTGTCGCACACAAGGGAGGGAATTAGGGAACACGGGGTCGCACACAAGGGCGGAATCAAGCCGTTGTGTGCATCGGGTGTTTCGTAAATCGGGGTCCTTGTGTGCGTAACCGGGGGGGAGGGGCACCAGACCGGGGGATTCGCCCAGTGGGCTCGCAAGGCGGTGGCGCGCCCCGCACGGGCGCGCGTTGTTA
>ERZ772827.1678-NODE-1678-length-11059-cov-6.080153_pt1 | contig 11059 bp, 3 predicted proteins | sample MGYA00580850_ERZ772827 | MGnify/ENA primary metagenome ERZ772827 (study PRJEB29015, sample SAMEA2737950) | human oral metagenome | biome: human oral; feature: human-associated habitat; material: dental | place: China | collected 2145 ...
ACCTCGCGGGCCGCCACCCGGAAAAAGTCGGCGTGCGCATCACCTACAACGAAGCCCTCTCGCACCAAATGATCGCCGGTGGCGACGTCATCCTCGTGCCAAGCCGCTTCGAACCCTGCGGCCTCACCCAACTTTACGGCCTCAAATATGGCACCTTGCCGCTGGTGCGGGCGACGGGCGGCCTCGCCGATACCGTCGTTGATGCCAGCGAAGACAGCATCGCCAACCACAGTGCAACCGGCTTCGTCTTCCATCAGCCAACCCCGGACGCCCTACTTGGTGCCGCTGGCCGGATGCTGGAAAAATGGCAGAGCGCCAAAGAATGGGCGGGCATCCAGCACAACGCCATGCACGCCGATTTCGGCTGGCATAAAGCCGCCAAGGCCTATGACGCGCTCTATGGCACCCTGTGAACTGGCGAACAACATAGCCGCTCCACGAACCCAAGCCCCTCGCCCCGCGTGAGGGGCTTTTTATCGTGTACAAAACCCATCCAAAAATAATCTGACCGTGTAACTGCGCCCCGTCTGCGGTATTGAGCTGCGCGAAGCCTGATAGACTATTCCCAATCTCCAGCCCATACATAACCCACGCGAACTCAGCCTCCCATGACCACCCCGACCACTGCCGACCAAGCCCCCGTCCCCGCTCCGCGCCGTCCCCGCCGCTGGCGCCGCCTTGTCAAGCGCATCCTGCTGACCCTCATCTCCTTCCTCCTGCTGATTCTTGCGCTCGCCTACTGGCTGTTGGGTACCGCCAGCGGTTACCGCCAACTGCCCAAACTCATCAACCGTCTCACCCCCTACACCCTCACCTACGACCAGCTTGACGGCGCCCTGCTCGGCAGCCAGCGCTGGCAGAACCTGCACCTCAGCGGCGGCGGCCTCGACATCCACGCTGCCGACCTGCACCTCGACCTGCGCGCGGGCGAACTGCTGCACGGCAACATCCACCTGGCAGAAGTCGCCCTGAGCGACGCCACCATCACCCTGCCGTCTGGCAGCGACGCCCCTAAACCCGCCAGCAGCGGCGAACCCGCGACCATCCCCACGCAACTGCCTGCCATAGACCTGCCCGTTGACCTCAATATCGACCAACTCCGCCTCGCCAACATCACCCTGAAGCAACAACAAGAACCCATCCTGCACATCGAAAGCGCCGACCTCGCCGCTGCCTACCGCGACAGCACCCTCACCACACGCGGCAACGCCCGTACCGACAAAGGCAGCTTTGACCTTGACGCCAGCCTCACCACCCGCGACGACTACCCGCTCACCCTCAAACTCAGCGGCGACACCCCGCTCACCACCCCGCCGCAAACCCTCACCCTCGACTGGCAGCAAAGCCTGCTCAAGCCCCGCCTCAGCCTCGCCCTTGGCGGCATGGCGAGCGGCGGCATCGACCTCGACGCCAACATAGACCTCGCCGGGCGCCAACTACAAGGCACCCTCGCCTGGCACAACCTCGCTTACGAAGAACACCGTAGCCACGGCAGCCTCGACCTCAACGGCGCCTTTGATACCCTCAGCGCCACCCTCGACGCCGACTACAACCACCCCGACAGCCCACCAGCCCACCTCACCCTCAACACCGACATCCACGGCGCTGCCCTGAAAAACACCCGCCTCAACCTCGCCGCCCTCGGTGGCCGCGTGGAATACAGCGGCGACGCCGACTTCAGCGGCAGCCCCGCCTGGAACGGCACCCTCACCATCCGCGACATCGACAGCAAAAAATACAACACCGCCCTCGACCTGCAACTCGACGGCGACATCCGCACCCACGGCGGCGACGGCCACGCCGCCCTCACCATCGAAAGCCTCAAAGGCCGCTGGCAGAACCACCCCGTCAGCGGCAGCGGCAGTCTAGCCTACGACGGCAACACCCTCACCGCGCGCGACCTGCAACTCGCCCTCGCCGGCAACAGCGTCCGTGCCAACGGCAGCGCCGCACCGGCGCGTGCCGACCTCGACCTCAACCTCACCGTGCCTGCCCTCGAACGACTCGTCCCCATCGTGGCTGGCGACATCCAGGCGCGCGTCCACCTCGGCGGCACCCTGCTCGCCCCGACCATCAATGGCGACCTCAACTGGCGCAACCTCACCGTTGGCGACAAACAAAACCCCATCACCTACTCAAAACAAGGCAGCGCCCACGCCGAAGGCCCGTTTAACCGCCTCGCCGTAACCGTGAACGGCGACGCGCGCGGCAGACACTACCCGCCGCTCACCCTTAAAGGCACCGCCACCCTCGACCCGCTGCACCGCGTCGAAAACATCGACTTCGACATCCGCAGCCTGCAAGGCAAAATCCACCTCACCGGCAGCAGCGACTACCTGCCGCACGTCGCCTGGGACGCCCGCGCCACTGCCGACAACCTGCACCCCGGCGACTGGCCGCTGCTCAAAACCCTGCAAAACAGCAGCCTGAGCGCCGAAATCGCGAGCAAAGGCGGCTACCGTGACAACAAAACCACCCTCACCGCCAGCATCAACAAACTGCGCGGCAACTGGCGCAAACAGCCGCTCAGTGGCAACGCCGCCATCAAACTGGATGGGGCAAACCTCGACCTGGACACCCTCGACCTGCGCCTCGGCGACAACCACCTCACCGCCAGCGGCAAACTGCACGGCAGCGACCTGGACCTCAACTACACCGCCGACGGCAAACAACTCGCCGCCCTCTACCCCGGCCTTGGCGGCAACCTGCGCGGCAAAGGCAAACTCAGCGGCAAACTCACGAACCCCGCTATCCAAAGCCAACTCAGCGGACAAAACCTCGCCTGGGGCGCGCACAAAATCGCCAGCCTGCAAGCCGACATCAACACCGCGCACCAAAAAAACGGCGCCTACCACAACCGCATCCAGCTCGGCGGCGTACAAACGGGCGGCCAGCGCTGGCAGAACATCCAGCTCACCACCGACGGCACCTACCAAAACCACCGCCTCAACCTCACGACCACCGGCGGCGAAGCCAACCTCAAACTCGCCATGCAGGGCGGCTTCAGCGCCGCCGACCAATGGCGCGGCGACCTCAGCGCCCTCGAACTCGCCGCCTACGACAACACCCTGCGCCTGCAACACCGCGCCGCCCTGCAACTCGGCGCGAAAAACCTCGCCGTGCGCGACCTCTGCCTCGCCGACCAATACAGCAGCCTCTGCCTCGACCTCAAACACGACAAACAAACCGAACTCGCCTACCGCATCCGCGAAATCAACCCGAAAAGCCTCGGCAAACACCTGCCGGCCAGCGTCTCGCTCAACACCGCCCTCACCGGCAACGGCAACCTCACCCGCAGCGCCAGCGGCCAAATCCGGGGCGATGCCGACCTGCAACTCAAACCCGGCAACATCACCATCCGCGCCAAAGGCCAGCCACCGCTCAACCTGCCGCTCAAAACCGCGCGCCTTGCCACCCGCTTCACCGACAAACAGGCCGAGAGCACCCTCACCATCGACATGGGCGACAACGGCCACATCAACGGCCACGCCCGCATCAGCGACTACCGCCGGCAAAACCTGAGCGGCGACATCAGCCTCAACCTGCCCGACATCGGCAAATACCGCAACTTCATCCCCAAAGCGAGCGAACTCAAAGGCCGCATCAACGGCACCCTCAACCTCGGCGGCACCATCAGCGCCCCGGTCGCGAGCGGCAGCCTGCAACTCGAAGGCGGCAGCCTGAAAATCCCCGAATACGCCACCGAACTCAACAACATCCGCCTCAAACTCAGCGCCGCACGCAGCGGACAAATCGACATCAACGGCAACATCGGCACCCCGGATGGCAACCTCGACACCACAGGCACCCTCAACCTCGCCCCCACCCGCCTCGACCTGCGCCTGAACGGGCGCAACATGCTGATTGCGAACAGCAAAAAAATGCAAATCACCATCAGCCCGGACTTCAAAATCCGCATCGACCCTACAGACGGCATCGACGTACAAGGCAAAATCCACGTCCCCAAAGCCAACATCTCCATCCCCGACACCAGCGGCGGCGTGGACATCTCCAAAGACGTGGTCGTCCTTGGCGAAGGCGAAAGCAAAGAAGAAGCCGCAAAAAAGCGCCTGGCGGCACCGCCCCCCGTGCCCTTCAAAGCTGACATCGCCGTTACCCTGGGGGACAAGGTTTACTTCAAAAACAAAGACGTGAACATCCGCCTCAAAGGCGGCATCACCATCATGGAGCGCCCGAAACGCCCGCTCACCGCCAAAGGCACCATCGAAGTCGCCAGCGGTATCTACCAACTCTACGGCCAGGAACTCGACATCAAACACGGCCGCGCCACCTACAGCGGCGGCAGCATCGCCAACCCCACCATCGACGTCCTCGCCCTGCGCAACATCGACAATAAAGACATCCAGGTCGGCGCCTCCGTGACCGGCCCCGCAGACCGCCTGCGCCTGAAACTCACCTCCACCCCGAAAATGCCGGACTCTGCCATCCTCTCCTACCTCCTCTTCGGCAGATCGCCGGACGGCACCATGGACAACGAAGCCCTGCTGCAAACCGCCGCCAGCCTGTCGCTGGGCGGCGTCCTGCCCGGCGGCGACATCGGCAAACAAACCGGACTGGACGTATTCGACCTCGGCGTCAGCGGCCTCAAAGCGGGCAAATACCTCACCTCGGACATCTACGTCGGCATGAAAAGCAACTTCTTCACCGGCGTGACCGAATTTATCGCCCGCTACCAAATCAACAAACGCTTCAGCGTGGAAGCGAGCGCCGGCGCGGGCGGCAAAAGCGGCGGTAACGCCATCGACTTCCTCTACGAATTCGAAAAAGACTGAGCGGGCTGCCAGGCGGGATAAACGCTGGGTTTGCGGGCAGCCGCCAAGCAGGTATAGGTATCTACCCAACTTAAACCCAGCGACAATGCACAAAATGAACCTACACTGTCCCAAACCGGCAAGCGCCTTGTCCGCAGCTACCAAGGATAGGTAAAAAAACACATCAGCCCCTGCATACCATTCGGCGGGATATGCATTCCCTTTAGCGTCGTCAAGAGTTTCTAAAAACGTGCACTACCAGGGCAAACAGGTAGCGCTGGAAGTGGCACAGACAGAAGTTGTATTGACACGAAAATCCAATACCAAACGGGGCAAAGGGCGGCATACCCGCTGAAAGCCAAAATGATCTGTGTGCGGTTGAAGACGGCGAAGAAGATGGCACCGTGGATACTGCTGACGAATGCGGGAATTACGGCGCGGGCAGCGGCACAGTATGACGACTACCGCTAGCAGATGGAGGCTACTGCAAACCGTTAAAGAGCGCGGGCTACCGTGTGGGGAGCTGGCAGCAGGAGACGGGGAAAGGATTTGCAAGCGGCTACGTTGATAATGGTGTAAAGCTGCCTGCGGGGGTGGCGGCTGCAAAGTGAGTGAAGCGAGGCGTCGGCTGCGTGGGTTTCTGATGCGGCTATCGGGCCGACAGACGAAGAAGGGGGCATGAGATTACCGCCCCTGCGTTTCGGGAAGGGATGCTTAGGCTGTTGTCAGCACAGGAATTATTGGAGTTCATGACCCCGGAAGAGATAAGGGGGCTGCATGGGTTGTTCAGGGTGGAGATGTGTAGATGCCTATGGTGTAAGGGGATGAGTATTTACTCCGCTTGGCGGCAAACCCAGTGTTTATGTAGCTTGCTGCTATCTTCCTGCTCTCTTTGGCGAATCCTTTTGAAATCAGGCGCTCCTAAGCAAGGCTATTCCATATTTTTATACATATCATCACATCCTATGCTCAAAAGAGAAATATTTATTGCAATTTTCCACAGAGCAGACTACATTATTCACAGTGGTTAAACGGTTTTCCGCAGCCTGCTGTGTCAATTCCTGTCAGTTCGAGGAATATTTTATGTGTAGTGCTATATTTCCCTTTATTCACTGGTTCAATCTGGATCATGTGCTTTCGGCAAGTTTTCCGTAGCGTTTGTCTGTTTTATACGTACGGTTTTATTCTTTTTTGTTCTTAGATTTTGTCTGTGACAATTCTTATTTTTTCTTTTTAAAGAGGATAATTTTTATGGAAAACTTTACCCATATCCCGGAACCCTTCCGTATTCGTGTTATTGAACCGGTAAAAAGAACGACGCGCGAGTATCGTGAGAAGGCTATTGTTAAAGCAGGCATGAATCCATTTTTGCTCGATAGTGAGGATGTGTTTATTGATTTGCTGACAGATAGTGGTACCGGTGCCGTTACGCAGGATATGCAGGCCGCCATGTTGCGTGGTGATGAGGCTTATAGCGGCAGTCGTAGTTATTACGCCCTTGCCCGCGCGGTCAAGGAGATTTTTGGCTATGACTATACGATCCCAACACACCAGGGGCGCGGCGCCGAGCAGATTTATATTCCGGTGCTAATCAAGAAACGTGAGCAGGAAAAGGGGCTGGATCGTAGCAAAATGGTCGCTTTTTCTAATTATTTTTTTGATACGACGCAGGGGCACAGCCAGATTAATGGCTGCACGGTACGCAATGTTTATACGAAAGAGGCTTTTGATACCGGTGTTAAATCCGATTTCAAGGGTAATTTTGATTTGGATAAACTGGAAGCGGGCATTCAGGAAGTTGGCGCAGCTAATGTGCCTTATATTGTCTGCACAATTACTTGTAATTCTGCTGGTGGCCAGCCTGTTTCTATTGCCAATTTGCGTGGTATGTATGCTATTGCGCAGAAATATGATATTCCTGTCGTTATGGATTCGGCGCGTTTTGCCGAGAATGCTTATTTTATTCAGCAGCGTGAACCCGGCTATAAGGATAAGTCTATTGAAGAAATTACTTTCGAGAGTTATCAGTATGCCGATATGCTCGCCATGTCCGCGAAGAAGGATGCGATGGTGCCGATGGGCGGCCTGTTGTGCGTGAAGAATGAACGTTATCAGGACGTTTATACGGAATGCCGCACACTCTGCGTGGTGCAGGAAGGTTTTCCGACTTATGGCGGGCTGGAAGGCGGCGCAATGGAGCGGCTGGCGGTCGGCCTGCGTGATGGTATGCGTCAGGACTGGCTCGCTTACCGCATCGGGCAGGTGGAGTATCTGGCCAACCGCCTGGAAGCCATCGGCGTGGTTTGCCAGCAGCCGGGCGGTCACGCAGCGTTTGTTGATGCCGGCAAGTTGTTGCCGCATATTCCGCAGGAGCAGTTCCCCGCCCAGGCGCTCGCCTGCGAGCTGTACAAAGTCGCTGGTATCCGTGCGGTGGAAATCGGTTCGTTCCTGCAAGGCCGCGACCCGAAAACGGGCAAGCAGCTGCCCTGCCCTGCCGAGTTGCTGCGCCTGACAATTCCACGCGCTACTTATACGCAGTCGCATATGGACTTCATCGTCGAAGCGTTCAAACAGGTCAAGGCCAATGCACCGAAAATCAAAGGGTTAACTTTCACTTATGAGCCAAAGGTACTACGGCACTTCACCGCGCTCCTGAAGGAAGTCGGTTAATTTCCCGGGCGCGGTTTTTCAACCGCGCCCTTCTTTTTGCTAAGGAAAAACGATGGACAAACAACCTTCTGTTTTTGGCGGCGCCTGTATTATTGCCAGTGTCTGCGTGGGCGCGGGGATGCTCGCCCTGCCCAGCGCCGGTTCTGGTGCCTGGACGGTGTGGTCAACCGTTGTGATTGTGATGACGATGGTCATGATGACGCTTTCCGGCTGGCTGCTGCTTGAATCCTACAAGCACTATGACCTGCACGCTTCGTTTAATACGGTAACGCGCGATGTGCTTGGCCCACAGGTCAACGTCATCAACAATCTCGCCGTGTATTTTGTCGGCGGCATCCTGCTTTATGCCTATACCACCAGTATGGGTGGCACACTGGAACATTTGACGGGTGGTGCGCTCAACAGTAGGCTCGCTTCCATCCTCGCCTGCATCGTCTGTGGTGCCTTCGTCTGGCATTCGACCCGCGCTGTGGACCGCATTTCCGTGCTGCTCATCATCACGATGGTGCTTACTTTTGCATTCAGCATCTTTGGCCTGCTTGGGCATATCCGGCTCGATACGCTGTTTGATACTGCCACCTCCGGACAGAGCGGTTATGCGAAATACGCCATGATGCTGCTGCCGGTCGGTCTGACTTCGTTCGGCTATCATCATTCCGTCGCTTCAATGCGCGCCTACTATGGCGAAGAGAAAAAAGCATCACGCGCCATCCTCTATGGCACCCTCATCACCGTCTGCATCTACCTCGTCTGGCTGATTGCCATTTTTGGCAACCTGCCCCGCCCAGCTTTTGCACCAATTGTCGCGGCAGGCGGCGACGTCAACATCCTTATCGACAAACTCGGTGACGTGGTGAATGCCTCCAGCATGAAAAACATCATTGCCGCCTTCTCGCTTGCCGCCGTCGTTTCCTCCTTCATCGGTGTCGGGCTTGGTGTTTTCGACTATCTTGCCGACTGCTTCCATTTCGCCGATAACCGCGCAGGCCGCAGCAAAACCTGGCTCGTCACCTTCCTGCCGCCACTGGCCTGCTCGCTCATCTCGCCAGCCGGGTTCGTGAAAGCCATCGGCTACGCCGGCGCGGTCGCCACCATCTGGACCTGCATGGTGCCCGCTGCACTTGCCTGGAAGACGCGGCAGCGTCCCGACCATAAAGCAGGCTTCACCACCCCGGGCGGCATGGTCTTCGTCGCCCTGCTCTTCCTCTACGGCATCCTGGTCGCCCTCTTCCACTTCCTCAACATGCTGCACAAACTGCCCGTCTATCAGGGCTGAAAAACAGGGGCAATATCCCCCTATTCGTAAGCAGAAAACGGCGGTAAAACCGCCGTTTATGCTAAAATGCGCGCCTTTGTACAGCCCACGGGAACGACCATGACCGAAAAAAAATACGACTCCTCCAACATCCGCGTTTTGAAAGGCCTCGAAGCCGTCCGCACCCGCCCGGGCATGTACATCGGCAACACCGACGACGGCAGCGGCCTGCACCACATGGTCTTTGAAGTCGTCGATAACGCCATCGACGAAGCCCTTGCCGGCTATTGCAGCGAAATCAGCGTCATCATCCATCAGGACGAATCCATCACCGTGCGCGACAACGGGCGCGGCATCCCGGTGGATATCCACCCCGAAGAAGGCCGCAGCGCCGCCGAAGTCATCATGACCGTGCTGCACGCAGGCGGCAAATTCGACGACAACAGCTACAAAGTCTCCGGTGGCCTGCACGGCGTCGGCGTCTCCGTGGTCAACGCCCTCTCCGAACGCCTGACCATGACCATCCGCCGCGACGGCCACATCCACCAGCAGCACTACCACCACGGCGAACCCGACGCGCCGCTGGCCGTCATTGGCGATACGACAGAGAGCGGCACCGAAATCAACTTCCTCGCGAGCTCCGACACCTTCGGCAACGTCGTTTACGACTACGACACCCTTGCCAAACGCCTGCAAGAACTCTCCTTCCTGAACGCGGGCGTGCGCATCACCCTGAGCGACGAACGCACCGACAAAACCCAGACCTACGAATACGAAGGCGGCGTGCGTGCCTTCACCGAATACCTCAACCGCAACAAAACCCCCATCCACCCCACCATCTTCTATTGCAGCGCCGACAAAGACGGCGTGTACGTCGAAATCTCCCTGCAATGGAACGACAGCTACCAGGAAAACGTCTACTGCTTCACCAACAACATCCCGCAGCGCGACGGCGGCACCCACCTGGCCGGTTTCCGCGCGGCGATGACCCGCACCCTGAACGCCTACATGGAAGAAGAAGGCCTCCTGAAAAAAGCGAAAATCTCGACCAGCGGCGATGACGCGCGCGAAGGACTGACCGCCATCGTCTCCGTGAAAGTACACGACCCCAAATTCAGCTCGCAAACCAAAGACAAACTCGTCTCCAGCGAAGTCAAAAGCGCCGTGGAAAGCGTCCTCGGTGAAAAACTCAAAGAATACCTGCTGGAAAACCCGCAAGAAGCCAAAACCATCGCCGGCAAAATCGTTGACGCCGCCCGCGCCCGCGAAGCCGCGCGCAAAGCCCGCGAAATGACGCGGCGCAAAGACGTGCTCGACATCGCAGGCCTGCCCGGCAAACTCGCCGACTGCCAGGAAAAAGACCCTGCCCTCTCCGAAATCTTCATCGTGGAAGGTGACTCCGCAGGCGGTTCAGCCAAACAGGGGCGTAACCGCAAATTCCAGGCCATCCTGCCGCTCAAAGGCAAAATCCTCAACGTCGAAAAAGCCCGCTTCGACAAAATGCTCGGCTCGGCGGAAATCGGCACCCTGATCACCGCGCTCGGCACCGGCATCGGCAAAGACGACTTCGACGCCGCCAAACTGCGCTACCACCGCATCATCATCATGACCGATGCCGACGTGGACGGCGCGCACATCCGCACCCTGCTCCTCACCTTCTTCTACCGGCAAATGCCCGAACTCGTCGAACGTGGCCACATCTACATCGCCCAGCCACCGCTCTATCGCGCCAGCAAAGGCCGCAACAAACAATACCTCAAAGACGACCACGAACTGAACGAACTGCTGCTCACCCAGGCACTGGACGACGCCAGCCTGCACCTCTCCGCCGACGCCCCCGCCATCAGCAAAAGCGCCTTCGAAGCACTCGCGCGCGAACACGCCGTGATTGACGGCCTGATCAAGCGCCTCTCACACCGCTACGACAACCGCGTCCTGCGCGCCCTCGTCGAAGCGCCCGAACTCAGCCGCGCCACCTTCGCCGACGCAGACGCCATGCAGACGTGGCTTGCCGCTTACCGCCAGCAACTTGCCCGCTTCGCTGAGGCCGGCGTTACCCTCACCGCCGACTACCTGCCGGGCGACAACCCGCGCATCGACATCCGCATCGAACAACACGCCAACCAGCACCACAACTACATCGACCCGCACTTTGCCGACAGCAACGAATACCGCCGCATCAACAGCTTCGGGCAAAAAGTGCGCGGCATGCTCGGCGAAGGCGCCTACTTCACCAACAGCAAAGAACGCATCGAAGTCGAACACTTCCACCAGGTCATCACCGCCCTGCTCGCCGAAGGCAAACGCGCCTACGAAATCCAGCGCTACAAAGGCCTCGGTGAAATGAACCCCGACCAACTGT
>ERZ772827.1679-NODE-1679-length-11054-cov-26.856260_pt1 | contig 11054 bp, 10 predicted proteins | sample MGYA00580850_ERZ772827 | MGnify/ENA primary metagenome ERZ772827 (study PRJEB29015, sample SAMEA2737950) | human oral metagenome | biome: human oral; feature: human-associated habitat; material: dental | place: China | collected 2145 ...
GCGTGCACATCGACTTCCGAGAGCGATCACTGCGCTGGTGGTCCCTCATGGACGACGATACGGGGATTGAGGCCTTCTGCGCCCAGTGGCCGGGGTGGATCATTGAATCGATGGGCGACAATTTCGAGTGGCACGAGCGCCTCATCCAGCGCGAGCTGCGAAGCTGGAGGGAAGACGTCCAAGAATGCCGTGAATTTCTCCAGGAAAAGATCGACGAGGGCGAGCGCCCGAACCCCCTGATGAATATGGCGAGCCGCATGGCTCAAGCGGGCGAGAAGATCGCGATCAGCTCCACGGCGCTGAAATTCGTCCCCTCGAAACGGGTCGCGGGAAGCGCGTCGGCACTGGCCCTCCTCGATGAGCTGGAACAGGCGCAGCCGCTTCCGCCGGCGCGCTTCATCAACCGTGACGGGCGGGTGACGCCGCCGCTCCTCCCCAATGAGAACGAGCCGCGCTGATCCTTCCCGCGGCAACAGGGCACCGCTCTGTGCTCGCAACTGGACTGCTCGGGCAGTCCGCGCGGCATACTGGTGGGGCCTTCTCCAAGCCGAGAGGCAGACATGCCAAAGTCCGCGGGGGCAAGACGACGGCCCGGAAGGTGAGCGAACTGTTGAACGCACTCGCTCGCCTGGTCCGGGCCGTCGGTGTCCTTGTGGATGCCCTCGGCAGGTGGTTCAGCTGAGCCGCCCGCCAGGGGAGCCGTCCGGGCCCAACCGGGTGGCTCCCCACCATTATGACCCGCCCGAACCGCCGACGTCCACACCCGACAGGCCTCCACGCCGACCTCGCCTCGGCCGCGGGCGCCGTCGCTGATGCGCGAGCCATCGCGAGGTGCTCCACGGTGGATGGCGGGCCCGCGTTCCGGCGAAGGAGGGACGGGCCGCACGCCAACCGACTCCGAGCCGGCAGGTGTCCACCAGAATGACATTGGCCCCTCCAGGCCCAGACGCGCAAGAGAGAAACCGCATGATCGCAAGGATTCCTCCGAGGAGCACGACGCCCTGGACCTCCAATGTCATTCTGACGGACACCCGAGCATCGACCGGTCGGTGGAGGCCTGCGCACCCTCGGGCCCGCCCTCCGGATGCGCAAGGATGTCGAGACGCGGCACCGTCGGCGAGACGGCCACGAGATGGGCCTTGAAGCTCATGCACATCCTTCGGGTCTCAGGGCCCCACCCGTCATGGGACCGCACGCGGAGCCATGGGGCGACAGGCGTATCAGCAGGCCGGGACTGTGGCCGACCGGACAGTCCGCGCGGCATACTGGTGGGGCCTTCTCCGGCACCTTCTCCCGGAACACCCAGTGTCCTTGCCGGGGAAGTAAGGAGCCAGGGAGGAGGTGGGGGCCGTGTCCAAGCCGAGAGGCAGACATGCCAAAGTCCGCAGGGACAAGGCGACGGCCCGGAAGGTGAGCGAGATCTTGACAGGAATCGCTCGCCTGGTCCGGGCCATCGGTGTCCTTGTGGATGCCCTCGGCAGGTGGTTCAACTGAACCGTCTGCCAGGGGAGCCGTCCGAGCCCAACCGGGTGGCCCCCCATCATTATGACCCACCTGAGCCGCTGGCGTCCACACCCGGCAGGCCTCCACGCCGGTCTTGCCTCAGCCGCGGGCGCACCCCTGCGGATTCGTGTCGCACCCCTGCGGCACACTTGACCCATGGCAGACGGCACCCGACGCGACCTCACCGAGCTCCTGGAGAGCATCGGTGCGCGCGACGGCCGCCTCGTCCACCTCCGGCGCACCCCCGCGCGCCCCGCCCGCCACGCCGCCTGGCCCACCTGGGCCGACCCCGCGCTCATAGCCGCCTACGGCCGCCTGGGGGTGGAGGCGCCGTGGACGCACCAGACCCGGGCGGCCGACGCCGTCCACGCCGGCCGCCACACGGTCCTGGCCACCGGCACGGGGTCGGGCAAGTCGCTGGCGGCCTGGCTGCCGGTCGTCTCCGACGTGCTCGCAGCCCAGGGCAGCGGGCCGGGCGCCGGTCCGGGCAGCGGGCCGGGCGCCGGTCAGGGCGTCGGTCAGAGCGCTGGGCCGGGCGCCGGAGGGCGCATCTCCGCCTACGGCCGCCGCCCGACCGCCCTGTATCTCTCCCCCACCAAGGCCCTGGCCGCCGACCAGGCCGCCTCCTTGGAGCGCCTCGTGACCGAGCTCGAGGCCGTCCAGCGGGCCGACGGCGTCCCGGCCGGCTCCATCCGCACCGTGCGCACCGGCACCTGCGACGGCGACACGCCCCTGCCCGAGCGCGACTGGGCGCGCGCCCACGCCGACGTCGTGCTCACCAACCCCGACTTCCTGCACTTCTCGCTCCTGCCGGGCCACGAGCGGTGGACGCGCTTCCTGCGCTCGCTGCGCTACGTGGTGGTCGACGAGTGCCACGCCTACCGCGGAATCCTGGGCGCGCACGTCGCCCTCGTCCTGCGCCGCCTGCTGAGGCTGGTGCGCCGCCTGCGCCCGGACGGCCCGGAGCCGGTCGTGCTGTGCGCCTCCGCGACAGCGGGCGAGCCGGCCCTGACGGCCGCGCGCCTCATTGGGGCGGCGCCGGGCGCCGTCGTCGCCGTGACCGACGACGGCGCCCCCGCCGGCGAGCGGGTCCTCGCCCTGTGGCAGCCGGCGCTGCGCGAGCCGTGGCTCCCCTGGGCCCGGGAGGCCCGGGAGGCCTCGGCCGCCGGCCCCGACACGCTCGACCCGACGGAGGACCCCTCGGCCCGCCGCTCCGCCGTCGTCGAGGCCGCCGAGCTGCTCGTGGACCTGCTGAGCGTGGGCGCCCGGGCCCTCGTCTTCGTGCGCTCGCGGCGCAGCGCCGAGATCGTCGCCGAGCACGCCAGGCGCACCCTGGGCCGTTCCCAACCCGAGCTCATGAGCACCGTGGCCGCCTACCGGGGCGGCTACCTGCCCGAAGAGCGCCGGGCGCTGGAGAGGGACCTGCGCAGCGGCAGGCTCCGCGCCCTGGCCACCACCAGCGCCCTGGAGCTCGGCATCGACGTCACCGGCCTGGACGCCGTCCTCATCGCAGGCTGGCCGGGCACGCGGGTGAGCCTGGGCCAGCAGGCGGGCCGCACCGGGCGGGCCGGCACCCGCGGCGTCGCCGTCCTCATCGCCTCCGACAACCCGCTGGACGCCTACCTCGTCCACCACCCCGAGGCGGTCTTCGCCGCCCCGGAGGCCACCGTCTTCGACCCCGCCAACCCCTACGTGCTCGCCCCGCACCTGTGCGCGGCGGCCGGCGAGGCGCCCCTGCGCAAGGCGGACCTGGCGCTGTTCGGGCTGCCCGACGAGACCCTCCTGGCCGACCTGGCCGCCCGCGGGGCGCTGCGCCGTCGGCCCACCGGCTGGTTCTGGAACGCGAGCCTGCCGGGCCGCCCCCAGGACCTGACCTCCCTGCGCGGGGACGGGCCGCCGGAGGTGCCGGTGGTCGACGCCGCCACGGGCGCGGTGATCGGCACGGTCGACGGCGCCGCCGCGGACTCCACCGTGCACGAGGGCGCCGTCTACATCCACCAGGGCCGCAGCTACGTGGTCGCCGAGCTCACCGAGGAGGCCGCCATCGCGGTCGAGAGGGCGGCGGTCGGCTACCGGACCCGGGCGCGCGAGCGCTCCAGCGTGCGCATCATCACCGAGCGCGAGGCCCGGGAGTGGGGCGAGGGGATCCGCTGGTCCTTCGGGTCGGTGGAGGTCACCAGCCAGGTGACCGGTTACGCCAGGCTGGCCCTGCCGGGGATGGAGGTGGTCGCGCAGCACCAGCTGGACATGCCCGAGCGCGTCCTGCCGACCGCGGCCGTGTGGTGGACGGTGCCGGAGTCCGTCACCCGGGCGGCGGGCATCGCGACCGCGGACCTGCCCGGTGCGCTGCACGCCGCCGAGCACGCCTCGATCGGCATGCTGCCGCTGCTGGCCACCTGCGACCGGTGGGACATCGGCGGCCTGTCGATCAGCGCGCACCCGCAGACCGGGGAGCCCACAGTCTTCGTCCACGACGGTCACGCCGGCGGGGCCGGCTTCGCCGAGCACGGCTACCGGGCCGGCGGGCGGTGGCTGGACGCGACGCTCGCCGTCGTCGAGGGCTGTGCCTGCACGGCCGGGTGCCCGAGCTGCGTGCAGTCACCCAAGTGCGGCAACAACAACGAGCCGCTGGACAAGGCCGGGGCGATCCTCCTGCTGCGGCTGCTGGCGCGGGCGGAGCCGCGGGCCGGGGAGGGCGGCTCCGGTGGCGCCGACGACGACGGGGCCGCGCCGTGAGCGGGACCGTCTGGGCCGTCGTCGTCCTGGCCGTCCTCGCCGTGGCGGGGGCGGTCGGCGCGGTGGCGCTGGCCGCGCGCCGCACGCGCCTGGCGCGCGCCGAGACCGAGCGGCTGCGCGCGCAGGTCGCCCAGCACGCCGCCCCGCGCGACGCGCTGGCCCATGAGATCCGCACCCCGCTCACCCTCATCCGGGCCTCGGCCGAGCTGCTCGCCGAGGAGACGCCCGGCAACCTCAACGAGGTGCAGCGGCGCTTCGTGGCCACCATCGTGGACAACACCGAGCAGGCCATCGGCATGGCGGAGGACTTCCTGACCCAGGCGCGTCTCGACCACGCGCTGTTCGCCCTCCACCTGGAGACCGTCGAGCTGCGCCGCCTCGTGCGCAACCTGGTCCAGGAGATGCGCCGCACCGCGAGCACGCCCATGCGGCTGGAGGAGCACGGCGCCCCCATCCGCATGGTCGCCGACCGCCGGCTCCTGCGGCAGGCGATCGCCAACACGGTGACGAACGCAGTGCGCCACGCGGGCCCGAGCGCCACCATCACCATCTCGGTCAGCGGCGAGGAGGACACCGCGCTCATCACCATCTCCGACGACGGCCGCGGCATGACGCCCGAGCAGCGCGAGGCGCTGTTCACGCCCTTCCGCTCGCAGAACTCGCTGGAGGCTCCGGTCAGCCGCGGGGTCGGGCTGGGCATGGTGGTCACCAGGCAGATCCTCGCCCTGCACGGCGGGTCCATCCTGGTGGACTCCATGGCCTCGCGGGGGACCGTCGTCTACCTGACCGTGCCGGTCCGCCCGCCCGCGCCCGGGAGGTCCGACGCCGGGGCAGCCGGGATCGGCAGGTCCACGAAGCCTGCCGGGGCTGCGGAGTCCGCCGCGCGCGTCATAATGCCGCAACCGGGCCCGCCGCGCGCCATGACGCCGCCCCCGGGCCCTGCGGGGCATGATGAGAAGCAGGAGGCACACGGTGGAGCCGATCGCCCACGACCCGAAACCGCTGGGACTCGTCGTCGATGACGAGCCCCAGATGCGCTATGTCATCACCTTCGCCCTGGAGACCCAGGGCTTCCGATGCGTCAGCGCCGCCAGCGCCGAGTCCGCCTGGGAGAAGCTGGGCCAGGAGTCATTCGACCTGGTCATCCTGGACGTCATGCTCCCCGGCCTGGGCGGAGTGGAGCTGTGCCGTCGGATACGCGCCACGAGCACGACCCCCATCATCCTGCTCACGGCGCTGGGGGACGAGGAGGACCGCATCGCGGGCCTGGAGGCCGGCGCGGACGACTACGTCACCAAGCCCTTCTCGCCGCGCGAGCTCGCGCTGCGGGCCAGCGCCGTCGTCCGCCGGACCGCCTCGGGGACCAGGGACGCCGTGTCCAACGGGGCGCTGAGCATCCTGACCGCCACCGGCGAGGTCGCCTGGGAGGGCAGGCCGGTGCCCCTGCCCGACACCGAGGCCCGCCTCCTCGCCGTCCTGGCCCGGCACGCCGGCTCCATCGCGTCGTGGTCCGACCTGCTCAACGAGGTCTGGGGGACGGGGGAGTCGGCGGGCGGGCGCGAGATGGTGCGCACCACCGTCTACCGGCTGCGCCGCCATCTCAAGCGCCGGGGGGTGCCCGGCGACCTCGTCGTCGCCGCCCGCGGACAGGGCTACACCATGCCGAGGCTGCCCTGAGGACCGGGCGCACCGGTGCCCGGCCCCGGTGCCGCTCGCGGACCCTCACAGTTAATGACAGGTCTGTCACCAATCGTCACTGACGTGACCCGCTCCATGCCCGGGGCCCGGGCGATTATGGCGCCGAGCGGCGCGATGTGGCGCCGCAGTACCGAAAGGCTTCCCATGTTCTCCCACCGCACGCTCTCCCGCAGGGCCGGCGCCCTCCTCGCCGGCGCCGTCTCCATCAGCCTGGCTCTGGCCGGATGCGCCGGAAAGACGACCTCCTCCGGCGACGGGTCCGACGACGGCCCCATCACCATCGCCTGCGGCGCCATGGAGGACCTGTGCAAGGCCTGGACCGACCAGTTCACCGCCAAGACCGGCATCCAGGCGACCTATGTGCGCCTGTCCTCCGGGGAGGCGGTCGCGCGCCTGGCCTCCGCCAAGGACAGCCCCGAGTTCGACGTGTGGCACGGCGGTCCCGTCGACGGCTACGGCGAGGCCGCCAACCAGGACCTCATCGAGCCCTACGTCTCGCCCGAGGCCGCCGCCATCCCCGACAAGTACAAGGACGCCGACGGCAAGTGGACCGGCGTGTACGTCGGGGTGCTCGGCTTCTGCTCGAACAAGACCCGGCTCAACGCCATTGGCGCCAAGACCCCCGAGTCCTGGGACGATCTGCTCGACCCGACCCTCAAGAGCCAGGTCTCCACCGCCCACCCCTCGACCTCCGGCACGGCCTTCACCACCCTGTGGACGCAGGTCACCCGCCTCGGCAGTGAGGACGCCGGCATGGACTACATGAAGAAGATGCACGCCAATGTCCTCCAGTACTCCAAGTCCGGCACCGCCCCCGGCCAGATCGCCGGCCGCGGCGAGGCCGCCGTCGGCCTGGTCTTCTCCCACGACTGCGTGAAGTACCAGGAGGAGGGCATGACCGACCTGACCGTCTCCTTCCCCAAGGAGGGCACCGGCTACGAGATCGGCGGCGTCGCCCTGGTGGCCGGCTCCAAGCACAAGGCGGCCGCCCAGAAGTACATCGACTACGCGATCTCGGCCGAGGGGCAGAACGTGGGCCCGACGGTCGGCTCCTACCAGGTCCTGACCAACCCCGAGGCCGACCACTCCGACAAGATGGTCGACCTCGACTCCGTCAACCTCATCGACTACGACTTCGCAGCGGCCGCGCAGGCCAAGCCCGAGCTCACGGCCCGCTTCGACGACGAGGTCGCCGCGGCCCCCAAGGACTGAGTCCGGCCCAGCCGCCCCTTGCCCGCACAACGATCCGAGACCCTATGTCCGCCACCGCCGTCTCACCCGCCGCGCCGGCTCAGCCCGGCCGCGCGCTCGCCCGCGACCGCTCCCGCGACCGCACGAAGGTCCGCCAGGACCCCGTGACGCTCGCCATCACCGGCGTCGTCCTCCTTCTGCTCATCCTGCTCGTCGGGCTGCCCCTGATCCGGGTCCTCGCCGAGGCCTTCTCCGCACCCGGCCTCAAGGTCCTCACGGGCCTGTTCTCCTCCACGACCAACCGCACGATCGTGCTCAACACGCTCGTGCTGGGCACCGTCGTCGGAGCGCTGGGAACCGCCGTCGGATTCATGCTCGCCTACGTCCAGGCCCGCGTGGCCTTCCGGGGCAAGCGGCTCTTCCACCTCGTGTGCCTGGTCCCCATCGTCTCCCCGCCCTTCGCGGTGGCGACGGCGTCGATCACGCTCTTCGGCCGCAACGGCCTCGTCTCCAAGCAGCTGCTGGGCCAGCAGTGGAACATCTACGGGCTGAGCGGGCTGACCCTGGTGCTGACCCTGTCCTTCTTCCCCGTGGCCTACATGAACCTGCTGGGCATGTTCCGCAGCCTCGACCCGGCCATGGAGGAGGCGGCGTCCTCGCTGGGGGCGAGCCGCTGGACGATCTTCCGCACGGTGACCCTGCCCATGATGGTCCCGGGCATCGCCGCCTCCTTCCTGCTGCTGTTCGTCGAGGCGATCGCCGACCTGGCCAACCCCCTGGTCATCGGCGGCGACTACACGGTGCTGGCCTCGCGGGCCTACATCGCGATCACCGGCGACTACAACACGGCCGCCGGCGCCGCCTACTCCCTCGTGCTGCTGGTCCCCTCGCTGCTGGTCTTCCTCCTCCAGCGCTACTGGTCGAAGCGGACCTCCACCGTGACGGTGACCGGCAAGCCCGCCGGCAGCGTCAAGCAGGTCCGCGACAACCTCACCCGCATCCCGCTGCTCGCCCTGGCCGCCCTCATGCTCGCGCTGGTCGTCGTCGTCTATGCGGCGGTCATCGTGGGCGCCTTCGTGGAGATCCTCGGCGTCAACAACTCCTTCACGCTGCGCCACTTCACCTACATCCTGTCCGGGATCGGCAACGACGCCATGATCGACACCACGATCCTGGCGCTCATCGCCACCCCGATCGCCGGCGTCCTGGGCATGGTCATCGCCTGGCTGGTCGTGGTCCGCCTGCGCCGCGGCGCGGGGCTCATGGACTTCATCGGCATGCTCGGGCTGGCCGTCCCCGGCACCGTCATCGGCATCGGCTACCTGGTGACCTACAACGTGCCGGTGGCCATCGGCACGGTGAACGTCATTCCGCCGCTGGCCGGCGGCAGCGCCATCGCGGCGGGCGCCATCGCGATCGTCATGGTCTACGTGGCCCGCTCGACGCCGGCCGGGCAGCGCTCGGGCGTGGCCAGCCTGCACCAGATCGACAAGGCGATCGACGAGGCCTCGACCTCGCTGGGCGCCTCGGGGCTGACCACCTTCCGCCGGGTCACCCTGCCGCTCATCCGCCCCGCCTTCCTGGCGGGTCTGACCTACGCCTTCTCCCGGTCGATGACGACGCTGTCGCCGATCATCTTCATCACGACCCCGCGCACGAAGATCATGACCTCCCAGATCCTCGCCGAGGTCGACGCCGGACGCTTCGGCAACGCCTTCGCCTTCTGCACGATCCTGATCCTCATCGTCATGGTCGTCACCGGGGCCATGAACCTGCTCGTCAAGGACAGGCGGGTCCGCGAGTCGGGGGCGATCCTATGAGCATGACGACGGCGCGCCGCCGGGCGCTCAAGACCACCAGAACCACCGGGGCCGTCGAGACGGCCCGCACCACCGGAACCACCAGGACCCAGCCATGAGCACCACCACCGACCCCACGGCCGACGCGGCAGCCACGACCGCCGGCCGACTCGAACTGCGCGACGTCGTGAAGATCTTCGCCAACCGGGGCAAGGACGTCGTCGCCGTCGACCACATCGCCCTCGATATCGCGCCGGGCGAGTTCATCACCTTCCTCGGGCCGTCCGGCTGCGGCAAGACCACGACGCTGCGCATGATCGCCGGCTTCGAGGACGCCACCTCCGGGCAGGTCGTTCTCGACGGCGAGGACATGGTGGTCCTGCCGCCCAACAAGCGCCCCATGTCGATGGTCTTCCAGTCCTACGCGCTCTTCCCGCACCTGAGCGTTCGCGACAACGTCTCCTACGGCCTGAGGCTGCGCCGCCTGGGCGCCGACGAGATCCGCGACCGGGTCGACGTCGTCCTGGCCTCCATGAACCTCACGGCGCTGGCCGACCGCTCCCCCAACGAGCTCTCGGGCGGCCAGCAGCAGCGGGTGGCCCTGGCCCGCGCCATGGTCGTGCGGCCCAAGGTGCTCCTGTTCGACGAGCCCCTGTCCAACCTCGACGCGAAGCTCCGCGTGCGCATGCGCCTGGAGATCCGCCGCCTCCAGCAGCGCATGGGCATCACGTCGATCTACGTCACCCACGACCAGGCCGAGGCGATGACCATGTCGGACCGGATTGTGGTCATGAACGCCGGGCGCATCGAGCAGGTCGCCACCCCTGAGGAGATCTACCGCCACCCGGCCAGCGTGTTCGTGGCCGACTTCATCGGGCGGGCCAACTTCCTGGAGACCACAGCCGGGGCCATCAGCGACGGGGCGGCCAGGGTCGACGTCCTGGGGCAGGACCTCATCGTGCCGGTGCACCCCGACGTCTCCAAGGGCGACGAGGTGTGCGTGGTCGTGCGGCCGGAGTCGGTGCGGCTGAGTCGCGCCGACGACGGCGGGGACGGCTCGGACCGCGCCGGGGGTGGGGCCCGAGGCGTCGGGGTCGGCGAACTCACCGGCAGGCGGGGCACCGTGCTGACCTCGGTCTTCTACGGCGACCACGTGGAGTACACCGTGGAGACCGCCCACGGCACGCTCGTGTGCGTCGAGTCCGACCCGGAGGTGGCGGACATCCACGCCGAGGGCGACGCCGTCGAGGTCAGCATTGAGACGCGCCGCGCCTGGACGCTGCCCGCCGCTCCGCTGCCGGTGTGAGCCTGCCGGGCCGGAGGTGTGCCGGGCCGGTGGCGCTTACTACGCTCCTTTGTTCCTTACTACGCTCCTTCTCCTCGTACAGTAAGGTACAAAGGAGCGTAGTAAGCGCTGGGAGCGCGCGACCGGCAGCACGCACCTGGAAGAGGAGAAAATGGTGATACCCGGTCGCACGCACTCGGTGCCCCCACTTTATGCACAGGTAGTGGTGATGGACTCCGAGACCACATCGCTTCCGGACTGGGTCAGCGGCGAGGAGGCCGTGCTCTCGAACGAGAGCAGCCTGATCATCGCCACTCGTCCGGACGAGGACGGAGATGTCGAGATGCGCATCTGCGAGCCCGACCCCTCGCACACGGGCGCCCTGATCTTCGACGGGTTCATGGACTTCCCCAGCGGTACCCTCCAGCTCGGCAACATTCCGGCCGCATATATTGAGGAGATACGACTCGTCAAGAACAAGGGCGTCCACGTCAAAGTATTCGTCGAGCCGCCTGAATCGCCCGCCTCGGTCGTCGTGGAGCTCGAGTCCGGATCGATTTCCCCTGCCGACTAGATGATCGGTTCCGGGGGACGCGGGCCGGGCCAGGTGAGCAGCGCGGCCCAGCTTCGACTGCGGCCTACAAAGGTACGTTCACGTTCCGGCGCGCTCCACTCGGAGACCTGGATGTCGCGCCCGCTCGGCCGAACTCGCGCGAATCGGCAGGGGACTGGGCGCGACCCGCACCCCCACCGGGTGCAGGCGCCCAGCGCTCCGCAGCGTCCATGACCACCTTCTTGCTGCGCAGGACTCTATTACGATCGGACCACGGTAACGCCAGGGC
>ERZ772827.1687-NODE-1687-length-11036-cov-5.674256_pt1 | contig 11036 bp, 13 predicted proteins | sample MGYA00580850_ERZ772827 | MGnify/ENA primary metagenome ERZ772827 (study PRJEB29015, sample SAMEA2737950) | human oral metagenome | biome: human oral; feature: human-associated habitat; material: dental | place: China | collected 2145 ...
TTCATTGTTTTTCCTTTTCCTTGCGTCAACTTTGTTGGCGCTTTTTTTATGCCCGTCTCCGGACAGACAACACCCCGCAGCCACGTCGCTTGGCAGGGTTTGGGGCAAGCTGACGGTTTGGGATGGAGACGTGTTGCAGGCAACGTCTCTACAAAATCCAGTATTTATGCCGCTTGGCGGGACCAATGTTTTCGCCGCTTGACGTCTCCCTCCCTTCCGTTACCGCGCGGTGCCTCCCGCAAGCAGGATGTGTTGCAGGGCAGCGACATTGTCGGCGAGATAGTCGGGGGCGACGGCGCGCAGGGCGGCGACATCATGTGCGCCCCAGGTGACTGCACAGGTGCGGATACCAGCGGCTTGTCCCATGCGGATGTCGCCTGTCGCGTCGCCGACGGTGATGACGGCTTCGGATGCGCCGTGGTAGCCGAGGGCGGCAAGGGCGACGCGGACGCTGTCGGGATGCGGTTTGTAGTGCGTCACCTGGTCCGAGCCGATGCAGACGTCGATGTAGCCGTCGATGCCGAGCCGGGCGCTGTTGTCACGCAGACGGGCGTTTCGTTTGCTGCTGACGATAGCGAGGGTTTTGTGCTGCGCTTTGAGGGTGGCGAGCAGGGCGGAGATACCGGGGAAGAGGCGGACGTGGTCGGCGGTATAGTCACTGTAATAGCGGCGGAAGTCGGCCAGCAACGCGGCGTAGGCCGCGTCACTCAGCGCTGCCGCGCCGAGGCTGCGGAAGGCGGTTTCAATGGGAATGCCCATGCTGTGCACGATGGCGGCGGCATCCGGCGCGGGCAGATGCTGCGCGGCAAAGGCGGCTTGGGTGGCAAGGATGCTGCATTGGGCACTGTCGGCAAGGGTGCCGTCGAAGTCGAAGAGGATGATGCGATAGGTCATGGGGTTTCGAGGGTTAGGTCGGCGATTTTGCGGCAAACGCGACCGCCAAGCGGGGTAATGACACGGTTTTTGTTTTGAGATGTTGCAGGCAACGTCTCTACAAAACCCAGCAATGACGCCGCTTGGCAGCCGCGTAGTAAAAAACCGCGCCGGGCGCGGTTTTGTGGGTGACTCAGAACGGGATGTCGTCGTCGAAGGTGTCTTGATCAAGCGCCGGGCCGCCGAAGCCGCCGTTGTCGCTTTGCGGGGGGACGGGTTTGTTCGGCATGCTGTTGCGCTGGTTGCCACCGCCGCTGTTGCCATAGTCGTTATAGCCGTAGTCGTCGCCGCCCTGGTTGCCGTAGCTGCCACCACGGTTAGCGTTGTTGTAGCCGCCCTGGCCACGGTTACCGTAGTCTTGCCCCTGGCTGCTGCCCCAGTCGCCGCCACCGCTGCCACGGCTGTCGAGCATTTGCATTTCGTCAGCGATGATTTCGGTGGTGTAGCGGTTTTGCCCGCTCTGGTCGGTCCATTTACGGGTTTGCAGTTTGCCTTCGATGTAGATTTTGCTGCCTTTTTTGCAGTACTGGCCGATGATTTCTGCCAGTTTACGGAAGGCGACGACGCGGTGCCATTCGGTTTTTTCGCGTTTTTCGCCGGTGTTGCGGTCGGTCCAGGTTTCTGAGGTCGCAATGGAGAGGTTTGCTACGGCTTCGCCGCTGGGCATGTAACGCATATCCGGATCGTTGCCGAGGTTTCCGATGATGATGACTTTGTTGACGCCTGCCATTTTTTTGTCCTGTTTCAATATGTTAAAGGTTAAGAGTCGCTGTGCGTTGCGGCGCGTAGTGTAGTCGTTTTGCCTATTTTCAGCAAAAGGAGCGCGGCGCAGGCGCAGGCGGCGACGAGCGGCAGCAGGACGGTCGCCGGCGGCAGGTCGTGCCACAGGCGCCCCGCCACCGCCCCGCCGCAGAAGCTGCCGAGGAATTGGGCACTGGAATAGAGGCCCATCGCCCGGCCACGCGCATCGGGCGAGGCGATATGCGCCACCCAGTGCGGCAGGCCGGTTTCGAGGCGGTAGAAGGCGATGAAGTAGATGCTAAGGGCAAAGAGCAGCCACCACGTGCCAAACGGCATGGCGAGCAGGCCGGTACCAACGGCGAGCAGCAGGTAGCTGATGCCGAAGTTGAGCGGGTGTGGTGTCGCTTTGACGCGCATGAAGCAGAGGGCGACGAGGTTGGCGGGCAGATATAGCCACCAGTGGTTAGCTTTGGCGATGCCTGCGTCCACCAGTAGCGGCGGCAGGACCAGGAAGGTGGCGGTGAAGACGCCGTGCAGGAAGAAGATGGCGGCAGCGGCCTGCATCAGTTGGCGTTTGTCGTAATGCCCTGTGGCAGCCGTTTGCGGCCGGGTGGCGACGGGCGGCAAACGCAGGCTGGCGACGAGGGCGAGGCCTGCAATCAGCGCGATCAGGTAAAAGAGTCCGGCAACGCCAATCCACGCGGCAACCAGCGGCCCGATAATCAGCGACAGCACGAAGGCCATGCCGATGCTGCCGCCGAGGATGGCCATCACTTTGCCGAGTTTTTCGCCGGGGGTGATGTCGGTCGCATAGGCCAGGGTGACGGCGGCAATTGCGCCCATGCCCTGCACTGCGCGGGCGGCAATCATCATGGTGATGGTCGTCGCCGTCGCCGCGAGCAGGCTGCCCGCGACGAACAAAAGCAATCCTGCGGCAATGACCGGCTTGCGCCCGAAACGGTCGGATAGCCAGCCGCAGGGCAGTTGCAGCAAGCCCTGGCTGAGGCCGTAAATGCCGAGCGCGACGCCGACCAAGGTCTTGTTCGCGCCGGCAAGCTCGCTGGCGTAGAGGGAAAAGACGGGGAAGACCATAAACAGCCCCAACATCCGGGACACATAAATCCCCGTGAGAATCGCGATACCGCGCTGCCAGGAAGTTGCCATCGTCATCCTCACGCCAGCAACGCGCGCAGTGTGGCGGTAAACGCCTTGCGCCCGGCCTCGCCCTGTAACCACGGCAGCAGCTCGCCATCGGCATAGCAGGCGAAGGTCAGCACATCGCCCTCACCCTGCACCAGCAGGCGCACCTGCCCGGCGTCATCGACAAACAGCGCCTCGGCACAATCACCGCCGCCCGCAAGCGTATCCAGCATCGCCTGCATATCGCGCAGACAATCGTGGCGCGCCGTATCCGCCGTAAAGCGGTACTCGCCGAAGCCGTACACCAGCAAAAACGACAATAACGCACCCTCGCGCGCGACCAGCGACAGCGCAAGAGGTCGGGAAAAATTCATAAAATGCTGCCCTACGGGCGAAGCGTCCACAAACGGCATGGGAACCCCCAATCAGATACAATGAAAGCCCCATTTTACAGAGGAAATACCGTATGGACTGGAACAAAGTCGGATTGATCGTTGTCGCCGCTGCCGTCATCTACTACGCCTACCGCATGGTGAAAAGCGGTGGCTACCGCGCCCTGATGGAACGCTCGCGCAACGCGCCGCAGCACTGGGGCACCTTTGCCATCATCATCCTCTGCGTCATCGCCTTCGTTTACCTGCTGATCCGCCTGTGAAGCTTATCGACATCGGCTGCAACCTCGCCAGCAAACGCCTCTTGCCGCATCTCGACCGCATCCTTGCCGAAGCACAAGAGGCAGGCGTCATCGCGCAGATCATCACCGGCAGCGACGCCGCCAGCAACCAGACCGCGCTCGAACTCGCCAACCGCCACAGCGAACTCTACGCCACCGCCGGTTACCACCCGCACCATGCCGACGACTGGCACGCCCCCGCGCACCGTCTGCTTCTGCAAACCCTCGCCCGCGAACCACGCTGCGTTGCCGTCGGCGAAATGGGGCTGGACTACCACCGCAACCTCGCGCGGCGCGACAACCAGCGCCGCTGCTTCACCGACCAGCTCGCCATCGCCAAAACCGTACAAAAACCCGTCTTCCTGCACGAACGCGCCGCCTACGCCGACTTCGCCGCCATCCTCGGCGACGCCCTGCCCGAACTCGCCGGCGCCGTCTGGCACTGCTTCACCGGCACACGCGCGCAAATGGAAGCGATGACAGAGCGCGGCCTCTACATCGGCATCACCGGCTGGATCTGCGACCCCGAACGCGGTGCCGAACTGCGCGACACCGTGCGCCACATCCCCGCTGACCGCCTCATGCTCGAAACCGACGCGCCCTACCTCACCCCGAAAACCCTCAACCCCCTGCCACGCGTTAACGAACCGCGCTACCTGCCGGCGGTCCTGCACGAAGTCGCGCGCTGCCGCGACGAAGACCCTGCCGCCCTCGCCGCGCAAACCCTGGCCAACACCCGCCGCTTCTTCGGAGTCTCCTGATGCCCTTCACCCCAGAACAAGAAAAAAGCCTGCTCGCCGAAAAAGGCATCGGCAAAACCATCATCCAGCGCCTCGCGCAAATGGGGCTGGACGACATTCCCGCCCTCGCGGAAGCCGATGTGGACGACATCCTCGCCCACGGCGCCTACCTCACCGGCAGCACCTGCTGGCGAAACAGCCCGCAAGCCCGCGCCGCCATCACGACTGTCATAGCCTGGGCGCAGCGACAAAAAGCGTGCAGTTGACCCGCCTGGCACCATACCACTCACGACCACACCATGACCCCCGCCGCTATCGCCGAATGCTTCCGCCGCTTCAAAGCAGAAAACCCGCAGCCGACCACCGAACTCGAATACAGCAGCACCTTTGAACTGCTCATTGCCGTCATCCTCTCGGCACAAGCGACCGACAAAGGCGTGAACAAAGCCACGCGCCGCCTCTTCCCCGCCGCCAACACCCCCGCCGCCATCCTTGCCCTCGGCGAAGACGGCCTGAAGGAATACATCAAAACCATCGGCCTCTACAACAGCAAAGCGGCGAACATCCTCAAAACCTGCCAAATCCTCATCGACGACTACCACGGTGAAGTCCCTGCCGACCGCGCCGCACTGGAAAAACTGCCCGGCGTCGGGCGCAAAACCGCCAACGTCATCCTCAATACCGCCTACCGCCAACCCGTGATGGCGGTGGATACCCACATCTTCCGCGTCGCCAACCGCACCGGCATCGCGCCGGGCAAAACCGTGCGCGCCGTCGAAGACAGCCTGATGCAGCGCGTCCCGCCCGAATACCTGCTGGACGCGCACCATTGGCTCATCCTGCACGGACGCTACATCTGCATCGCACGCAAACCGCGCTGCACCGCCTGCCTGATTTCCGACCTCTGCGACAACCCGCAGCTGGACGACTGATGCAAACCACCCTCAAACCGCTCTTTGACCAGCTCATCCTGACCAACAACCGCCCCGCTGTGGAAGTGCCGCCATCCGTCAAACTGGAAGACATCCTGCAAGCGATCAATAACGGCTGGCTGGAAGTCGTCATGGTCAACCGCCCGCCACTGCGCTGCCGCCCAAGGACGGGACTACTACCACCAACACATGCAAGCGGACGACAGCAGCATATAGTTGAATAGATGGGGTGCCGCCGCAGACTGTATGTGTCTCATACAGCACGGGTTTCCCATAAAAATCGCTGCGCAAGTTTTATAGGTGCCCGGCGAGACGCGCCAGCACACGCAGACTACCGAGTGGGATATCATTCCGCCGTTATCAACTGCAGGCGGACAAAGGCATTGTAGAGGCCATCGTGTTCGACGTCATCGGTGATGAAATCGGCCACGGCGCGGATTTCTGCACCGCCGTTGCCCATCGCCACGCCTATGGCGCAGTATTCCAGCATCGGGATATCGATTTTGGCGTCGCCAAAGGCGATAGTGTGTTCGCGTGTAGCGCCGAGGTGGCACAGCAGTACATCAATAGCGTGCGCTTTGTTGATGCTTTTTACGCCAATGTCACCGAAGAGGGCTTCTTCGCCACGCCCGCCCCAGGTGCCGTGCTTGAGATCGGGGAAGGTCGTGCTGGCGTCAAGGTAGTCTTGATAGCTATTGAGGATATAGCTGATTTTGTTGAGGTCATCGCGCGGGCCGGGAGCACCGTACACGAGGCCATGCAGGGCGTCTTCGGCTTCGAGATTGGCCGCCTCGGTGACACCTTTGCCCTGGATGTAGCGGCGCAACACGGGGCGAGCGGCATCGCGGAAATGTTCACTGGCAAAGAGGCCGCTGTTGCTTTCCAGATAGTATTCAAGGCCTCGCGCGTGCAGCCAGGCGATAACGGCGCGGCTTTCGTCGAGGTTAAGAGTTTGATGCAGTAGCACCCGACCGTGGTGTTCGACATAGCTGCCGTTGCCGCCGATCATGCCGTCAAGGCCGATGTCCCAGAGAGCGGGCTGCATTTCGGCTTTGCTGCGTCCGGTGCAGGCATAGATGCGGTGGCCGTTCACCCGCGCAAGACGGATGGCACGGATGGCGCTGGCGGGGATACGGTTATGGTAGTCGGTCAAGGTGCCATCCACGTCAAGGAAAAGGACTTTTGGGTGCATACGGTGTTGATAGTGTGGTTTTAAGAGCCGCCAAGCGGAATGGATGCTGGATTTTTGTCGCTGACGCGATTGTTTTCCCCTTCCGTCAATACACGCGCCCTCCCCCGCAAGCGGGGGAGGGATTGTTCGCGGTTTCTCAGAGTTTCTCCCCATTACTGGCGATGACTTCTTTGTACCAGTAGAAGGAGTCTTTACGGCGGCGTTTGCCGCTTCCTTGGCCGTAATCGTCCAAATCCACATGAATAAAGCCGTAGCGTTTGCTCATTTCCGAGGTGCCCATGCTGACGAGGTCAATCGGACCCCAGGTGAGGTAGCCGATGAGGTTTACCCCGTCTTTAACGGCTTCTTTGGCAGCAGCAATGTGGCGACGCAGGTAGTCGATGCGGTAGTCATCGTGGATGCTGCCATCCGTTTCAAGGGTATCGTAGGCGCCGAGGCCGTTTTCGACGATGAAGAGCGGCAAGTGGTAGCGCTCCCACAGAATGTTGAGGGTGAGGCGCAGTCCGTCCGGGTCGATTTGCCAGCCCCATTCGCTGGCTTGCAGGTATGGATTGGGGATGCCGATACCGATGTTGCCTTCCTGGTGCTGCGCTTTTTCGGCGTGGGTGGTGACGCAGAAGCTCATGTAGTAGCTGAGGCTGATGTAGTCAATGGGGTGTGCCTGCATGATGGCAAGGTCGTCTTCTTCGACAGCGATGCGGATGCCGTGTTCCTGCCAGTAGCGCTGCAGGTAGCCGGGATACTCGCCACGGGTGAAGATATCGATAAATTGCAGGTTATGTTCTTTGTCGGTTTCCTGGGCGAGGAGGATGTCCGCCGGGTCGCTGGTGAGCGGGTAGGACGGGCCGCTGGCGAGCATGCAGCCCATCAGCGCATCCGGGCGGATTTCGTGCAGGGCTTTGCAGGCGAGTGCACTCGCGACATATTCGTGGTGCAGTGCCTGGTATTTGACCTGTTCACGCAAGTGTGCGGGGACACGGTCAATGACGATGCCGGCACCGGTGAAGGGTGAGCGCAGGACGACGTTGATTTCATTGAAATTCAGCCAGTATTTGACGCGATCGGCGAGGCGCGCGAAGCAGGCACGGGCAAAGCGCTCGAAGCAGGCAATGGTGCGACGATCCGCCCAGGCGTTCCATTTTTCGGTGAGGCCGACCGGGGTTTCGTAGTGCGAGAGGGTGACGACGGGTTCCATGCCGTTTGCGATGATGGCGTTGATGAGGTCGTCGTAGTAGCGCAGCCCGGCTTCATTCGGGCTTTCTTCGTCGCCCTGCGGGAAGATGCGGCTCCAGTGAATCGAGATGCGGAAAGCTTTGCAGCCCATTTCGGCGAGCAGGACGAGATCATCGCGGTAGGTATGATAAAAATCGATACCCTGGCGTTTGGGGAAGGTGCCGGGGTAGTCGCCTTTGAGCACGGCGGCCAGCGTTTCTGAGCTGATTTCCATGTTGTGGTCTTTGGTGCGCTTCTCGCGCGGGATGAAGGGGATGACATCCGCACTGGACAGACCTTTGCCGTCAATATCAAAGGCGCCTTCAAGCTGGTTCGCAGCGGTGGCACCGCCCCAGAGGAAGTTTTCGGGGAAGCCGGTGGGCAAGTGGGCGGGCAGGGTTTTCATGCGTGTTCTCCAGTTTTGGGGATGGCGGTGAGCAGGGGCTCGCCGATGGTGATGGCGGACGCGGTAGTCGTTTCCAGCGTCGCGTAGTCGTCGCTATTGATGAGGATGACAGGAGTGGTGAGGTCGTAGCCTTTCGCGGTGAGGGCGTCAAGGTCGAAGCGGATGAGCGGATCGCCCTGTTTGACGCGATCACCGTTCGCAACAAGCGCGGTGAAGCCTTCGCCTTTGAGGTCAACGGTATCAAGGCCAATGTGCATCATGATTTCCGCGCCGCAGGCGTCGCTCATGACGACGACATGGCGGGTGGGGAAAATGGCGGCGATGGTGCCATCACAGGGGGCGCAGAGTTCGCCTTTGTCGGGGCGAATGGCGATGCCCTGCCCCATCGATCCGGCGGCAAAGGCAGGATCTTTCACTTCTGCCAGCGGGACAACGGCGCCTGTGAGCGGGGCGGCAAGGGTGCTTTTCTGTACGGTTTTGACGTCGGGATAAACGTCGGGGGCATTTTCCGGCGCGGCTTCCACTTCAGGCAGATCGGTGAAACCGAGGAACCAAGTGAGTACAAAGGCAACACCAGCGGCCACTGTCATGCCGGCGAGGGAAAAGAGCATACTGCTGAGGTTGCCCTGCGGACCTAGGTAAGACGGCAGCGCCAGCACGCCGCCAAAGGCGTAGGCATAGGACAGCGCCCCGCCTGCACCTGCCAGTGCGCCACCAACGGCACCACCGATGCAACCGTAGAGGAAAGGTTTTTTCAGTTTGAGGGTCACGCCGTAGAGCAGCGGTTCGGTGATGCCGAGCGCGCCGGTGATACCAGTCGAGATGCCAAGGCTTTTCAAGCTGCGGTTGCGGCTCTTCACGGCGACAGCAAAGCCCGCGCCAACCTGCCCGAGGACACCGACAGCGGTAATCGGTGAGAGATAGTCGTAGCCGAGCAGGGCGAAATTATTGAAGGTAATGGGGGTAGTGCTCCAGTGCACACCGAAGATAACCATAATTTGCCAGAAGAAACCGAGGAAGGCACCGAAAAGCATGCCGCTGAAGTCATTGAGGGTTTTCAGCAGCCAGGCGAGGCCGTCGCCAATCGCGCCTCCGATGGGGCCGACGACGAGGAAGGTGAGCGGCACCATGATAAGCAGCACCAGCATCGGCGCGACCAAGAGGCGGATGATTTCCGGCACGGCGGCGTAAACCCAGCGCTCAACGTAGGACAACGCCCACACCGCGATGATGATGGGGATGACGCTGTAGCCGTAGTGCATGAGGATGAAGTGGATGCCGAACCAGTGCAGGTTGTTTACCTGCTCCGGATAACCGTAGTGGACGAGGATATCTTTCATGCCGCCGAAATTTTGCAGGGTCAGTGCTTGCAGGATATTGTGGGCGTTGTCGCTACCAACGGCACTAACGGCGGTGTAGGCGACTTCAATCATCGGGTGACAGAGGGCGGCGGCAATGCCGAGAGCAAGAAATTCGTTGGCGCCGAATTTGCGTGCGGCGGTGATGGCAAGGAATACCGGCAGGAAGTAGAAGACACCATCGGCGGCGACGTTGAGCAGCATATACGAAGTAGATGCGCCGCTGAGCAGGCCACTGACCATGCCAATAGCGATAATCCCCTTAATAAGACCCGCTCCGGCCAGCGCCGGGATCAGCGGCTGAAACAAGCCGGAAAGTACGCCGATAGCGCGGGTGAGGAAGGGTTCCTTCACCCCGCCTTCGTCCACATTGGAAAACGGGTGAATCTTTATCAACTCCTGATAAACCTTGGCGACCTTGCCGCCGATGACCACCTGCAACTGTCCGGCACCCTCAACAACGCTGATAACGCCTTCCACCCGCTCCAGCGCAGCCTTGTCGGCCTTGCTGGTATCTTTCAGGCGGAAACGCAGGCGGGTAGCGCAGTGATAGAGCGAGCCAACGTTCTCGACGCCGCCGATATGACGCACGATTTCTTGTGCGGAGTGATGTAAATCCATAAGTACCTCCTTGGATTTCACCAACGAAAAAGCCCGGACGGCACCACAATCGCTTGCGGTGCCGTCCGGGCTTGCCTACTGAAAGTCACACCCCAGTGAACTTCATGCAGGCGAGGATAACGCCCGCTGGATGTGCAAGGCAAGATAAATCTGCTCGATCTGTTGCAAATTTCTGTATCCTTTTGAAATCACAAGGTCTTCAATCGTCTGCACACAGGCCACCACCTGCGGATAAGACTTCGCCACCTGGGCAAAGAGCGCCGCATCCTCAAACATCTCCTGTCGTCCGCCACGCAGACGCAGCACGAAATATAGCAAATGCGTCATGAAGCGCGAATAATTGAGCGAGGTGTCATCCAACTGCGGGAAGGTCTCCTGCACCAAGGTGCGGATTTCCTGCACCAGCGCCGTCGCCGCCAGTACATCGGCCAAATCCTCACGCGTGCCGCAGGCGTTGACGATATGCAGGGCGATGAAACCCGCCTCGTGCGCATCCAGTGCCACGCCGCAGCGCTCCTCGACCAGCACCAGTATCTGTTCGGCGAGGCGGAACTCATGCGGATAAACATGGCGAATGTCGGCCAGCAGCATGTTCTGCAAGGGCCGCCCGGCATGCTGCCGCTCGACGGCGTAAAAAACGTGCTCAGTCAGGCCGACAAACAGGCTGTCGCTAACCGGCCGCTGCAACGCACTCTGCACCAGTTGCACGATGTCCTGCCCCAGGGCAAAAAACTCCGCCGGAATCACCCGCAGCAAGTCAAGCAAATGTGCCGATACCCCACCGGCACTTCGGCAAAAGACCTTCTCTGCCTGCGCGGGCTCAATCTCCGCTCCCGCTTGCAGGCCGAAGGCGATGCCGCGACCGGTCAAGACCAGCTCACCCTCCTCGCTGTACGCGAGCAGGGCATTGTTATTAAAAATCTTTTTGACGGTTGCCATGTTCTCCCCCCCATGCTGCGGGACAGCCTAAACATATCGGCGCTACCCAAAATATACACCGCGCACAGTCATTAGCGCTGGCAAAAAGCGGCGGTTCGGACTACGCGCATGGCGGCTTCCGCTATCATTGCCGCCCCTCCCGCTACCCG
>ERZ772827.1693-NODE-1693-length-11019-cov-3.868570_pt1 | contig 11019 bp, 12 predicted proteins | sample MGYA00580850_ERZ772827 | MGnify/ENA primary metagenome ERZ772827 (study PRJEB29015, sample SAMEA2737950) | human oral metagenome | biome: human oral; feature: human-associated habitat; material: dental | place: China | collected 2145 ...
CATTTTATTTATTTTTATATGACACAGAATAAAAAATATTCCAAATCTAACTGGGAGTTATTTTAATGAGTTTATAACATTAAAAAGCTTTGGGAACCAAGGCTTTTTTTCATTAATTTGTTTTTCCATTTTATCCTCCGATTTGAACTCGCACTGACATTTATTTATAACAAAACTATATATCTAGAATAGCATAATCATTAGGTATTATAGGTTTTCAAACAAAATACGAGTCATTCGTTTTTGCCCCACTTTTGCCCCATTTTTAAATCCTGACATTGAAAATACCTAAAAGTATTTCCCTAAAATCAGCTATATTTCAACATTTTTGTTTATTTTCAATATGAAAAGTTCTTACAAATCCATGTAGGGGGCATCTACATACAACAGGAAAAGCCTTGGAATCAAGGTTTTTTTGCTTAAATAAAATTTTTTTCAAATTCTTTAGAAAACTAGCTTAAATCATAATCCAACACCAATTTTACAAATACCATAAACTAAGCTTATATACCCAAAACACAAAAAGTCCTCTTTCCACTGTTTTAGAAAGAGAACTTTTTCTTTAGGAGAAATAACTTATTTTTTAATCGATTCGTGATAGCTCAGCTGGCACTGTTAAGTAATAAGTTGCCGTCAAGCTGGCTTCACCTTGATTGACAAAAATCTCGATGGAATTTTTATCTAGAACAACTTCCAATTCTTTAGCTTCAATATCTACATACCGTCGACTAGTGTCCTGCTCTTCTTCACCTAGAATTTTTTGAACAAGATGGCTACGATCAATGTAAACTTGCTGCGCATTACTGTCATAACCAAATTCAAGATAATCTGTATCATTTCCTAAGCGGTAATGACAATCTTTATCTATTTGGATTTGATATTGGCCTTGTTTAACAGGGAATTGTCTTAGTTTGCCATCTTCCAATCTTAGAATTCTAGGTAAAGTCATGGCACATGCCCACTTGTGTTCTTGGTCATGGGTTGGAAGGGTACGTCCCCATGTCTGCATCCAAGCAATCAGGATACGACGATTTTGATCGTCCAGCAATGTTTGAGGCGCATAGAAGTCTTGCCCATGATCAATTTCTTGAACTGATTCTGGGATAAAACGTTTTTCTCCCCAATCTACCTTACCCGTAAACAAAACCGATGAGTTGATGTTATGATATGAGTCTCCCTCACGCTGATAACGCATGGGTGACATAATAAGGCAATCTTTCCCATCTAACTCAAAGTAATCTGGGCATTCCCACATAAAGCCTTGGTGTTCTACCCCTTTTAAAAAGATGGATTCGAACCGCCATTCTACTAGGTTATCGGACCCTAGTAGAACGATACAGCCCACATTATCCTTGTGTTTGGCAGCTACTACGGAGTAATAGCGTCCATCTTTTTCAAAGAGTTTTGGATCACGGAAATCAGCTGCAATTAACTCATCTGGCAAGTCTGCTCCAGTTGCAACTGGATTTTGTTCAATCTTTTCAAAGTGAATCCCGTCGTCTGAAAATGCCATATTTTGCACTTGACGGACACCGGTTTCTTCTTCGATGTGACCAGTATACATGAGCCAGAGGCGATCATCCTTGACAATGGCAGAACCTGAGAAACATCCATTGCGGTCGTAGTCTTGGTCAGGAGCAAGTGCCACAGGCAAGTGCTCCCAAGTCACCAAGTCCTTACTTTTAGCATGACCCCAGTGCATAGGCCCCCAAACACTATCATAAGGATAGAATTGATAAAAGAGATGGTATTCTCCACGAAAATAGACAAATCCATTTGGATCATTGATCCAACCAATCTCAGCTGAAAAATGTTCTTCAGGCTTATATTGAGTATTTACAAGATGTTTATTTTCTGCTATAAAACGATTGGCTTTTTCTACTGTAAATGTTTTATTTATCATAAGTATATCCTATTTTATTCCAGTTCCGGAACCACCCAGACCTTGAACAATATATTTCTGAGCGACTACATAGACCAAAATCAACGGAATCGTTGAAATAGTTAATACAGCCATTACCTGATTGATATAAACTGGTTGAGTTGTATTAATAGTTGTAATTGCAACCTGCATTGAAAATTTAGAAGAATCTGTCAAAACCATCAATGGCCAAATATAATCATTCCAGCTTGAAATAAATGATAAAACACCAACTGTAGCAACTGCAGGTTTAGACATTGGAAGCATAATTCTAAAGAAAATTCTAACGATACTTGCTCCGTCCATCTTTGCAGACTCAAGAATCTCTTCTGGAATTGCAATAAAGAAATTCCTAAATAAGTAAATATTAAATACACTCGCCAATCCTGGAATAATAACTGCAAGACGATTATTGACCAAACCTAAGGAATTGATAATGGTAAATTGTGGAATTAACACAGTTTCTACTGGAATAATAAGTAAAGCAAGTAAGAAACCAAATAAAATTTTCTTACCTGAAAAATTTACTTTTGCAAAAGCGAAACCGGCCAGTGCATTGACAATAATAGAACCAATAGCAAACGTTCCAGCATAAAAAATGCTGTTCCCTAGATATGTAAAAATACTAAAGCGCTCAAATACTTCCTGATAAGGTTTAAACCAATCAGCGGGATTTAAACTTGGTAAGAAGGCTTGCCAACTAGTCAAATTTTTATAAACATCCGCTTCTGGCTTCATAGCTGAAACTACCATCCAAACCATAGGAAAAAGGAAGAGTCCTGCCAATAAAGTTAACAGAATATATTCTAAGATTGTTGTTGGTTTAAATCGTTTCATCTTAGTCATCCTCCTTCAGAACGCGACGTTGTACTAAGCTAATCATACCAATTAACGTTGTAAATACTAAAGCGATTGAGCTAGAATATCCTACAAGACGATCAGTAAAACCTTGTTGATAAATATAGTACACCATAGTAATTGTTGAGTTTAATGGCCCACCTTGCGTCATAACCATTGGTTGTACAATCAGCTTAAAAGCAGAAATTAAAGTTGTTAACAATACAAACAGTGCTGTTGGTTTTAGTAGGGGCATCGTGATATAACGAAACTGAGCCCATTTTGAGAATCCATCCAATTCAGCAGCTTCATATACATCTTGTGGAATATTCTGCATTCCTCCTAAAAATAAAAGCATCTGATAACCTGCACCCTGCCAAGCAGAAACAAAAACAATTGCATACATAGCTTGTTTAGGACTAGTCAAGAAAGGTTGAGAAGCAATACCTACCTTATTTAAAATAGCATTTAATAAGCCACTATTTGGATTTAAAATATAAAGCCAAAGAATAGAAATAACTACCAAGGACATGACAACTGGAGCAAAAAAAGCCACTTTAAAAAACATATTCCCTTTGCGCTTTTTATTAACAATCAAAGCCATTCCTAAGGCTGCTCCCAATTGAACTGGAATAATCCAAACAACAAATTTCAACGTATTCAAGAAGCTCTTTAAGAAAATCGGATCCTTTATTAATCGAATAAAATTTTCAAGTCCAACAAATTTTCTTTCATCTGGTGTCAACAAATAATAATCTGTAAAAGCGTAATAAATGACCATTCCAACTGGAATTACTAAAAAGATACCTAATAAAATTAAAGCTGGAGCTAAAAAACTATAACCTAGTATGTTATCCTTTATTTTTTCACGTCTTTTTGTATCCACAACAGTTTCTTTACTCATATCCATCTCCTTTAATCATATATATCAAACTAGGCTATTAACAAGAAAGGGGAAGGTAGTTCCAAATATTTTCCTTCCTCCTTCCTTTTTACAGATTATTTGAGTGACTGATCAATAGCAGTTTGCATTTCTTTCGTACGAGTATCCAAGACTTTTTGCACATTTGGATTTTCTTCATAATAGCTAATATCTTGCATTGCTTGTTGAAAAGCTCGAGAAACCTGAGGATATGCTACGACAACTGGGCGAGCATGAGCTGTTTTTGAATTTTGTTCCATCAAGAAACGCATTGGTTCGGTCACTTTATCTTTGATATTTTCAATTGTAGATTTACGAATCGGAAGGACCGAATTCCCCAAGCTAATAATTTCACTTGATTCTGTATTTGTAGCAAATTTAACAAATTCAGATGCTGCCTCTTTTTTATCAGATTTTGTCGTAACAGCTAATTGCCAACTACCTGAAGGGGATACTAATTTTTTCGTCTTACTAGATACTGGGTAAGGAAGGATACCAAAATCAATATCTTTGTAGTTTGTATTCATGTCAGCAATCGTCCAAGAACCACTCAAAAGCATTGGATACTCTCCTGTTTCAAAACCTTTTTCGACTGGACTAACAGTTGTGTAACCTTCTTTTACAAGATTTTGAATGAATTGAACTGCTTCTACACTCTCTTTTGAGTTGAAGTATCCTTCTGCCTTTGTTCCATCTTCGTTTACGACAGAACCATTATTTGACCAAATCAACGGCATATAAGCATATGGTAACATTTCATCGTTTGAATTAATACGAAAATCAATTGCCGGTTTGTTATAATGATCTTTCAATTTTTTAGCAATCGTATTAAATTCATCCCATGTCCATGGCTTTTCTAGCGTTGGAAGCTCTGATTCCGCAATTCCGGCCTCTTTGAACATTTTTTTGTTGTAATAAACACCAACATTCGATTCAGAAAATCCAAATGCATAGAATTTGCCATCATAAGTTCCTTGTTGTTTAATACTGTCCAAAACATCATCCATATTATTATCTTTTAGATAATCATCTAGCGGAGTAATCACTTTAGATTTTGCATAAGCTGCCGTATTTGGTCCATCAAGGGTAATAACATCTGGAAGACTATTAGTCGTGATAGCAGCATTAACCTTGTCTTCATATCCTCCACCACTACCACTACGAGGAATATACTCAGTTACAACCTTGTACTTACTTTTTCCTGATTGATTAAAGTTATCAACAACTTTTTGCCAAGCTTTTCCTTCATTGGTTTCGTCAGAGAATTGTACCCAGACTTTAATATCATTTGAAGAACTCGCTTGTTTTGAGTTAGTTCCTCCACTACAACCTGCAAGTATAGCTAACGATAGCCCCGCAACAACAGATAACATTGTACCTTTACGCATATTTTTCCTCCTTTTTGAAACGTTTCATTTTTCATTTATTTTTAAACAAGTTTTTCAACTTGTTTTTGAAACGTTTCATTTATAGTTTATATTATAACAGCGCTTTCATTTTTTGTCAAGTGCTGTTTAAATTTTTTTTGTTGTTTTATCTCCCCAAAAATATGTGGGAATTACGATTCGTTTTTCTAGAATCTCTTCTCGCTTAATCATTTTCAGTATCATTGCAACAGATTCTTTTGCCATCATACCAATATCTTGAACTATTGTAGACACTAGATAAGATTGATCGACAGAAGTTTTTAAACCATCAAACCCAATTATCTGGTAATCATCAGGTGCTATTTTCCCCAGTTCTTTCATAACACTAATAACTCTCAGAGCCATCATATCATTTATTGTAAATATACCATCAATTTCTTTATGAGATTGCAAAAAAATTCTTATCTGATCTTCAGGATTTATTAAAGGTTCTTTCATTTCAAAATTATAGACATCTACTCCTAATTCCTTAGCTTTTTCTCTGAATCCTTTACTTCTGAGTATAGTCTCATTCTCATACATATTAATTGAACCAATAAAAGCAAGGTGCTTATTATCCCTTCTAACCAGTTCCTCTGCTGCAGTTTGCCCTCCTTTGTAATTTGCTGAAGTAACATAGCATACATTTTCCGAAAAATGTCTATCTATACTTACAAACGGTAAATCAGATAAAATATATTTGTCAATATCAGAATATGTAATACCAATAATTCCATCCACTTTATTTTGTTTCAACATTTCGATATATTCGATTTCATTTTGTGAATCGCTATCAGCGTTACAAATAAATAATTTATAATTATATTTTAATAACTCTTTCTCAACATGATAGGCAAACTCCGAGAAAAATGGATGCCATATGCTCGGAATAATCAAAGCGATAGTTTCTGTTCTATTCTTTTTCATACCTCGAGCATAATTATCAGGGATATAGTCCAATGTTTTTATAGCCCTTTGAACTTTCCTTAAAGTTACTTCTTTAATACCTTTTTCTTTATTAATTACACGTGAAACAGTTCCAACACTAACTCCTGCTTCTAAAGCAACATCTTTCATGGTAATTGATTTTCTTTGTTCTACCATCTTATCACCTCCTTTCAATATATAGTATCATGCAAACGCTTTTTAAGCAACTATTTCTAAATCATTTTTGTCCAGATACTTTTTCCTATCATGAATAAAATCACTCCAATCGGCTTTCTAAAATCCCTTCAATATTCATGTGTAAACATCTACATACAACAGGAAAAGCCTTGAGTAAAGGCTTTTTTTTCGTATCTTCTACAAAAAAAAGCAAGAGTTTTAGAGGACTATGACTCTAGATGTACATTTTACTTAAATGACTGAAGGTCTTTTCTTAACAAAAACACCCCAAAAATTAGATTTTTTCTGTCTAACTTTTGAGGTACAGTTCAAAACGCGAAATAGCATTTTTTATTTTAGGTTACTAATCTAATCGAATAAACATCATGGCATTTAACAAAGATATGAGTGAGACCGTGTTTATATTATTTGAATAGATGAGTCTCTTATTTTCAATCGGAGGAATAATAAAATTAGAAATGATGATATCATAAGGCGATTCTTCTAAAGATTCCTTTGATAATTCTAATTCAGTCCAAACTTCAAGTTCAAAATTATTGCTACAATAATAAGAAAGTGTCTCTGCAACGGATTTTGCATGATACTGATCAAATTTACTCATAACAAGAACCTTCAGCTTTGGATGATTTTGTAGTAGATTAAGCACCAAATGTTTGCTATGAGTGATGAAGGTATAAGATAGATGATTCATCATTGAACTAGAACAAACCTCAAGAGTCTCTAAATAATGAGAAAGCTCTTTTTTTTACATCTGAAACAAATTTAGGAAAAATATTTTGAAAATTCCTGATTGTATTCCCTTTTTGATCAAATAAAATAAACTCAGTGGACAATTCTTGACGATGCAAATGTGAGGTGTTATGCAGATGCCAAATCAGATTATCATTATTCTCAATCTCAATCTGATACTTGACTGAAATCTGATCAATAAAATCACTCAATAGATGGTAAGATTTTTCAACATAGCTATCTTTTTTACGCATTTCATAAAGAGACTTTCATCTATGAAAAACATTTTTTGAAAGTAAGACACAAATAATTGACAAACAATTTCTTCATCTAAAGAGATATTGTATTCTGATTCAAAACTCTGAGCAACACCTTCTATTCCTTCTGCCTGCATTAAAAAATCCAAACTTTGATTGTTAAAAGAGTCTTTCTCTACTTCCATGAAATGACCAAACTTTATTCTATATAGGTTCGTAACTAGGAGCAACTTTAGCATTCTATGAGTTGACAAATTCATTGGAAAGCTTGTTTCCTTATAAACCAATTCTAACAATTGAGATAGGGGCTCTGATGAAAAATTTTCAAATGGCCATTCTAGGAAATAATATTTTTCTGAAAAATATTGTGCAAAAAAGTAACGAATGTCTCTCTCATTTCCAATGATTTGAACAGGAGTCAGACTGATTTCAAATTGAAATTGCTTTTTAATCACTTTATTGATTTGGCTAATAATACGATAGAGCGAAGATAAACTGATATAAAATTCTTTACAAATACTCTCAGCTTGACAACCTTCATTAAAGAAGATAAATTCTAAAATCGAAAAATGAGTTGAATGCTTAAAGAAATGATGGTAAACCATTTCAATATCACTATCATCGGTATTAATAATGCGTATACCATTAGTAGAAGAATGAAAAATCAAGTCAGGAAAAGCAGATTTAACATGGGATAGATCATCTTTGACTGCACGTTCTGTACAATTTAGTAACTCTGCTAGTTCAGAATGATGAAACCATCGTTTATGTTCAAATAATAATTCTAATAATTCTAATTGCCTATGACTTTTTTAGATAATAAATCTCTCATGAATATCTTTCTCTCTTTATAAATTATCGGATTAAACCTCTTGCAATTATACCACAAAGAATAGGTATAGCATGATATAACGACTTTTTACTAAGATCCTTTATTTCGTATAATAACACTACGGGAGCAATATATAAACAATTTTCTTATTTTACCGTCTATTGAGGGCGTAAATACAGAATCAAATTCAAGTCGAAAGATTATATTTTTAATTTTAAAAATTATATAATAACCAAAATAATTGATTTTTTTATATTAAAATTATATAATAAGCAAAATAATTGATTATTTTATATTAAAATTATATAATAGCGATAATCAAAGGAATTGATTTATTTTTTGATATTAAAATAAAAAAGGAGGGTAAGCAATATTGTGGTCAATCATTGCTGGAGGTCTTATTGGACTTGTAGCAGGTAGAATCACTAAAAAAGGTAGTTCTATGGGAATCGTCGCAAATGTATTCGCTGGTTTAGTCGGGTCATCTGTAGGACAATCCCTCTTAGGTAGTTGGGGCCCATCCATCGCTGGAATGGCTTTGATTCCATCTATTGCAGGAGCAGCAATTGTTGTTACTGTAGTATCATTCTTTACAGGTAGAAAGTAAACTTTTCGCCAGTAAAGTTAGCAAACTATTTTTAAATCAATGACGAGAAAAATAGTTTAAATGTTAAATCGAAAGGATTGTATATGTCAAAAGCAAAGAAAATATGTTTCATTATTTTCTGTATTTTAATCTTGACAATTTTCCTTCCTGTTTTGATAGATTATCATCAAGTTAGTGATCTAGGCATTCAGCTATTTAGCTGGAGACAGAATCATTTCGTTGAATTTTATCTCTCTAGATATATATTCTGGGGGATAGTGGCTCTATCAACTTTAGTTTTGTTATCGATGTTAGTTGTGTTGTTTTATCCCAGACGTTATTTGGAAATTCAACTTGAAACTAAAAACGATACATTAAAATTAAAGAATTCTGCAATCGAAGGTTTTGTTAGAAGTTTGGTAAGTGATCATGGATTGATCAAGAACCCAACTGTTCATGTAAATTTACGAAAAAATAAATGTTTCGTTCATGTAGAAGGTAAAATTCTTCCTTCGGACAACATCGCTGACAGATGCCAAATAATTCAAAGTGAAATAACTAATGGATTGAAGCAGTTTTTTGGTATTGAGCGTCAGGTTAAACTAGAAGTTCTAGTAAAAGACTACCAGCCTAAACCAAAACCTCAAAACAAAAAGACTGTTAGTCGTGTAAAGTAAGGAAGTAAAAAATGGAATGGCTTAAACAATATCGATATCCAATAATCGCAGGTCTCATAGGCGTATTTCTCGCTTGTTTGATTATCTCCTTTGGCTTCTTCAAAACAATATTTGTATTGATTTTAGGAGCACTGGGAGTTGCAGCTGGATTATATATCGAAAAAAACTATATAGATAAATAAAAATTACTAATTTAATTAAAGGAGTTTCATATGTCAAACGAAAAAAACATTAACACTAACGTAGAAAAGAAAGATGCTACTGCTGTAGCTCACGAAATCAAAGGGGAACTTACTTACGAAGATAAAGTTATCCAAAAAATCATTGGTCTGTCACTAGAAAACGTTTCAGGTCTTTTGGGAATCGACGGTGGTTTCTTCTCAAATCTTAAAGAAAAAATCGTTAACAGCGATGACGTAACAAGTGGTGTTAACGTAGAAGTTGGTAAAACACAAGTCGCAGTTGACTTAAACATTATTGCTGAGTACCAAAAAAATGTTCCAGCTTTATATTCAGAAATCAGAGAAATCGTATCTTCAGAAGTTGCTAAAATGACTGACTTGGAAGTTGTTGAAATCAACGTAAACGTTGTCGACATCAAAACTAAAGAACAACATGAAGCAGACTCAGTAAGCCTTCAAGATCGCGTATCTGACGTTGCTGAATCAACAGGAGAATTCGCTTCAGAACAATTCGAAAAAGCTAAATCTGGTTTCTCAACTGTTCAAGAAAAAGTTAGCGAAGGTGTAGAAGCTGTTAAAGGTGCAGCAACTGGTGTAGTATCTCACGAAAAAACTCGTGTAAACTAAGATAAAATAAATATAACAGGAGAAATTATCATATCAGTAGAAGAAAAATTAAATCAAGCTAAGGGTTCTATTAAAGAAGGTGTTGGTAAAGCCATCGGTGATGAAAAAATGGAAAAAGAAGGAACAGCTGAAAAAGTTGTTTCTAAAGTAAAAGAAGTTGCTGAAGATGCCAAAGACGCTGTAGAAGGCGCTATCGATGGTGTTAAAAACATATTGAGTGGCGACAATAAATAAGGCTAAAAGTTACTTTATCTTTTTAGTAACATTAGTCAAAAGAGTCTGAGTTAAGATGATTCTCAGAAAATAAAAAGCTAGAGATTTCCAATTGCGGAACTCTAGCTTTTTAATTTTGTCTCTTTCTCTTATTATATTTCAGCAGGTTGTTGACCATGAGTACGAATCCCATGTCAATTCTCACTTTACGCTTATCTCTCAGATGACATCTCTTATAATCCAAACAAACCTTTATCTGCCCAAAGACAGATTTCATATCAATCTTACGTTTAGCGAAAATTTGTCTACCCTTGAAAGATAAAAGTGCCTGATATTCTTTAGTTTTTAAACACCGGTAACGTTCATTCACATACAGTCCCTTTTGAGGGGCTGATTCAGGTTCATCATCGCAGTCAACATTGATTTCAAGGCTATTTGCTTTCTATCTCCCCTTTTTCATGATGTATTTTCGTATAGGTGTTTCAACCATCTGAACGATTTCAAATCCTTCTTTTTGGTAAAGATTCTGAGCTCTTTGATTTGCCTCGTAGACATTTAGAGAAATAGTATCTATGTCTTCATTTTCAAAGGCCAAACTAACAAATTTCCTTAAAGCCTGGCTACCTAAGCCCTGCCCCTGTTTCTGGGGATTGATAAAAAATCTCCCGATATGAAGATTCCTGTCTTCTAGCCTGATTTTCTGGA
>ERZ772827.1699-NODE-1699-length-11000-cov-4.444404_pt1 | contig 11000 bp, 8 predicted proteins | sample MGYA00580850_ERZ772827 | MGnify/ENA primary metagenome ERZ772827 (study PRJEB29015, sample SAMEA2737950) | human oral metagenome | biome: human oral; feature: human-associated habitat; material: dental | place: China | collected 2145 ...
CCGCATATGCGCGTCGTGCCGCACATACCTCGCGGCATACCATTCGGGTCTGGGGGTACACACACGATGTGCCGGTTCTGATGCGTGCCGCAGACCTCCTCATCACAAAACCGGGGGCGCTGACGATTAGTGAGGCCTTTGCAGCGGGACTTCCGCTGCTCCTGCATGACCCAATTCCCGGACCGGAGACGGAGAATGCAGTCTACGCAACCCGGCGCGGAGCTGCAGTGTGGCTGCATCCGGGCGAACGCATGGCTCCGGCGGTGGAGGAGATTCTTGCCCGCCGGCTTCCGGCGATGCGGCGTGCGGCGCATGCCTGTGCCCGCGAGGATGCGGCACAGCGTGCAGCAGAGATTTTGACGGGGATGCTGATTAGGAAGAGAGGAACGGCAGATGGCACGGAGAAGACGCTCTAGAAGACCGCGTTGGTTTGTCATTGCCATGCTCGTGATACTGGGCTATTTTGGCTCGATGATCGTCTCGCAGGGCATCTATCTCTCTCATGTGCACGAGGACCAGCGGATTGCTGCCGAGCGCCTTGCTGCCGCACAGGCCGAGAATGATCGTCTGCAGGCTGAGAAAGCGCACCTCGGCGAGCTTCCCTACATCGAGAAGTTGGCGCGGGAGGAGCTCGGGATGACCGGAGCGGGCGAACTTCCCTATGCGCCGGGAAAACGTGCGGGCGGAAACTGATATTTTACAGAGGCAGAACTCTGTACTTCCTTGACACAGGATATCTTAGACCTGTATAATGAACGGGTCATGAAAACTGGGGGCAACCCCGTCGCTTTGTAGTTGAAGGGAAGAGTTGTTTTGGCCATCGAAGTTGGCAGTGTAGTAGAGGGCGTCGTAACGGGCATCACCAATTTCGGCGCTTTTGTCGAGCTCCCCGAGGGAAAGACGGGGCTCATTCACATCTCGGAGGTTGCCGATGTCTATGTGAATGATGTGCATGATTTCCTGAAGGAACGTGATCAGGTCAAGGTTAAGGTGCTCACAGTCGATGACCGCGGGAAAATCGGACTGTCGATCAAGGCTCTGCAGGAAAAGCCGGCTGTGCCGGCACAGCCTTCTGCAGCTCCTGCACGTCCGCCGCGTCCGCCGCGCGATATGCGGCGAACAGCTGCCAGCCGGCAGATGGGATCTCCTTCCTTTGAGGATAAACTTTCGCGTTTCCTGAAGGACAGCGATGAACGGCTGACCGATCTGCGCCGCAAGACGGACTCCAAGAGGGGCGGACGAGGATCGCGCCGCAGCTGACACACGGAAGTGCTGATGCAGAGATGATCGCGCTGGCTGCATGGATGGTGCAGTGCGTCATATGAGGGGAAAAAAGAGCACTCTATTCGGAGTGCTCTTTTTATATCAGGAGATGGCCTTGCAGAAATACGTCGAACATATCCTGCGCAGATATGATGTTTTCGCGCCGGAGTATACCGTTCTTGCGGCGTGCTCGGGCGGAACGGACTCGATTGTCCTGCTCAATCTGCTTGCGGCTCTGCGCAGCGCAGGCGGTCCGCGGGTTGTCTGCGCCCATTTTGAACACGGCATCCGCGGGGAAGAATCGCGTGCAGACGCGCGTTTTGTGGAGGAATTCTGTGGAACGCGGGAGATTCCTTTCGTGCTCGAGAGGGGGGATGTACCCGCCTGCGCGCGTGCATACCGCCTCTCGATGGAGACGGCTGCGCGGAAGTGCCGCTACGATTTCCTGCGTCGTGTGTGCGCGGACCAGAAATGTACTCGCATCATATTGGCGCATCATGCAGATGACCTTGCCGAAACCGTCCTGATGCGCATTCTGCGCGGTACGGGGCCTGCAGGTCTTGCTGCCATGCGGGAGGACGACGGCGTCCTCCTGCGGCCGCTTCTGTCCGTCACGCGTGCAGAGATTGAGGCGTATGCGGAGCAGCATGCCCTGAACCCGCGGCACGACGCGACCAATGATTTGCCGGATGCGCGGCGCAACTGTATCCGAAACATTCTGATGCCGCAGCTCCGCCGGGATTACAATCCGGCTGTTCGGGATGCGCTGACGCGGCTTTCTGTGCTTGCGGGCGAGGAGGATGATTTTCTCACTGGCCTTGCAGACGAGGCCCTCCTGCGCGCAGAATGTACGGACGGCCTCTGTGCCAATGTCCTGCGCAATCTGCATCCGGCGCTGCAGCGCCGGGTATTGCGCCTCTTTTGGACACGGACGACAGGGACAGCGCAGGATTTCTCGTTCCTTCACGAGGAGCGTTTGCGCGGTCTCCTTGACCGGACAGGCAGTGCGGAGTGCGGCCTGGCGCATGGATGGCGCGGTGTTTTTCGCTATGGGGGCCTCATGCTGTGCCCTCCTGCGGAGAAAAGAATTTTTGCATGGGAGGAAGATGAAGAAATTTTACTTCCTTTAGATTGGGAATATGGTATAATAAATTTTCAGGGTGCGGCATTTCGTGTCCGGCGGCTGACCGCTATGACGGCAGATGATCGGCGCAGAATGACAGATGCGGATGCGGTATATGCCGACCGTGCTCTGCTGCCGCCGATTGTCCTTCGGACACGGCGCCCGGGTGACCATATCCGCCTTTCGGTCGGGCAGAAAAAAATCAAAGACATCTTCATCGATGACAAAGTTCCGCGGGAACGGCGCGATGAAATCCCCCTCGCCGCATGTATGGACAGCAGTGAAATTTTCTGGATTGCAGGCGGTCGGCGCAGTACGCTCGCGCCGGTTACAGAATCCAGCAGGGATATTATCAGCATTGAATATGTGAAGGAGACGACAGCCAAATGATGAGCAGCGACATTGAGCGCATTACCTTTTCCGAGGAGGAGATCCGCACGCGTGTGCAGGAGCTTGGCGCCCAGATTGCGCGGGATTACGCCGATGCATCCGAAACGGTCTACTGCGTCGGCATCCTGAAGGGGGCCGCCGTGTTCTTTACGGATTTGGTGCGTGCGATCGACCGGCCCGTCGCCTTTGACTTTATGATCGTTTCCAGCTACGGCGATGCGGCAGTATCGAGCGGACAGGTCAAGATTCTGAAGGACCTTGATTTCTCGATTGAGGGGAAACACGTCATTATCATTGAGGATATTATTGATTCCGGTACAACGATGCACTATCTGAAGCAGATGCTTTTTGGGCGCCACCCGAAGAGCATCAAGATCTGCGCATTCCTGTCGAAGCCCTCGCGCCGTGTAGCACCGGTGGAGATTGACTACCTCGGGCATGAGGTGCCGGATGAGTTCCTCGTCGGCTATGGACTTGACTATGCAGAGAAATATCGGAACCTGCCCTACATCGGGGTGCTCAGGCGTTCCGTTTACGAATAACCCGGAGGAGGTAAGCATTGAATCAATCAGTTTTGAGAAATCTTGCGTTTTATGCGCTTATGTTCTTTGTTGTGTGGACGGTTGCCGACTACATGTCGGGCAATCATCAGGCGGCACAGACAACAGCGCTCGGATACAGCGACTTTACGGCCAAGGTGAATGCAGGCGAGGTGGAGAAAGTCGTTATTGTCAAGAACAACATCCGCGGGACATTGACAGACGGTACGGACTTTACGACGATAGCTCCGGATGCGCCAAACAGCGATCACGATCTCTATACGCGCCTTACGGACAAGGGGGTCAGCATCTCGGCGGAGAACCCGCCGGAGCCGCCGTGGTGGCAGACGATACTCACCTCGCTCATCCCGATTGTTCTGCTCATCGGCTTCTGGTTCTTCATCATGCAGCAGTCGCAGATGGGCGGCGGGCGCATGATGAACTTCGGCAAGTCACGCGTACGGCTTATGGTGAGCGACAAGAAGAAGGTGACGTTCGCCGATGTGGCAGGCGCGGATGAGGCGAAGCAGGAACTCGAAGAAGTTGTCGAGTTCCTCAAGACGCCGGATAAATTCAACGAACTCGGCGCCCGCATTCCGAAGGGGGTCCTCCTCTTTGGACCTCCGGGCACGGGTAAGACGCTCCTTGCAAAGGCGGTTGCCGGCGAGGCGGGCGTGCAGTTCTTTACGATCAGCGGCTCTGATTTTGTCGAGATGTTCGTCGGCGTCGGTGCCTCGCGTGTGCGTGATCTCTTTGAACAGGCAAAGAAATCTGCACCATGCATCGTATTCATCGACGAGATCGACGCGGTCGGCCGCCAGCGCGGTGCTGGCCTCGGCGGCGGACATGATGAGCGCGAGCAGACACTCAATCAGCTGCTTGTTGAGATGGACGGCTTTGCTTCGAACGAGGGCATCATCATCATCGCGGCGACGAACCGTCCCGATGTCCTCGACCCGGCGCTGCTGCGCCCCGGCCGCTTCGACCGGCAGATTGTCGTAGATAAGCCGGATGTGCGCGGCCGCGAGGCGATCCTGAAGGTACATACGAAGGGCAAGCCGATCGCGGACGATGCCAATCTTGACGTGCTCGCACGCCGAACGCCCGGCTTTACGGGTGCAGATCTCAGCAATCTCGTCAACGAGGCTGCGCTCCTTGCAGCCCGCCGGAATAAGAAACAGATCTTTATGGCGGAACTGGAGGAGGCGATTGAGCGCGTGCTCGCAGGTCCGGAGCGTAAATCTCACGTCATGACGGACGAGGAGAAGCGCCTCACGGCATATCATGAGGGCGGGCATACACTCGTCGGCCTCCTCCTCGAACATGCCGATCCTGTGCACAAGGTTACGATCATCCCGCGCGGACGTGCGGGCGGATATATGCTCTCTCTGCCGAAGGAGGACCGCTCCTACCGTACGCGCTCCGAACTCTTTGACCGCATCAAGGTCGCTCTCGGCGGCCGTGTTGCTGAGGAGATCGTCCTTGGAGAGATTAGTACAGGGGCATCCAGCGACATTCAGAATGCAACGCAGATCATCCGCAGCATGATCATGCAGTACGGCATGAGCGACAAGATTGGTCCGATTGCCTACGGCGAGGAGAATCATCAAGTATTCCTCGGGCGGGACTTCAACCGCGACCGCAACTACTCCGAGGAGATTGCAGGCGAGATCGACCGCGAGGTGCGCCGCTGCGTCGAAGAGGCGTATGAGGCATGCCGTGTGATCATCCGCGAGAACCGCGACAAGCTGGATCTCATCGCGAATGCCCTCCTCGAGCGCGAGACACTCAACGCAAGCGAGCTCGAGGAACTCATGACCAAGGGGGTCATCAGCGACAAGGACAAGAAGGACGACGAGCCGGATGATACGGGCAAGCCGCTCCCCATTCCCGTCGATGTCGTGATTGACGACTCCACGCAAACCAGTGAGGAGGCGGAGCAGACTGCTGAAGACCGCCCCGCGCCCGTTCCAACAACCGAACCGAAGTTCAACGTGACACAGTGGGATAAGTAAGGACCCCGTGAAATGAAGAACTGAATCAGCCAAGGCGCTGCTGCATGAACAAATTGCAGCGGCGCCTTTTCTTTAGGAAACATGAGATTTTGACGATAATATAAGGGATATATATTTTTTTGTGCGGATGCAGGGATGCGAAAAGAGGAATCATATGCGGTGGTATGAAGAGATCATGGAAGCGGCGCAGGAAGCGGTCAGTTATATTGGTGCGGCTTTGCATGAGGGCAATGAACGGACAGAGACATCGCAGCAGATTCTGACGGAGTTCACTGCAGCAATGGATGGAATCGCAGAATATTTGTCGCGTGAAGAGGGAACTCTCATCGAGAAATGCCGCCGTTATGCCTTGAATGCGGCGCATTCGGCGCAGAAAGTACGTACTGCCGAGACAGCAGATGAGGCGCGCAGATTTTTCTCTTATGAAATGCGTCCGCTCTTTTTGGATTTGAGGTATCAGCTGGATCTGGAATACAACATATTGCAGCATCCGGAAAAAGAACAGGAATACTTGGCCCATACGCTTGCGGCCTTCGAGGCAGCACGCGTGCGTACGCGCCGAACGGATTTCAAATACCGTGTCTCAATCATTGTGCCTGCTTATAATAAAGTCGAGTTCTCCCGCTGTGCCATCGAGAGCCTCTTTCGCTATACGGATTTTTCGCGCGGCGATATTGAGCTGATTACGATCAATGACGGCTCATCCGATGAGACGGAGGCATATTTCAACAGTCTTCCGCACGATAAAAAGATTAATTTGAAGTATAACGTATACAACCATCTCGGCTGGGGCATCGCCCGCCACATTGTCGAGGGGGAATACATTGTCTATTTCTCCAATGATGCTGTTGCAACAGAGAATTGGCTGGAGAATCTGCTTGCCGTTCATCATGCGGAAAAAGATGTATTCTGGGTTGTGCCTACCTGCAATGAGGACTGCATCTCAAATGTGCAGGGCATTCCCGTAGACTATGAGAATACATTTGAAGATATGGGCGCTATGGAGGCGTTTGCAGCAGGCCATAATGTGTCGAACCCGCTTCTCTGGGAGGAGCGGGCTGTTCTGATGCCGTTTGTGAGCGTTGTTCCGAATCTCTTTGATATGCCGGAGATTCGTGCAGATTATCGTTATGTCATGTGTGACTTTGAGGATGATGATTTTTCTGCGATGCTGCGCCGCTCCGGTTTTCGCCAGATTCTCGCAAAAGATACCTTCATTCATCATTTTGGCGGGATGACCTTAAATGAAGTACGTTCCAAGCAGGGGAATTATAAAACGATCGTCTCTATGCGGCCCGTGTTTCGTGAAAAGTGGAAGGTCGATCCGTGGGAGTCGCGCGGGCGTCTGCATTTTCTTGATGTGTTGATGGGGGAGCCCCCGACTGGCGGATCGCCGGTACGTGTGCTCGTCATTGAGCCGATGTTCGGCGAGGGGCTGCTCAGCATCCGCAATTTCTTCCGCAAACGCCGACAGTCGGTCACCATCGATGCTGTTGTGACAGATGCGCGTTATCTGCCGGACGTACGCTATATGGCAGACTCTGTGCGGGAGATGGATACATTGGATCGCCTTTCGGAGCAGCTGAGCGAGCATTATGATATGATTGTGGTCGGAGCTCCGCTCAACCATCTGCCGATTTGCCGTATCATTCCCTTCTTTCAAGTGTGTCATGCCCATCTGCGGCCACACGGATTCATCTATGCTTCACTCATCAACTACAACAGCTTTGAGCACACGATGGAGAGTTTGCCGAATGATGTTCCGCTGTTCGTATATAATGCAATTTTACCGATTGATGGGGGACGCCTATATCCTGTTGTACGTCTTATCAAGGAGCTGGAACTGGAATTCTCGGAGCCTGCAGTGCGGATTGGTTATGTGACGCACACGCATTTTTTTGAAAGCGAGTCCTTTATCCGGATGACAGAAAACGTTTTGGGAGCAGGGACGGAGGAGAGTGAGCAGATTCACCGTCTGCTGACAGGGGATGTCGTTGTTCTCAGTATTCGATGACGGATGGAAGAGGGGGGATGCATTGTGGTTGGGACGCAGACGGAAATTACTCTGATTGACTCAGATGAACGGGAGCCGATTGTCTACGGCGATATCATGGATCTCTATGTAAATCGGGAAAAGAGTCTTGCGAGCATCAGGGAACCCGATGATCCCTATGTCAGCATCTATTTTCAAGCATATAATCATCTGGATGACTATACGAAGCCCGCGATTGAAGCACTCCTTGCATATACGAGTGATATTGACTATGAACTTATCCTCGTGGATAATGGCTCTTCGGATGGGACGTTTGAATATTTTAAAAGCCTGAACCACCCGCGCAAGCGTATCTATCGTATTACAAAAAATATAGGCGCCTTTTACGGCTATATTGCTTCCAAAAATGCAACCCACGGTCGATTCCTGCGTGGGAAGTATTTTGTCGGGCTGCCGAATGATGTTCTTGTGACGAAAAACTGGCTGAGGAATATGCTCATCTGTATGGAGTCCGATGAACGGATCGGGTTTGTTGTACCCATGGCAGATCATGTGTCAAACAACCAGAGCATTGATTTGGGCTATTCTGATTTTGCAGATATGCAGGAGAAGGCCGCGGTGTTCAATATGTCCGACCCGCGCAAATGGCGTGATCGACTGCGCCTTATCCCGACGGCCTGCGTGATTCGCACCGCCCTCCGTGAATGCTACGAGGCGGACTATGCTTTCATCTATGATTTTGCAGATGATGATATTTCTTTTGCCTACCGTCGGCTCGGTTATCGTACTGTTCTATGCGGAGATGTATTTGTGCATCACGAGGGCAGCACCGTGGTCGGTGTGAACCCGCAGGAACACGAAAATAATCTTGAGAAGGGGCGCGCTCTGTTTTATCGTAAATACGGCGTGGATGCATGGGATGATGTAGTCAATTTTGAACTCCATATGCGTTATATGCTCTTTAAAGAGGCGGAGATGAGAGAAAATGCCCGCGTATTGGGGATTGATGTGCGCTGCGGCACGCCGCTTCTCGAAATACGAAACACGCTGAGAGAACATGGGATGGAGAATACACAGCTCTCTGCATATATGACGGAGGCGAAGTACTGGCAGGATCTTTCGTTGTTTTGTGATGGCGGCGTGTTCTGCGGAGACATCGACCGAATGCCTCGTAAAATAGGAAATACAGCATATGACTATATCATCATCGGGGAATATATTGACCGCTATGAGGATCCCGTTGGGGTTATAACATCTGCCGCAGAGCATCTGACCGAGGATGGTGCGCTCGTGTTTAAGATGCGTAATTATGATGTCCCGTATAAGCTGCAGGCGATTGCAGATGCTTTGCAAAGCCCCCCAGCCCCCTTGACGTACGGAATACAGGAACTTGAAGCGGAACTGCAGAAACTGCCCTATGATATGATCGTTTCACCGTATATGGAAGAGGCATACGAGGCCAGAGAGTTCTTTTTTTTACAGCTGCGTGCGATGGAGGAGTATCAGACCAATCCGCGCGTGCGGGAGATCTTCTCCGAGCAGAATTTTGATGCACTCATGATGCAGTATGCCGTTGTTTTAAGGAAGAACGTATGAAGACGTCTGTGGAAATGCAGCCGCTGGAAGATTTTTTTGCGCCCCTTCATATCCGCTTGGAAGCAGGCGGTTTTTCCGATTTTCGGACGCAGCCCATCCTCCTCTACGGTGCGGGCAATCTCGGGAAAAAGCTCTATTACTGCCTCGTGGAAAATCACATTCAGCCGCTCGGCTTTATCGATCGGAATGCGTCCCGATGCAGTGCGCCTGCGCCGGTCCTTCCCGTGGACACAGCAGAGCTGATGCCGCAGTATCGCGATGCCGCTGTGATTTTGGCAGGGCTGTTCGGGCGAACGCAGGATAGAGAGATACGCCGGATACTTGAGAGCGTTGGGTTTCAGCATATCTATGCCCTGCATGAGATCAACTGGCAGGCGCTCGAGAGCCGCGCATTTCTCGCGCATATGTTTATCGGCTCCTACGATCCGGCCAATCTCCTGCGTGATGAACGGCAGATACGGGCTGCGTATGAGCTTTTTTCGACCGAGGAAGAGCGCAGCTTCTTCCTTACGGCGCTCACTGCGCATCACGCACACGATGTTACGCAGTTTCCCCTGCCGCTCCCCTTGGAGGGGCAGTATTTTGCGGCAGATGTTCCGGAGCGAATGGATTATCGGCGTTTTATCGACTGCGGTGCATATGACGGCGACACCCTGCGCAGTGTGCTGCAAAGCGGTATGGAGATCGAGGCATATGCTGCGTTCGAACCGCAGGGCGATCTCTGTGCGGGGATTCAGACGTACATTCGGGAACAAACAGGGATTCAGGAGGCACACATCCTCCCGCTCGGCGCATCAGATTGCTATGAACAGCTGCGGTTTACGGCGGTTTCCGACGGCCGTTCTGCAGCAAAGGCGGATCCGACCGGAACAACAGTCCTTTCCTGTGTACCTCTGGACGGCGTGCTGCGCGGATTTGCACCGACGATGATCAAGATGGACATCGAGGGCATGGAGCCGCGCGCGCTTGCGGGGGCAGCAGAGATGATCCGTCAGTATCATCCGCAGCTTGCCGTCTGCGTCTATCACGACATTTCGCATCTGTGGTCGATTCCCTTGCAGATTAAGGAACTTTACGAGGGCTATCGGCTCTACATCCGCAACTATCAATTTATGGGATTGGAAACGGTCGTGTATGCCGTTCCATAACCCCGCGGCGAAGGGAGCCGCTAGGAGAGAGGAGAGCAATGGCAGAGATCAAGCCAAACTACGATACCAAGAGAAAGAAGCTTGCGGAGGTTATCCCGTTGGCCGCCCCGTTCACCGTTTATATTGAGCAGACGAAATACTGCAATTTCAAGTGTTTCTACTGCATACACTCCACACGAGATGAGGCAGGCGGGGAGTTCCGTGCGCTCGGGCACCGTGAGCAGCATATGGACGAAGCATTTTTCAAGAAAATCATTCGTGAACTGAAGGAATTCCCGCATGACGGCATCAAGCGCATTGTCTTCTCGGGACTCGGAGAACCGCTGGTGAATCCGCGTTTGCCCGAATACGTCCGCATGGTTGTTGAGGCGGGCATCGCGGGGCGTGTCGAGGTCATCACAAACGGTCTCCTCTTGACGCCGGAGAAGAGCCGTGCGCTTGTCGCAGCGGGCATTACGAACATCAACATCTCCGTACAGGGGCTTGATGCGGCGGGTTACGAGGAAACTTGCGGCATCCGCATCGACTTTGAACGCTATCTCGAGAATCTGAAATACCTCTATGAGCACAAGGGGAATGTTCAGATTTATATCAAGGCGATTGACGCGACACTGAAGACGAAGGAGAACGAGGAAAAGTTCTTCGAGATTTTCAGTCCCTTTGCCGACCGCATCTATATCGAGCATCTCGTCGTCATGCAGCAGCAGATGGACGGGCTGCGCGAGATCGTCGACGGCACGAAAAACTTCTATGGAGAAGAACTTGACGTGAACCGCAAGGTCTGTGCGCAATCGTTTTACTTCATGCAGATCGGCTGCGAGGGGGACATTTTCCCCTGTCCTGTACCCGGACTTGGCAGGAACCTCTCCATGGGAAATGCGAAGGAGCATACGCTCACGGAGATCTGGAACGGCAGCCGCCGCAGGGGATTCC
>ERZ772827.1700-NODE-1700-length-10998-cov-14.780316_pt1 | contig 10998 bp, 8 predicted proteins | sample MGYA00580850_ERZ772827 | MGnify/ENA primary metagenome ERZ772827 (study PRJEB29015, sample SAMEA2737950) | human oral metagenome | biome: human oral; feature: human-associated habitat; material: dental | place: China | collected 2145 ...
AGTGAATAGCTGCTGTACCACTGTTTACTGCTAACGCATGTTTTACCCCGCAATATTCCGCCCAGTTTTTTTCTAGTTCGGCAACTTTTGGCCCTTGAGCCAACATGCCCGATTCTATAACTTCATTTACTGCGCGACGCTCTTCACCTTCAATAACCGGTGATGCAATATTTATCATCCTGTAGCCTCCTTATATTCTTACTACCTAATACAGATTATAGCACACTACTCATTTTTCATTTTTCATTTTTTAGACATATTCTCAAAGTAGTACAACTTTATCCTTACCGTTTTTAATAGTATACTAGTAAGCATCATGCAATCATTACTCACTATACTTACAAGACTCAAGGATGAACCCTATAAAAAATGGCTATTTCCATCAGCAATTATAATTTGCTTATTATTAGCATCAGGATTAAGAGTCTCTGGATCTTCATTTGGCCCATATTACGACTTATTCCTCAACGGTAAATCTTCAAGTCTTATATCAGGCGAAACTAGACATATCCGCAGCGACGAATGGTTAGTCGTTACACAATTCACAATTGCACAAAAAGAGGCCGGCTATCCTCTCGTAAATAAGAATTTTGGTGATTCCGGAAAAAATATGAGTCTTGTCTCTGATGCACCTTATAAAGAATGGTCAACTATATTACGCCCCCAAAATCTTGCTTTTTTCATACTTCCGTTTGAATTTGCTTTTGCATTTAAGTGGTGGTTATTACTAGCATCACTGTTATTAAGTATATATTTTTTGGCGTTAAAATTCCTTCCTGATAAATATACCATAGCAGGAATGATCGCAATAATTGGATCTTTTGTCCCGTTTATATTTTGGTGGTATCAAACTATTACAATTATGAGCATTACTTGGGGTGTTATTATCCTATTATTGCTAATGCGGCTGATAGAAAATAAACCTTTGTCGTTTCTTAAAAAATACAAGCATGGTGACACTTTATCAAAGCTTTTAATAGCTACTCTATTAACATACTCAATGGTAAGTTTTGCTCTGCTGTTATATCCAGCTTTTCAAATTCCTGTTGTTATTACAGTTAGTCTCACGTCAATTGGCTATTACATAAATACCTGGAAAAAAACTCCCAAAAAAATACGTAGAGCACTACATATAAATGCAGCATTTATAATCGGATCCAGCTTAATAGCAATTGGTATTGTGGGCATATTTTTAGCCACTAGATTAGACGCTGTACGCGCTATTTCTAACACAGATTATCCTGGAGCACGATTCGTGCACTCAGGAACTCCGTCGCAAGCTGATTTAATTGGATTAACCAGCTATAGTCAATATCGCCTAATGGATAATTCATCAATTACCTCAGTAGATCCAAGCAAAGGATCTATTAATCAGAGTGAGCTATCAGCATTTATCATTACACCATTTGCTTTCATTATTCCGATAATATTCATTCTTTACCGTAAATGGCGCAAAAGTAAAACAATAGACTGGGTAGGTGTAGCTATTTTTATATCATGCACGATTTTTATATGTCATCTATTTCTTCCAGGATTTTCTTCTATAGCAAAACCATTTATGCTACATCTAGTGCCAATAACAAGACTACAGCTTGGACTAGGATTTGTAGGGATTCTATCATTAATATATATCATATCTAATAGCAAACAAGTTTCATCTCAGTATCGTAATTGGATATATATATATTCAGCAATTGTAGTTTTATTATATATACTCACTATAGTAGCCGTTATAAAATTTAATCGTAATTTTGCTGGAGACTTACGTATATTATTTCTAGCGGCAATAAGTCTTTCTGGAGGCTTAGCTCTCATTTTTATAGGAAGAGAAAAAATTGGTCTGTTAGTATTATCGACGCTGTGTGTTATGTCAACTATAACAATCCAGCCTCTATACAGAGGGCTCGGTAGTGGATACAACAGTAATGCAATTACAGAAAAAATCAGTTCCCTTTCATCACCTAATGATATATGGGGACTATCTGGCGCTGTAGTACTGGAGAATTTTCCTCAAATGGCAAATCGGAGATCAATAACCGGAGTTAATACCTACCCGGATAAAGACTTCTGGTCAAAAGTATCCAAGGAAAAAATCATATACAACAGGTATGCTCACATACTACTATCTGATACAATTACCAATGAATTAAAGTTAGTACAACCAGATGTATTTATTGCACGCTTGAGTTGTGATAACTATATTGGAAAAACAGTCACTCACGTTTTAGCAACTACACCGATACAACTATCTTGCTATAAATTAATTGATAAGATTACCGTAAGCGGTGGTAATATCCTATTCTATAAGAGGAATTTTTAAAGCTTTACCATTTTATAAATATTTGATATAGTAATAGCTATTAGGAAATACTTATGAAAATACAAAAAAAACATAAACATACTAGTAAAATAATGATGTTAGCCTTGACTGCTATACTTTTGTTGATGATTAGCTATGGTCTATTATCATATAAAGTCAAGCTTTGGCCTTTCACAAAAAGTCAATTTAACGCAGCTACCGAGGAACAAAAAACAGCAGGTCAAGATATAAAGAAAAGATCACTAGATAATCCTAATAAGTCTAAGTCAGATAAAGAAAAAAAGCAATCATCTTCAGAGACTAAAACCACACAAGGCAGCGATCCGTCACCTAAGCCAACTCCATCATCAAATGGCGGTAAGCCGACAGTTAGCGTAAGTATAACTGCAACAACTACTGATAAAGCAGCCAATGTTCTTTACATACGTAGCCTTATCCAAACAGTCTCGTCTAGTGGAAAGTGTACATTATCAATGAATAACGACAGCGGAAGCGTTTATTCGAGTAGTGCAGAATCTCAACCCGGACCAAGTACTTCTAGTTGCAAGGGATTTAACATTCCTTTGTCTAAGCTATCACCCGGAAAATGGAAAATAACTATTCATTATGAAGACGACTCCGTTACTGGTAATACTGAAGGTGAGGTAAATATATGAAAAAAATTCTATTCAAAGTAGGTCTGCCGATATTAATCTGTTTAGAGGTATTGTGCACCTCTTTACCAGTATCAGCCACCTTAAATGACTTTGACTCAGGCAATATCATGGACGACACAGTTGCTACCAACTATGGATCTATGAATATTCAACAGATTCAGGCTTTTCTCAATAGTAAGGTCCCCCAATGTGATACGAATGGATCTCAGCCAGCAAGAGAATTTGGAAGACCTGACATTACTCGTGCTCAGTACGCCTCTTTACGCGGCTGGCACGGTCCTCCATACACTTGCCTGCGTGATTATAGGTCAGGAGACGGGAGAAGTGCCGCCCAGTTAATTTTCGATGCTGCCCAAAAATACCATATTAACCCCCAACTTCTTATAGTTCTTCTACAAAAGGAACAGGCATTAGTGACTGATGTTTGGCCAACGCGCGGTCAATTTAAAAGCGCAACCGGCTACGGCTGCCCAGACACGGCCGCCTGTGATAGTAAATATTTTGGCTTGGAAAACCAACTAGAGTGGGCCGCAAAACACTTCCATTACATTATTACTCGTAATCCAAACTGGTATTCCCCATATACAACAGGTGTTAACTTTGTCCACTGGAGTCCAAATGGAGCCTGTGGTGGTTCACATATAAACATTCAAAACTGGACAACTGCCGCATTGTATAGCTACACGCCATATCAACCAAATACCGCTGCTTTAGCCGCTGGCTATGGCACGGGTGATGGTTGTAGTGCTTACGGAAATCGTAATTTCTATAACTATTTCACCGATTGGTTTGGTAGCACTCGCTCAAGCAGCTCCTTTGCCTGTCGGGATGGTCAAAACCTACCTGGTGTTACTACTGGCGCCCGAATAGCACCAACCAGAATAAATGGTAGTCAGGATACGCTAACTATCACGGTGCCAAATAATACTGGCAGTAAGTGTTCTGAGATGCACACTTGGGCGGACGCCCACTTGCAGACATGGTCACAGCATATTGCGACAAACTCATATACCTTTAATCAGCAGTATAGCAAGGTTATTTCACAGAAAGTAAATCACAAGAATACCGTATTAACAAAAGTTGACTACAACGGGACGGCAAGTGGGCGAGTTGAGTTTCATACTTGGACTCAAGACGGATTGCGCTGGCTAGCACACACTGCAACTACCGCCGGGCCAATAGATCCACTCCTTTCAGAAGTTATTACAGCTGACACTAACGGCGACGGGGTGGATGAATACTATTTAATTAACTACGAGCAGACCAACACCGGAATGATCGAAGTGCACGGCTGGAGTAATAACGGTATAAGTTGGTTCCGACATACCGCAACAAGTCACCCTGCCGCCAGTATGAATACAGGTCGAGTCATCGCTGCCGACCTTGATGGCGACAAGAAGGACGAGTTTATCTACGTTAAGTATGGCGACACTTCAAGTGGACGAGTTGAGTTTCATGTTTGGGACGCATCATTAAAGAACTGGACACGTCATACCGCCAGCAATTACCCGCAAGCCGGCTATGTGGTAGCTACAAATGATATAGTGGCAGCTGACCTGTTTGGTAGAGGTAGAGATACAATCTATTACATTAAATACCGAGACACCCCTCATAATAAAATTGAGGTTCATGGGTGGGGCGACAATCAGCAATCTTGGGACAGCCACATATCGACCTCATCGGGTACATACTAAGTCTCTCGGGTGTAGGTATTTCAAATATCCCCGCCTTACTGGCGGGGATGATGACTATTGCGGTATGTGTTTTATTTAGGTAGGCGATAGCCCGGTCCAAATTGCTCAAAATTATCGTTATAGAACGGGTCGCGCTTCAAATAATTACCCCACCTTTTACGCATCTCGTTTTGCGCCTCTTGTAGCTCAGTGCTGTCTCTTTCGCTCGTATTGATGCGCCCGACACTCTTTGATTCATAATGGAATAGTTCAGCATAAGGAGTGTACAGATTGTAGTAACCCTTTTTACGCAGTTTAAGGTTTAGATCAACATCATTATAGGTAATACGAAGCTTTGTATCAAAGCCTCCAACTTTATTAAACTTATCGCGACTAACCATACAGCAGGCAGCTGTCACCGCCGAAACATTACGTATATTTGCTGTATATATGTATGTGAATATATCAACACGCTCATCTTGACCATAGAATGGGTGAAAGGCTATATCCCTCTCCGATAAAACTATTCCAGCATGTTGTATAGTCTTATCTTCAAAAATTAACTTAGGGCCAACCATGCCCACTTCTGGACGCTGAGCATGCTCTAATAACGACTGTATCCAATCATGCGTGATAACTTCCGTGTCATTATTAAGAAATAGCAAGTATTCTCCATTAGAATTATCCGCTCCATAGTTACATGCGTCTGAGAAATTAAATTTCTTCTTATACTTAACAATTTGTATATTCTCATTATCATTAATCAACTTACCATAGAAATTATTCACTTGAGAATCTGTGGATCCCGTATCCACTATTATTATTTCAAAGTACGGATATGTTGTATTCTCAATTATTGATTCTATACATTTTTTAATATATTTGAAGTTATTCTTTGTCGGAATAATAATTGATACTAGCGGATTTGTCGGTATGACATATTTTTTACGCCAGAATCCTAAAGCAACATGAGAATCAATATAAGCATTCTCTTTTCTCTGTCTCACACTACTACGAAGAACATTTTTTTGATTTATATAGGCGTACGGCTTACTGTCGGCATTCATAGCTGTAGAAGTTTCAGATTTACGCCAGTGATACAGAATTTTTGGAATATGATAAATATTGTTTGTCTTAGCGGCAATTTTCAAAAAGAGATCCCAATCTTGCGCACCATGTGTACCCACGGTAAAACCATTGACTCCCCTAATTATATTAGCCTTCATAGTAGCGAAGTGAGTTATCATATTGCATGAATTCATGAAATCAGGACTCCAATCGGGCTTGAAAAATGGCTCTATATGGTTACCTTCATGATCAATCTTATCCTCGTCCGTATATATAAGATCTACTTCAGGATTTTTATTTATAGCGTTAACTACTTCAAATAATGCATTAGGTGGTAAGATATCATCGTGATCAAGTAGCGATATGTAATCACCCTTAGCCATTGAAAGTGCTGTATTGGACGATTTTGATATATGCCCGTTTTCTTTACGAAAAGTTACTATAACATTGTCATACTTTTCTACATATTCTTTTATAACATCTTTCGTCTGTTCACTAGTAGAATTATCATCAGAAATACATAGCTCCCAATTGTCATAGCTTTGTGATAAAACTGAATCAATACAGCTACGCAAATAGGTCGGATTAGTGTTATATGTTGGTAACAATATGCTAATCAACGGACGATATTTAAAATCTTTAGAGATTTTCCTCTGCCGATCAAGCTGCTCTTCCGTTGCTTTATGTTTATCAAACCATTCAATGTAATCATCATATCTTTTTTTATTAATCAGCCTACGATCACGAAATAGCTTTATTTGTTCGCTACCGTATGATGGATGTAATGCTGCACGAACAGCAAATTTAGCACTATTGATAATAACTTTCTTCATTTTAAATTATTTACCTTTCTTTATATTCCACTCTCCCAACATTTTCATTGGACCATCGCGAAACGCATCATTACCTTTTATAATAAACGAGAATGCACGCGGCAGATGTTTCACCATACCATCGTCTACTCGACGATGTAGTGATATATGAATATCATATTTTCCAGGATTAAGATAAGTTAACTTCTGATTAAAATTAATCATCCTGCCATTTTGGATAAAATTATTAGGAGTATCTCTACAATTACGATCAGCAAATACAAAACCACCGTATACAAAAGAAATGTTTGCAAAAAGGTCATCAGTAACACCATCAACAATAATTCCGATATTAACTGAGTCTTTCTGTGTAAATGTTTTTTTATCTGGCACCCTAACTGTCATATGCACTGAATCGTCAAGAGATTCTTCTTCGGCATTAGTAACGGCTTCCATATTAATTTCTGTATATAAATCTGCTATTTCTTGAGGTGACCCAATATACTTTATATGACCATCCTCAATATACATGGCTCTTGAGCAAAACCTACGCACAGCATTCATGTCATGAGTAACAAAAACTACAGTCTGGTCGCTACGTTTAACCTTTTCAAAATAATCAAAGCATTTCTGCTGAAAAGCCGCATCACCAACAGCTAGAACCTCATCAAGCATTAGAATATCACCACGGGCTTTAATTGCTACTGAAAATGCCAACCTAACCTGCATTCCCGATGAATAATTTTTAAGTTTTTCCTCCATAAAATCCGCTAACTCGGAGAATTCAACAATATCATCATACATACGTTCCATTTCCTTATGACTAAATCCAAGTAAAGCACCATTCAAGAAAACATTTTCACGACCAGTTAGCTCTGGGTTAAATCCGACGCCTAACTCTATAAACGGAACTAGAGATCCATTTACCTGTACTGAACCTTTTGTTGGTGTATAAATTTGAGCTATAGACTTCAACAAGGTACTCTTACCTGATCCGTTTTTGCCGACTATACCGAAAAATTCACCTTTTTTAATTTCAAACGATATATCCCTTAGAGGTGTAAATTCTCTATAGCCTTTTTTACCTTTAAAGTAATTTATTGTCTTTTGCTTTATACCATTACTAGATTCTGTTGGTATTTTAAAAGTTTTTGTAAGTGAATTAACAGATACGGCTACATTTCCCATATAACTAAATCTCCTCCGCAAATGTCTTTGAGTGCCTTTTGAAATACCATATTGCAACTACAACGACTATTATTATCACTATAAACGGTATCGATAGCATTAATGGACTTAGTCTATTCCACATAATCATCGAATCTTTAGTAATAAGAACATATCTACTATCCTGTATAATTTGTGCAACTGGGTTAAGGAATAATACATCAACAGCGATACTACTCTTTTGTAAAACCATTTGTAATGGATATATAACTGGCGTCGCATAGAATGCGGCCTGAGTAAATACCTCCCACAAATAGCCAGTATCTCGAGACTTAACGTTGAGGGCCGACAAAAAGAAAGCTATCCCTAAAGCAAATATATACAACTCAACTATCAATGGTATTATCAATAAAGACATCCACGATAGTTGGACTCCATTTACTATTATAAATAATAGCACTACCGCCATATTGAATAACAGATTTATTAGTGAGGAAACTGTACCAGATATAACAACTATATATTTTGGGAAATTAATTTTTCTAAGCAAGTCACCTCGACCAACTATAGAGTTTAATCCCTGATTTGTCGCCTCTACAAAAAAGTTCCACAATATTATACCCAATAACAAATAGACGGGGAAATGCTGAATATTTCTTCCAACGCCAAGAAACTTATCGAATACTACATACAATATAGAAAATAGAAAGAGCGGCTTAAGAATACTCCACACATATCCAAGAGCAGAGCCTTGATATCGCAATTTAAAATCTGTAACAACTAATTCCCTTAGGAGAATTCTATTTTTTCTGCCGAAAACTTCCAACCATTTCATAATCTATATCACTTATTATACAATACGAGAGGAGTATTATGAATAGACTTGCAATTATTGTTCTAAATTGGAATGGGTCTGACGACGCCATAGAGTGTATTGAATCGCTAACTGAGCAGACTTTAAAGCCTACTATTATCATCGTGGATAATAATAGTAGCGACAATTCTGTTTCCGTATTTGAGAAATATATTTCAATACATAAAAGAGAAGACATTACTTTAATTAAAAACCTCGACAATCTTGGATTCGCCGGCGGTATTAATACCGGACTAGTTTATGCACGCAAACAAGGTTTTGAGTATATTGGCGTGCTCAATCCCGATGCTATTGCCGACAAAAACTGGTGTAGAGCACTCGTCAACGAACTGTCAAGCCAGCCAAAATGCGGTATTGCAACTGGTATTTTACAGCGGCGCGATGGTAAGACGCTTGATACAACTGGCGATTTTTACACCACCTGGGGCCTGCCCGGCCCGCGCAACCGCGACGAACCTGTTAAAAATGCGCCGAGTAAACCTGGCGAGGTTTTTGGCGCGACTGGTGGTGGAGCGATTTATCGCGCGGCAATTTTTGATGATATCGACATGTTCGATGAAGACTTTTTCATGTATTACGAAGATGTCGATTTGAGTTTTCGTGCCCAATTAGCCGGTTGGAAGGTTCGATTCACGCCTGAGGCTATCGCCTATCATAAAGTCGGTGCCAGCAGCAAGAAAGTACCTGGCTTAGCAGTCTACAATACCTTCAAAAACCTGCCATTAGTCTTTATTAAAAACGTCCCCAGACAATTATTCTGGTATATAGGCATACGCTTTTTCCTAACCTATTGGCTAATTTTCGCCAGCGCCGTCCGCCATGGCAACGGCTGGCCAGCTTTCAAAGGTATATTAGCCTCAATCATTCGCAAACCCGCTGCCTACCATAAACGCTGGTCTATTCAAAAAAACCGCAAAGTCCCTGTCGACTACATCCGCAGCATTATTCACAGTGGACCATTACCCAACCAAACTGGATTATTAAAATTTCGTAAGTTTTTTATCAGAAATAATAATGGATAACCATAGTATATTTTTAATCAAAACGCACCCCACAGAGATAATTAATCCATATGCGTCTACTAGAATATGAAGCAAAAAACTTATTGTCCACATATAGAATACCGATCCCACGTGGCAAAATATTTGCTATTAATGAATTACAGAACATCACTACACCAGTTGTCCTGAAATCACAGATTCCCGTTGGTGGTCGCGGCAAACTTGGTGGCGTGCGTATAATACGTCAGCAAACAGAAATACAGCCAATCGCCCAAGCAATTTTTAATCTCAAGATTAGAGGCTTTTTACCGAATAAACTGCTCGCCGAGGAGATATTAAATATTGACCGCGAGTTCTATTTTTCACTAATCATCAATCGCGAAACAGCAGCAATTGAACTATTAACGCATGCTAAAGGTGGCGTTGATATTGAAAACCAAGACAATAAAGACCTTTTTCGACGAGACATTAGCGAAATTTCTAGTAACAGTTTTAAGATTCTAGCTAATGAACTGGCTAACTATTTTGACATTACTAACAAAACTTTTTTACTACAAGACATTATCCAAAACGCCTGTCGTTGTTTTATTGACAATGATTGTCTACTACTCGAAATTAATCCATTAATTCTTACTAAAGATGGTAAACTAATCGCTGGCGATGCTAAAATTACCGTTGACGACGCAGCCGCTTTTCGTCACTTGGATTGGCAATTCGAAGACAACTCTACCGAACACAATTTCGTCATACTTAATCGTGACGGCGCGGTTGCTACAATCGCCAACGGCGCTGGACTCGCCATGGCAACGGTCGATGCAGTCACAGCAAGCGGTTTGGCACCAGCTAATTTCCTCGATATCGGTGGTACAGCTACTTCTGATAAAGTCCTCGATTGCTTCCGTCAAATCACTACTCTCGATAATATCAAGGTGATTATCATCAATATCTTCGGCGGCATTGTCCGCTGCGATGAGGTGGCCCGAGCCGTTATCGATGCTCAGCGGCAAATTCCTGACCTACCAAAACTCGCCATTCGCCTATCTGGCAACCGCGAATCTGAAGCCCGCCAGCTGCTAGCACAATACAATATACCGCTATTCGATAGTTTAGAAGCAATCCTGGAGGATATTTCATGACACCGCAGCTTTTCACTGGCAAAAATGTCATAATTCAGGGAATCACTGGCAAAAACGGCCGGTTTCATGCGCGAAACATGCTTGATTACAAGACGCATATCGTCGCTGGCACCTCGCCTAATCAATCCGTTTCCGAAGTTTACGGCGTACCTGTTTTTCGAACAATTGACGATATCAAAAAACATTTTGCCATTGATATTTCCGTGATTTTTGTGCCAGCACCACACGCCAAAGCAGCTATTTTAGAGGCTATTCAGGCGCAAATCCCGCTCATCGTCTGTATCACCGAAG
>ERZ772827.1705-NODE-1705-length-10990-cov-7.732876_pt1 | contig 10990 bp, 14 predicted proteins | sample MGYA00580850_ERZ772827 | MGnify/ENA primary metagenome ERZ772827 (study PRJEB29015, sample SAMEA2737950) | human oral metagenome | biome: human oral; feature: human-associated habitat; material: dental | place: China | collected 2145 ...
GATATGGATACAACTAGCTTACCTAGAGGTATGGCTAAAGCAATTAAGACGATGAAAAGATATAGAGAATATATGATTAATAGTGTTAAGTATGAGTATTCTAATGGTCCGTTAGAGGGTTTTAATAATAAGATTAAGTTAGTTAAAAGAGTTTCTTATGGTTATAATAGTTTTGATAATTTTAGGTTATGCATTTTGATTATGTCTAGGTTATTTGTTTCTGAGTATAAGAATAAAGAAAGAGTTGGTGAGCATAGTAAAAATGCCAAGCAGCTTAAAGTTGCTTAGCATTTTATAGAGTTATTTCTCATGCCCCGTATTTGACATAGAGCCTCTTATTTTTCTTCATCAACCGAATTTGACAAAGAGCTTCTTAGTCTAATATCAAATTATCATACTATATATGAATCAAAGCAACCGCTAAAACCACATTTTTTTATTTTTTTTTTAAATTCAGAATTTCTTTTATCGTCATAGCTATTTAGATGCCATATAACTTTTTTAGTATTTATTCGCTTACATATTTCTTCTATATACACTAGGTCAACATCGGAAAATGAAAATCCATAAGAATAAATTCTTTCAACTTCAGAAAGTTTATCAAAAAAATATTTGTGTTTTTCTATCGCTTGTTTAGTGTCTTTCTTAAGACTATTTTGTAGTTCTTCCATATATTCTTCTGCCCCAGTAAAGTTTTGTTCATAATAATCAAAATTAGAAGTACTTCCATGTCCAAAAATAATATCACTACCTTGTGTCCCATGAATATGACAAACATCTTTTATTCCATATATTTTCTCTAACGTTTCAGTGTAATTGAAATTAATGAACAAAGCATTATAATTATCAAATAAATTTTTCATCTTTATATACGGTTGCGCATCAGTTATATCTACTTCCTTAATCCAGTCTGAAAAAAATTCTTTTATCATATATACTGCACCCAATATATTTTTTGCGGTATCTTCATTATTATATACCGTATGATATTCTTTATCATCATCTCTTAATTCAAATAGACTAAAATAATCATCATATTCAATCATTCCAAGCGTAGTTTCAAGGTTATTCCACTCATTTCCTTCTATCTCTGAAATAATTTTCAATAAAAAACTAACTACTTCTGTTTTATTATATACTTCATTACCATCTTGATCTATTGTCGATTCAGGAACATACACATATTTTGTATCTGCACTTGGAAATTTCTTAGTTAAATAATTCTTAAAATCAGAATATCTAGTTGGCAATTTATGCGCTAAGTCAAACCCATTCCCAATTATAAATAAATTTTTCATATTCACTCCGTGTCACTTCATTTTATTGTATTATACTACATACCCTCATATAAATCAAAACTTATCAGACTCAACTTGACCTGCTACTTTACTATATTTCACACTATCATTTGATTTTTCAGTCCAAATATCAAGTACCATACCGATTGTAAGTAAATCAAGTTCAGAGATGCTTATTCCTATTTCAACACATCTTAGTAAAAATAAGGCTGTTGTAATCTCCTTGCTACTTTTTGGAAGTTTTTTTAGATTGAGATTAGCTCCCCAAAGTTTAAGTATCTCTGGTAGAATCTCATAAATAGAAAACATCTCAAACTAATCAAGCCAGTCATCAATATTTCCTGGAATACTTTTATCTGCATAGTTCGCCATAATATATGCTACATTTTCAAATATCTCAAGGTCATCAATTTCAAAAGAACCCTTATTTGCTTTGAATGTTTTCTTTAACTTTGACAAATCCTTAAAAATATCTCTCTTAAATTTAATTCTATATAGCCTTGGAATAGTAGCAGACAAACGAAACTTTACATCAATTTCTCTCACTCTTACTATTTTTTCAAGCATAATTATCCTCCTTAATGTCCAGTAGGTTTAGGCGCTACTGTCTTTTCCTTTGGAATGTAAACCGTCTTATATCAATTAGCATAAGTATCTGTAGATGTAGTATCTCCGGTCGATTTTACAAGACCATCTCCTCTCGGATCTGCTGTAAGTGATAGTGTTTCTGTTCCTGGTTCAATAGCATCTTCCTTTGTTTCTGATTCAATTGATGGACAAGATGCAGAGCAGTTATATAGAACATATTTAATTGTATTGATATTTCCGTCAAATTCAATAGCAGTGCGAACTTTTCTGTTTCAGACACATTTACCTTTTCTACAAGCACTCCATTTTTATCCAATTCTTCTTCTAGGATTTCTGTTCTAAACCACTCTAGAGTAAGTGCAATTTCAAGATCATCACTATATCCATTATTAGCAGTAGACCTAAAATATACAATTCCATCTGCGTAAAAAGGACTAGAGTCCCCTTCTGCATCAGGACTTATACTTACAGTACCAGGTATTGCTTTAGGATTTTCACAAGAAAATGTACCACCGGTGGCTTTCTTAAGCTTTGCAGCATGAACATTTTTAAGGTTATACTTTACCTTATTTCCCATTTGTCTTTACCCCCATTTCAAAAATATGTAAGACTTCATAGAACTTTTCAGACTCTATATAAACCTCTGTTTTGTTATAAAAAATGCCCTACAGCTTCTATCTTTTCTTCTACTTCCGGACTCTTGTAATCCGTATAAACTTCTATATGAACTTCATCGGCTTTAAATACACTCTTTCATCTTCTGAAAAATTATCACTAAAAGGCATCAGATATATAAGAAAAGGTAGCTCCAGTGATACCCTTCAGCAAAGTGATGATAAGCACTTGGAAGTCTAATTTTTTCTATAATTTCAAGTAGCTTATCCATTTGAAATTGCCTCCTTTATATCTTCTTCAAATACCTTTATCACCTTTTTTTGGTATTTGCTATATAAGGTCTAGCAGAAACTCTGCCACCGCCACGCTTTACATGGCCGAATTCAAGAAGATGGGTAAATTGACATCTATCTATTTGGAGGAAATACTTAACCAAGCTTTTCTACTTTAGATCATTTTTTAATTTTTGATATTATATGTAATATTAATGTTAAATATTATTATTATGTTTTGACACCCTACTCTCAAATAAAATGAGCCCCCTTTACTGTGGTGTTCAAAATTGAAAATATAATCTCTAATTATTTTCCGTATAACAATAAAATTTTCGCTTCTTAAAGTACGTATTTTACTGAATAAGGAGATGTATAGAGTGTGAAAATTGTATCCATTTGTCCAAAATCATGTCTCCTTCATACGATACGGCACCTTTCCTCCTCCATCAAATCTGTACATCAATGTGTGTGCAAGTGGGTGCATTTTTTCTTGCTATCCATTCCCTAGTATCAATTTTCATCTATGGATATGTTCCCGCTAAGTTGATTTTTGGCACAAAAAACAAGGCTTACCCCAAGCTACCGATACCTTTTAACGATAGCCTTAGAATAAGCCTTTATTTTCTACACTTCATTTATTCACTGGTTGCAACTTTTGACATCAAAACTACCGCCTCCACATGTCTTGACGGTTACTACCTATACTGTGAAACGAAATCAAAGCTGCTGAATATCCGTATTAAACTATTAAACGTAACTAATGCGAGTATTTACGGCTTCGTTAATATACAGTATTGTTACATCTATGCCAAGTTTCCGATAGTTAGTTCTTCTTTCTTTATTTAAATCTTTACAAATCCAACTAGCGAGAAGGGTTGTTTATCTCAAAACTCATTGAACCTTTGGTTCCTCGATTAGTATAATAATTTCCTTCTAGTTGATTTGGATTATCAATATCAAGAATTACCGTCCCATAATGTATAGGACTTTGCAATTCAGCCCTTGGGCTATTTAAATATGTATAAATTAATTTTTGTGTTCCATTATCATTGATAATTGATGCTGTAATGCTATGGCTCGAACTTTCACCCGTTTTAAACTTAACTTTAATAGTCGTAAATGACTGTTCAATAGTAAGTTCACAATTTCTTTCATTCTGATCATAGTCCGTCTTGAAACTACCTACATAATTCGCAAATAAAATTGGAACATTATGAATCTTAGATAGTAGTGGCCACCGCCATGCTGTTTTTTCAAAAATAGCCATAATAATTGCTGTAACTGATATAGCTTCACCAATATACCCAATGGCTGAATATACCAATGCCAAAATATCAGATTTAAGATTCACTGCAATCTCTTGGCCACTTATTAACAATCTTAATAACAAGCAAATTGCAAAAACCCATATTGTAATATTCAAAAATTTTTTCTGCTGTTCATTCATAAGTTTTATTTATAATCCAAAAATTCAATCATTCTAACTAAAAAAGTTTTTGTATCCTGTAAATTCCATTTCTGCTCTGAACGAAAAAGGTAATACATTCCACTTACTTCAACCCAATTTAAATTCACTTGAGACACTATGTAATATAACGCTTGCTGTAACAACCCTGTGTAGCTATTACTATTGAAAAACATCTGTTCAGGTATATTCCAGACCAAACATTCTATCAAATATGAAGAAATGCGTTCGTTTGTCAATCCTAGCTCCTGCATCTCGTTCTTAATATGCTTCATAATCCTAACTAAATATTTATATTTATAGTGAGTAGATTTATTCTTAGAGATACCATTTTGTATATGAACTTTAGGATAATTAATTACTTCATAATTTCCGTTTGAGGTAAAAAATTTGATGCCTTCAACAAATTTTTCAGATGACCTGCTACCAATATATCTATAATTTCGATATTGAAAACATGGGACTACATCTGCATTTACGTGATATGAGTTAGAATTAATATTGATACACTTATTGCCAATAGAAACTGATTCTGCACCAAATTTTGAAATTAACGCTTTAATCACTTCGTTTTTAAATACATTAGCATTGGTGCTGCTACTAGAGTAATTATAGTCTAGGTCCGATAACCCATCTACATACTCACAATAAAATAAAGATTTCACCATGATACAGATATCAATGTCGCTATTTTTCTTTACATTCGTATTATTTGCATAAGAACCTTGGGCAAAAATTTCATATTCATACTTTGAAGAGAGCCCACTCCTTTCTATTGCATCTTTAATCATTCCAATAGTATTTTCAACCCGTGTTTCTTCAGTGGCAGATAACGGCTTAATCCATGATTGTAATGCTTCTTCAGAATATCTCATTATAAAACAACTCCATTTTAGTTTTTTGGTTAATTCATAAAAAGTAACCGATATTAAAAAAATCCTACATATAATTATACCACTAAACAAGAAAAAAGGCTGCAAACATAGTGAACTATACTATGCCTACAGCCTTATAAATCAACTTCTGTTCCTTCCAAAAATCTAACGGTTATCTGTCCATCCTCCGAAATCAAAATACTATCTAGTACCTGACACATCTCAAAGGAATCATATTCCCAACACTCCTTATTTATCAATTCAGCCAGTAACACACTGTAATGCTTTTCTAATAACTGGTTTTCTTCCAAGATCTTATTCCACTTTCCATGCAACAAATCCATATTCTCACTCAGTAGTTTAACTGCCATCATTACAGCTTTCTCTAGTGTTCCCTCATCGATATGGTTATTCTGACAACCAATCTGTCCCTTTACCTTATAACGGTTGTTACACTGCCAAACTTTACGTTTGCCACGACTGGTCGTCCAGTTCTTACGTCCAAAAGCTGAACCGCATTCTGCACAGAACACCTTGGTAGTAAAAGGGTTGTCCTCATTTTGCATGATGTAGAAGAAATTGAAAAAGAAAATAGACTTCAGACAGCTATTGATGTTGTCAGAGAACAGTTTGGCTTTTTAGCCATACAAAAAGGAACCGTCCTAACTGAAGGTTCCTAAAATATTGAACGCAGTAAACTTATTGGCGGTCATTCCGCTGGTGTATTGGAGGGATTAAAATGATTGACCGTTCATATTTACCATTTCAATCAGCAAGAGAGTACCAGGATACAAAGATGCAAAAATGGATGGGCTTTTTCCTATCTGAACATGCATCAGCACTCTCTGATGATACAAACAAAGTAACGTACATGTCTGACTTATCACTAGAGAAGAAATTATTACTCCTCAGTCAAGTATACGCCGGGCAGCTACGCACACGCATTCAAGTGATTGAAAAAAACAAGCGTGTTTCCTACACTGGAACAATACCAAGTCTGACCAAAGATTTCATTTTGATAAAAACTACAACAGGTCACATCAATTTGAAATTAAAAGACATTATTAGTATTGAACTTGTCGAGGAGGTGCTCTATGAATCAGCTTGAGTTTCAGCGTAATCACCTACAAATGGACTATTATAGCGAGAGCTACCAAGATTTTGAACGTGACTTCTACCGCTACTCTAACATGAATATTCCATTGACCTTCCTAACTGATGATATCCTAAAAACAATGGCGACTTCACGTAAGAATTACTTTGTCCTCAATAAGGAAAAGTCCAGAGATAACCGCGATCACTTCTTCATATTTGAAGTAAGTACCGTAGATGAGAATCCGCTAATCTATCATTATACATATAAGAAAACTACAATATATTTAGCAGAAAAATAGGAGCAGTTCAATTGACTGTTCCTATTTTTAATATTCATAAAATCTAAAGTCTTTATACTCTTTAACAATGGAGTCGCCAACCAGAACAGACTATACTGACCAGCGACTACCTTAAATTTAATGTTTCAGATTTATTTTCTTATCTCTAATTTCATAAACTACATCTGCTACATTTTCGAGTAATCGTTTATCGTGGGTGATAAACACGATAGTTCCGGTGTACTCCTTCATTAGTATTTCCAAAGCCTCTAAACTTGGTATGTCAAGGAAGTTACTGGGTTCATCCATTATTAGGATGTTATATCTACCCATGAGCATTTTAGCAAGCAACAATTTTATAATTTCTCCACCGCTTAAAACAGATAAACTTTTTCCAATATCGTTCTGTTTGAACCCCATAGATGCTAGCACTGAACGAATTTCTGATATATTGTAGTCACAATCCTTCTGCATAAACTCCATAACATTCTGATTACTGTTGTACTTGTAACCATTCTGTGCAAAGTAACCTATTTTTGCCTTAGGCGAAATAGAAATTCCTTCTTCATGGTTTAAGATCATTTGGATTAAAGTTGTTTTTCCGATTCCATTACCACCAGTTAACGCCACTTTTGCTCCTAACGGAATTTGAAAAGATGCATTTTCAAACAGAGCCTTATCCCCAAATACTTTATTAATTTCTGCACCGACTATAGGGTATGGATTATGGAGCTCCAATGCTTTACTTTGCCTGAAACGAATTCTGCGAATGCCTTCCGGAGCTTCTACTTTTCCTAAGGCCGCAATCCTGTGCTCTAGGGTTTTAGCAGCATTATACATCTTTTTTTCCTTACTTCCTATTGATTTTTGATGAGCTAAACGCCCTCCGTCTTCAGTACTTTTTTTCTTTGAAGAACCTTTTGCCTTCTGTTCTATTTTACGAGCCTGTTTTCGCTTTTCCTCCGCAGCCCTTTCCAATCGGGCACGTTCCGCAATAAATTGTTCGTATTCTGCAGCTTGGCTCTTACGTTCTTCCTCTTTCTGACGAAGATAATCAGAATAGTTTCCCCAATACTCAGTGATTTTGCCATCTTTCAGTTCCCATATTTTATCTACTATTTCATCAAGAAAATAGCGGTCATGGCTAATAACTAACAGTGCACCTGTAAAATATTTTAGCTGTCCTATTAGAAAATCAATTCCTTCACGGTCTAAATGGCTCGTAGGTTCATCCGCTAAAATACCATGAACCTGTGCCGATAAGGCCTGTGCTATTTTAAGCCTTGTTTCTTCACCACCGCTCATAGTCTGTATATTTAATTGCTCAACACCTAGCTTGCCTACAAGTGCAAAATCTTTTTCCTCCTGCAGAGTTACTTCGTCCAACTGGGGAATATAGGCAAGTTCACCCAGACGATTCATTTTACATCCTGGGGGAGTTAATTCTCCTAAAAGTACCCTGAGTAAAGTGCTTTTTCCAGCACCATTTGCTCCTACTAAACCAATACGGTCATAATCATATACTTCTAATTCATTTATATCTAAAACATCGCGTCCTTTGAATTCCACACGAATGTCTTTTGCTTTTAATATTAATTCCATAACATTTCCTCCTGTCTATAATCGCATGCTTTCATTTGCTTGTATGCAGGGAAAACCCTGCGATTTTAGCAGGAAGAGTTACATGAAAATAAGATACATAAATATTCCTCCAATATTGTTTATTTTAAATCTAATTTTCTAACCTCAGTTATCATTTGGCAAACTATAGCAATGCCAATAATTAAAATACCTGATAGTAAAAACCAATGATTTACACCGATTTTATCAGCAAAGAATCCAGAAAGAATTAACCCAATTGGCATAGCAAGTGACATGATACTTCCGATCAAAGAAAATACACGTCCTAAATATTCAGGCTTAATTTTCTCCTGAAAAAGAGCTGTTTGCACACCGCTATAAAATGGCACCGAAAGCCCCATTATTGCACAGCAAACTACGAATATTACAAATCCATTTGGAGGAAGTATTCCCGAAACGGCTAAACTGGTCCCCATTATAAAAAATGAACTTGTTATTAGTAATACATGCTTTTCGAAGCCCCCTAATCTTCCTAATAATAAGCCTCCTGCTAGCATCCCAAATGCAAAGGAAATTTCCGTAATAGAAATATGCACAGGCGTTCCATTAAAGTGTTCCATGCTTATTAAAGGAAATAGTGCATTGATTGGCATATAAACAAAAGTATATAGTGTTCCTAAGAGTAATAAGGCAAACAATCCTTTGTTTTGTCTCAGAACCACAACTCCTTCTTTCATCTCCCTTATGAAATTTGGTTCTAAACTTTGCACTTGATTACCCAGCTTAGGTATACGTACAATTGCTACCGTAATAGATGCAATCACAGCACCCAATACGTCGATGGCAATAATAGCATTTAAATCCCAAACGGAGTATAAGAGTGCTGCAACTGCCGGACTAACAATATAGCTTATAGACTGCAAAGACTGACTATAGCCTGCGCATTTCGTTAGCTGTTCTTCTGGTACTAAAAGTGGTGTAACCGCATTGAGTGCTGGGGTATGAAAAGCTGTTCCAATGCTACGGATAAACAATACTATCATAATCATCCAGACAGGTAGCTCCATACAGAATGCAACAATAGCAAGCACTGCACCAGCTGCTGCGATAATTAAATCGGCACCAATCATTATCTTCTTCCTATCATGACGATCCACTAGCACACCAATGGCAGGTCCCAAAATCGCATAGGGTAAAAAACCTACTAATGAAGCCATAGACAAGACCATCGCAGATCCTGTTTTTTCTGTAAGGTAAAAAATAATCGCCATTTGCAGGATGGCACTAGTGATTAATGATACTGCTTGCCCTGCCCATATTGCATAAAATTTTCGTTTCCAATTGTTGTATTTTTCCATTTATATTATCTCCTGCATATTATTTTGCTTGAATTTCTATTTTGAATAGCATTCTAGGCAATAAAAAATGCAGGCCAAACCCCACAATGTGGCTTTTGGTCTGCATACATACAATTTGGAAACATTCATATTAAAGACATAGTTAAATAAAGGTATAGTTAAATAACCAATATCCTCACCGTAACTAATGAATGCTCAATATCGTATAAATAAGCACAACAAAAAAGCCTATCATCGGGTATAGATTCTGCTTTTTTTATTGCCAGCTTATCTTAAACGCATTGAGGCTGTCATAGTTTCGGTTCCTCCTACATCTTTGTTTATATCAATTTATAGTATAACACAACAAGATGATATGTTCAATATAAAAGTTATGGAATGAGACTCATACTTCCAATTCGATGCCAGATTTAAAGGATATGACGAAGTTTTCTTCATAGACTGTAACGCTCTGGATTATCTTCCTTAGTAGCAAGCGATTAGCTTTCACAAAATCTTCTGTTTGTAGTTTTAAAAATTCATCAGGATTTTCTAACTCAACCTCAAAATATTTCATTTTACATTCCCTCATTTCATTTATTGATAAATTGAGTTTGCAAAAAAGAGTGGACAATTTTTGTCTACTCTTAACCTTTAAAATAGTTTTTTTTAATCGATTTGAAGTTGCCTAAATTATTACTTATTCGGTAAAATGAAGTATTGCTTTCAACAGATTTCCTTCAACTACACTTCACTTGATTCAAACAAGGTGGGTACATTTCTATTCCCACAAACTCCTTGTCAATGGAAACAAACACGTACCCACAGGGTAAATGGAAATAGAAACTGATAATTTCTAGCTATCACTTCTACTCATTCCAAAAATTTTCTCACTCTGATACTTACCCACCATAAAGCAAAAAGCCTTGCAATCAAGGCTTTCATTATCCCTTTCGTTCAAAGGTTTCTAAGCTTTTACGAGCAGAGCGACACACTCAGCGGTTCGCTATCTCCGTTCTGTCTGCGTGCTAGCACTTGTCAATCACGGACAGCTATCGCATGGGCGGAAGTAAATGCTAATCTTCGTCGTTTTACTCCTTGACTAGCAAACTTACCGCCTCAACATGATGCGTTTGCGGAAACAAATCCACCGGCTGTACTTTCTTCAACTCGTATCCCAGCTCTTGATAGAGTTTGATATCACGCGCCATGGTTGCGACATTACAAGAGATATAGGCGATGCGGTTAGCTCCTGTTTGGGCGCTTACTTTGATAAAGCTTTCTGTGAGTCCTTTTCTTGGTGGGTCCACTAGGATAAGGCTTGGTTGAATTCCTTCTTTAAGCCAAGTTTTCATGGCATTTTCAGCTGTGTCACAGACATAGTTGGCATTTGAAATATTGTTTAGCTGAGCATTCTTTTTGCTATTCTCAACCGCTTCTGGAATCACTTCAACACCATAAACTTCCTTGACGTGTTTCGCAACAGAGAGGCCAATAGTCCCAATACCAGAATAAGCATCGATAACCACATCATCTTCTTTCAATTCAGCAAAATCAATGGCTGTTTGATAGAGTTTTTCAGC
>ERZ772827.1706-NODE-1706-length-10988-cov-4.808927_pt1 | contig 10988 bp, 7 predicted proteins | sample MGYA00580850_ERZ772827 | MGnify/ENA primary metagenome ERZ772827 (study PRJEB29015, sample SAMEA2737950) | human oral metagenome | biome: human oral; feature: human-associated habitat; material: dental | place: China | collected 2145 ...
CTGTGCACCGAATACCATATCCTGCGAGGCGTTGTAGATATAGCCCTCATGCGGGCGCACAATCTGCTGCGTACGGATTGCCTGCACCGTCTGCAGCGCAGGATCATCCAGGTACTCACGGTTGAACTTGTCAATGTCATAGCTGCCGTGGTCGTTCCACACGGGCACGATCAGGACATCGGGATTCACCGCGAGGATGTGCTCCTTCGTCAGCGACTGCCCCGCCTCAAGCCCGATCTCTGCTGCCCCATTGACGACCCCCGCCATCGTGCAGAGATGGTCGAACAGACCGCCCCTATTCCCGAACGTCGGCGACATCGAGATCACGAGCACTGTCTTTCGCTCGGCGGGCGGAATCGCCGCCACGCGATCGGCAAGCGCCTGACACTCTGCATCGAACGCGGCGAGGAGTGCCGTTCCCTTCGCCTCCTCACCGAGTGCACCGGCAATCAGGTGAACCGCGTCATGCAGCTCCTCTGTGGAGTGCGGCTTCTCACACGCAACGACCCGTATCCCGAGATCGCGCAGGCTCTCCGCGACTGTGGCATCTCTGCCCACATCGAGAAAGACCACATCGGGGCGTAGTGCCATGACTTGCTCTGCCGACGGCTGGTTCAGCTTCACAGGAATCTGCGCTGCGATCCCTACGATATTCGAGCTGTTCGGATCATCCGCCAGGTGATCGATGCCGACGAGGCGCTCCGGAGGCACGAGGCCGAGCACAACATCATCCAGCCAGAGCGCATAGTTCAGCACGCGCACGGGCTTTTCCTCGAACGTGACGACATGCCCCTGCGCATCCGTCACCTGATGCCCGCCGGCCCGCTCTGCCGGAGCTCCGCCGCAGCCGAGGACCGCGAGCAGAAGTATCATGCAAAGCAGGAGTGCGGATACACGTTTTATTCGCATCATTTCCCCTTTCCTACCCATCCCTCAATAGCCGCACATGCTTCGCCCCGTCCTCGACGGTGACGCACGTCCGCACGCCGTACATCGCGGCGACGCTCGCGGCGATAGCCGAAGGTGAGGTGCTCCGCCGAGAGGCGCTGTTCTCCGCTCATTCGAATGACCTTCTCCTGCCCAATTCTATTACATGCTGAGCGCCGCAGAGAACATGATCGTGCGGGGCATCGAGAGGCCGAACGTCGTCGAGCCGCCGCGTCCCATCCAGTAGCTGCGGTTCGTCGCATTGTAGCACATGAGGCTCAGATCGAGCGGCATGCCGTCGAGCTGTGTGCGGTACTTCATGCCAAAGTCTACGGTCGCATAGGAGGGGATCTCCGTGCGTGCACCAGGTCCGCGGCTGTCGATGTAGGACTTGCCCATCCAGTTCAGACGACCGATGAGGCTCAGCTGATCACTGAGGTCATAGTTCAGGCCCAGTACAGTGCTCCACTTCGCAGCGCCGTTGACGAAGAAGCCGTCCTTCGCGCCGCCCTGTGTCTTATCGCGCTCCGCATCGAGATAGAGCACGCCGCCCGTCGCCGTGAGGCGCGGGGCAATCTGCCCGTTCACCGTCAGCTCCGCACCGCGATAGACATTTCTGCCGTCTGCTACGTAGCGGAACTTGCCGGCACCGGCGTCCTGATCGTAGCGGTTCGCCTCATCGATCTGGAACAGGGAGAACGTCGTCAGAAGGCCCTTGTTCTCATACTTCACACCGATCTCGTTCTGCTTGCTCTTGACCGGATCCATAACATCGCCCTTGTTCACATACTTATTATCGGTGACAACAAAGCCGCGCGAGAAGCTCTCCGTGTGCCCGTAGTAGATCGCTGTATTCGTGGTTGGATGATAGGTCAGTCCCCACGTCGGCAGGATGTTGTTGTTGCGGATCACGGTGTTGTTCGTATGATTTTTCAGATACTCATGCTTATGCGTCGCTGCAAGCAGGACATTCCACTTGCCAAACTTCATGGTATCCATAAGAGAGATGCCGACATTCGTCTCGCTCCACTGAGCCTTCTGTGCGGGCATCGCCGGCAGCGGATAGAACCCTGCACCAAAGGTGATGCCGTCATAGAGATTGCCGCCGTAAAGGCCGCGTGCCCCGTAGCCGTTCGCATTCCAGTACTGTGCACGCGAACGATCCACCGAAAGGGCGAGATTGTGCTTCACATCCCCCGTCTGCACCTCGCCCGCCACACCGAGCTGCAGGTACATATTCTTCCCCGACTCGTTCTGTGCATTCGAGCGGTTTGTATTCGTGAAATTTCCATTCGTATCGAACTGCAGATTCGCGCCCGAGTTCATCTTCGTCCCGTCGCGGAACGAATAGCCCATGTTAAAGAACGCCTTCCACGTATCGCTGAGTTTCTGCTCGTGGTTGAGCGTCAGCACCTTCACATACATGCGCTTCCACGTCTCCGGGAAGTCATAGCTCGTCTTCGCGTTCGGCGCCGTCGGCAGCTCACGCCCATTTCCGCTGTAGGTAAACCAGCGCTGCGCCCCATCGATATTGTGATCCCAGTAGCCGAAGAAGAGATTCGTCATGCTCCGCTTGCCGCAGTGATCGATGTTGACGAAGAAGTCCTTGCTGTCAATCTTCGCCCCCGGCAGCGCAAGACCGCCCTGGAGCATCTCACCGTTCACGCGTACGCCCCATGCGTTATCCTTGCCGAACCGGCGGCCGATATCGATGTACTCGCCCGCCGTGGAGCGTCCCGAGATCACCTGCGTGTACTTCGTGATCGGCGTATCGGCCGCACGCTTCGTCACGGCGTTGATCGTGCCGGGCGCAGGCGTTGCACCGCTGTTCGTGCCGTTGTTCGACATGCTCACGCCGTTGACCGCCGCATTCGGCCCGGACGTGATGTCCACGCGCTCGATGATGTGTGCGGGCGGTGTTGTGAACTGGTAGAACAGGCTCGGCACGCCGTTCAGCATGAAGTGGTTGCCGTTCATATTGATGCCGCGCATGGAGAAGTCCGTATACATCGGCGAGCTCGTGCTCGAACGGATGGACGGGTTGTTCGCCAGCACGTTTGCGAGCGGCTGACTCGGATCGCCATAGGTCTCAATCGCCTTCGCCGTCATGCTCTGCATCGAGTAGGGAATGTCCATAACGCTGACATCGCCCATGATACCCATGCGCGCCTCGGTGCTGACAAGGCCGCCCGCGACCGCCGCCTGCCTCTGGCCCTCGACATCGATGGGAGCAAGCTCATAGGTGTCGATTCCCGTCGTCTGCTCTGCGGCATAGGCAGAGGTGCTCACCGTCATAAGTGCCGTCATAATGGCCGCGGTCAACTGTTTCTTCTTCATCTATTTCATTTCCTTCCTTGATTCCCTGACGGCTTGATGCATTTTACCGCACCTTTCCCGCCTCCAAAACATGAATTTCATCGGCAAAATATGTGAGCAGCGGACGGTCATGCGAGATGAGCAGCATGCCGAGATGCCGCTCCTCCCGCAGCTGCAAAAGCAGCTTCATGATCTGTGCCTGGATGGAGACGTCAAGCATGGTCGTCGGCTCATCGAGCAGCAGGATGCGCGGCTCCATGAGCAGCGCCCGTGCAATCGCCGCACGCTGCAGTTCTCCGCCCGAGAGTTCATGCGGCTGCCGCGTGAGGACGCGTTCCGTCAGCTCCACCGCCGCGAGACCATCTGCAATGCGCTCCTGTGCCGAGCGCCCTTCATTGAGCAGTGTCGGATGAATCGCAAAGACCTCAGAGAGGCTCGCGCCGATCGTCAGGCGCGGATCAAATGCCTGCTCCGGGTTCTGCGCGACGAGCTGGACGCTGCGCCGAAACGCAAGCTTCTCCGCACGCGCAAGACTGCCGATGTCACGCTCCTGCCAGCGGACACTGCCGCCGTCTGGACGCAGCAGACCGAGCAGGATGCGCACGAGCGTACTCTTGCCCGCTCCGCTCTTTCCCTCGAGGCCAACGGCGCTTCCCTCAGCGACGGTGAGGCTGCACCCATCGAGGACACGCATCTCCTGCCTGCTCGCGCGGTCGCGCATGAGCTTCACAACATTGTCCGCCACAAGGACGGCGGACTCCTCTTGGGCGTTTTTGCCATCCGCCTGCCCCGTCACAGGCGCAGGGCACGCCCCCTTTTTCACCGTGAGAAACTCCGGCTGCGCGGCAAAATACGCACGCGTATAGGGATGCGTCGGATGCGCCCACACATCCGTGCCCTGCTCCACGATCTGCCCCGCCTGCATGACGATGACGCGGTCTGCAAGCTGCCGCGCGAGCGGAATGTCGTGCGTGATAAGGAGGAGGGAGACGCCCGTGCGGTCAGCGAGATGCCGCAGGTTGTCTGCGACCATTTGCCAGACGGCGGGGTCAAGCCCCTTCGTCGGCTCATCCGCGAGGATATACTCAGGTTCACCCGCATCCGCCATCGCACAGAGGACACGCTGCAGCATCCCGCCCGAGAGCTCGTGCGGGTAGGAGCGCAGGACACGCATGGGATCGTCAAAGCCAAACCGCGCGAGGAGCGCCTCGTACTGTGCTGCATCCCACGCCGGACGCCCCGCGCCGCGCCGCACGTCTGCCATCTGTCGTTCGATGCGATGTACGGGACTCAGAGCCGCGCGCGGCAGCTGTGGGACAATGCCCCAGCGTTTTCCCCAGTAATGGCGGCGCAGTTCCTCCTGACCAAGGGCAGTCACATCTACGCCGTCAAACACCACCTGTCCCGTGATCTCCGCTCCCGCGGGCAGCGCACCGAAGAGCGCCTGGCCGAGCGTCGACTTCCCGCTGCCGCTCTCCCCGATGATTGCTGTCACGCCGCCTGCCGGGAAGTCTGCACTCACATGATCGAGCGCGGTCATACCCGCGTTTCCATCGACATAGCGCACAGTCAAATCACGTACGTCAAAGCCCTGTCTCTGCATATCCGTCATCCGCGCACCTCCTGCCGCACATCAAAGCGGCGGCGCAGCAGCTGCCCGACCATATTGAGCGAGCTGACGAGGAGGACAATCGCCGCGCCCGGCACGATGATGAGATGCGGTGCCTGCCGATAGTAGAGCATGGCATCGCTGATCATCGTGCTCCAGTCCGGCGTCGGCGGCTGCACGCCGAGCCCGAGGAAGCTCAGACCTGCGATGGCAAGCACGCCGCGCCCGAGGCGCAGGGTGCCGAGCACAAGCAGTGTCCCGCCGAGTGCGGGCAGGATGTGACGCAGGATCACGCGCCCATTGCCGCAGCCGAGCACCCGCAGATGCTCCACATACGGCTCTGCTGCACGCTGCATGACCTCCGCCCGCACAATGCGCGAGAACCCCGCCCACGACCCGACAACGAGTGCGAGCAGAAGCCCCGTGACACCGGGGCCGACAAAGCCCGCCACCGCGACCATGAAACTGATGCCCGGGATCCCCTGAAAGACATTGCTCACCGTTGTCAGCACATCATCTACCCGTCCGCCGAAGTATCCCGCAAGCACGCCCACGACCGTTCCGATACCAAGCGCGAGCACCGTCGAGACGAGCGACAGCAGGAGCGCACTGCGCCCGCCGTAGAGCATACGGCTGAGGAGATCGCGTCCGAGCGCATCCGTCCCAAGGAGATGCGCCGCCGTAGGCCCTTGCAGACGAATCGCCATATTTGGCTCGAACGGATTCATCGGTGCGAGCTGCGGAGCAAAGATACCAGAAAGTACAATGCACGCAAGCACGATGAGGGCAGCTGCGCCCGTATACCGCTCCATCACCGCTCACCTCCCAGCACGATGCGCGGATCCATGTGCGCGAGCACAATATCCACGACGATTGTCACGCCCACATAGATCGCCCCGAGGAACAGCACATAGCCCTGCAGCAGCGGATAGTCGCGGTAATGGATCGCCTCAAGTGCAAGCGAGCCGATCCCCGGGAGCGCAAAGACCGTCTCCACAATGATCGCGCCGCCGAGCACCGCCGCGAAGAAATTGCCGAGCATCGCCGTCACGGGAACGAGCGCATTTGGCAGTGCGTAGGTCAGCAGCACACGCGCCTCGGAGAGTCCGCGCATACGTGCCGTCTGTGCATAGAACGAGCCGAGCGCATCGCGCAGCTGACTGTCGAGGAGCTGCGCGGTCATGGCGAGCGTCACAAGCGCGAGTGCGAGTGACGGCAGAATGTATCCTGCCGCCGACTCCACGCCGTTTGTCGGCAGGACGTGCAGCCACACGCCAAAGACGAGGATGAGGAGGATCGCCGTGAGAAACGACGGTGCAGAGAGCATGATCTGCGTCATGCCGCGCATGAGCACCTCCCAAATCGTTCCGCGCAGACGCGCCATGAGGAGACCCAGTCCAATGCCAAAGACGACCGCCCAGACGAGCGCCGCAAGCGCAAGGGCAAACGTCACCGGCAGACGCGCCAGCAGCGCATCGAAGACGGGCATCCCCAGATGATAGGAGATGCCGCCGTCGCCATGCAGGAGCCGCCACAGCCAGAGTCCATACTGCACATAGGCAGGTTCATCCAACCCGAGATAGGAGCGCAGTGCTTCGACATCCGCCTCCTTCGGTACCCCGCCTGCACTTTCGAGAATGATCTGCGCAGGATCGCCCGGCGAGAGCTGTGCAAGGACGAACGAAAGCAGACTGATGCCGAGCAGCACGGGAACAATCCCGAGCAGACGGCGGCAAATATATCGCTGAAGCATTGTCATCGCCATCCTACCTCCGCGAGAGATACCCCATAGCGCAGCGCACGGTAGCCCGTGAGACGCGCTGCGTTGTAAACCACAATGTTTTCATCGAAATAGAGCGGGGCAACCGGCTGATCCTCCACGCCGATCTCCTGCAGACGATCGAATGCCGCTCGACGCACAACCGGATCCGTCTCGGTCGAGAGATCCTTCAGCAGCCGCTGTACCTCGGGATTCTCATAGCCGAGCGACATTGCCTTGTTGCGTGCCCCCTTCGGCATAAAGAATGCCTCGAAGATATAGATCGGATCCCCATTTGGCAGTCCTTGCTGTGCACGTGCGATGTGATAGTCTCCACGCCGCAGGGCGGCGAGCTGCATCGCCTGCTCCAGTGCCTCGATGCGGACATCCAGGCCGAGCTCTGCGAGCCAGTAGGCAATCAGTTCTGCCTCCCCCTTTTGGATGGGATCGGCACCGTTCACCATGTAGACGATCTCCATACGCCGATCCCCAAGCACCTCACGCGCGAGCCGTTTTGCCTCCGCCACATTCTGCACAACAGGGAAGTCGCGGTAAAACGGACTGGATACGCTGAGGATGTTTAGCGTCGGCTGTGCATAGCCGAGGTAGAGCGCGTCCACGAGCTGACGGCGGTCGAGCAGGAGACTCACGGCGCGGCGCATGCGCACATCGTCGAACGGCGGCTTCTTGCCGTTGAACGCGAGATAGCGCACCATGATCGAGGGGCTGACCGAGACGGCAAAGCGCTCATCCTGCGCCAGCTCATCCGCGAGCACAGGCGGCATGGCACTGATGTCCATGACGCCCATGATCTCCTCCGCCTTGAGCGCGGCGAAGCGCACGTCCGCACTCGGGATGCTGCGTACGATGATGCGCTGCGCACGCGCCTTCTCTCCGTAATAGTCTTCATTGCGCTCCAGCACGACATAGCGATCCTTTACGTTCTCCGCAATGCGGAACGGCCCCGTTCCGAGCGCTGTCCCCGTAAAGCCGCCGTCATCCGCGAGACAGGAGGGCGCATAGATCGCACTGCCGAAATTCATCATATTGTAGATCTGATTGATGTTCGGCTGCGAAAATGTCAGGCGCAGGGTATGCGCATCGAGCGCCTCCGCGCGTTCGAGATGGGGATAGTAGAGATTGATGTTGTGCAGGTAAAAGATGGACGTGCGCACCGCTTTTCCCATCCATGTCAGATTGTCCACAACCGACTGTGCCGTAAAGTCTGTGCCGTCGTGGAACCGTACCCCCTCGCGCAGCCGGAACACCCACACGCGCCCCTCGTCCTGCATCTCCCATGAGGCTGCAAGGCAGGGCGCAGGTTCACCCGTCTCCTCATTCACGGTGATGAGCGGTTCCCAGACGTTCAGAATGCGGCTGCAGTAGAAGCCGTCCTTCTCGCCCGGCGCGAGATGGCGATAGGCCGCAAGGACGATCGTATCATCTGCGGCTTTTCCTGTCTCACTCCCCCGCTGCTCGCCGGCCTGCCCACAGCCCGCAAGAGCGAGGAGGAGGACGAACAGGAGGAGGACACGCAGGTATCGCATCATTTTCCCTCCTTTCCATTCTGTGACAAAAGGGCAGAAGTCCCTTCTGCCCTTTCTTCTTTATCTGTAATTCCTTAGAGATCCATCGCAACAGACACCGCAATCGTGCGCGGAGTCGAGAGATAGATGTTGTTGTCGCCGCGCGAGACCATCCAGTACTCCTTGTTCAGGGCATTGTAGATGGTCAGCCCGATCGTGGCGGGTACGCTGCCGAAGTTCGTCCGATAGGTCATGCCGACATCGAGCACCGTGGTCGACGGGGATTTGAACTTCTCATAGAGGATGTAGGCGCCGCCCGTATACGTCATGCGTGCGAATGCGCTGAACTTGTTGTCCGCCGCATAGCTCGCCATAAGGGTCCCATTCCAGCGCGGCTGTCCATCCTCCGTCACGCCGTCGCGCGTCCCGCCGGCGGTCTTGTCGTAGAACGCATCCATGTAGGCTGCACCGAATGCCAGAGACCACTTCGGTGCGATCTTGCCGGCAATGCCCAGCTCGATGCCCCGGTGGCGCAGCTTGCCGTTCTGCTCAAGATAGGCAAGTCCGCCGCGGTCGACGCGGATGTTGTTCGCCTGCTCGATATCGAAGAACGCGAGTGTGTAGAGCATGTCCCTGTTCGCATACTTTACGCCGATCTCGTTCTGCTTTGTCTTTGCCGGCGGCAGAATCGCGTTGTTGTTGTGATATGCGCTGCCGACAATCGTCCCCGACTCAAAGTACTCCGCATGGCTGCCGTAGACCGAAATCTTGTCCGTGGGACGGTACGTAAGCGCATACGTCGGTGTCGTGGCGCTCGCAATGACATGCGAGGTCGTTCTTCCTGCCGTGTTATACGTGGTTGCGTCCGAGGAGTGGTAGTGGATGCCGAGGAGCGCATTCCACTTGTTCACCGTAATGGAATCAACGAACGAAAGACCCTTTGTCTTCGTCTTGTTGGCGAGATACGGCTCATAGTCCGTATGCGGCGCTCGAATTTGGTTGATGATGCCCGTATAGATATTGCCCGTACCAAGGTTGGAGATCCTGCCCGCTGCCTTTGCCGCCGAGCGCTCACGCCATGCGCGATCCACGGCAAGCGTCAAATCATGCTCCGTGATACCCGCACGCAGCTTACCGCTGACCCCGAGCTGGAGGTAGTGTGCCTTCTGCGGGGTCGTCGTCTGCTGCTGCTCCATTTTGAAGTCTCCCGCATCGTTCAGCAGTGTGATTGCGCTGAAACGATACATGACATTCTGATTCAGCTTGTTCTCCATCGTGCCCGCGTTGATGAAATACTTCCAGTCCTTCGCGAATTTCTGCTCATGGTTGAGCGTCATCAGCCATCCGTAGGATGACTTATCCATGCCGTTGAATGCGTAGCTGCGTGATGCCTTCGGCACGGCGGGGAATCGCGTCACACCGCCGCCGAGTTTGAACCAGCGCTGTCCGCCAACCACCTCGTTCTGACGGTAGCCCGTGAAGAAGTTCGTCTTGCTCTTTGCGTCCTCGTGGTCGATGTTGACGTAGATGCTCGCGGACTTCACCTTCTGCCCGTCGACCGCCGTCTCGCCATCCACCTTCTCTGCCATGAGGCGTGCGCCCCAGTTCTTATCCCCGCCAAAACGACGGGCGAGATCGAAATACGCGCCGCCCATGCCCTGGCCGGAGTGTGTCAGCGTGAGGCGCGTGAGCGGCTCATACCCCGCGCGCTTCGTCACAAAGTTCACCATGCCGCCCGCCGCGTTGGACTCGTAATGTGTGCCGTTCCCCGAGAGTCCGCTGTTGGGACCCGAGACAATGTCCACACTGTCAACGACGTACGTCGGCGCGTTGAATTGCGTGAACATATCGGGGATACCGTTGACGTAGCTGCTGCTGCCGTTCGAGCGGAAACCGCGCAGCTGGAAGTCGTTGTGCAGAACGCTGCCCGTTGCGCGCACAGACGGCGAAACCGCAAGGACGCTGTCGAGCGGCTGACTCGGGTCGCCGAACGACTTGATTGTCTCCTGTGTGATGTTTGTCGTTGTGAACGGCGTCTCCATCGTGTCTTTGTCCCCGAGGATGCCGACACTGCCCTCACGCGCAACAAAGACGCCTTCTGCGGTATTCTCCTCCGCCGGACGCTGTCCCTCCACATCGACGGGTGCGAGCTCGTAGGAGTCCATCGCCTCCGTCTTCTCCGCAGCGCTTGCCGCTCCCATCCAGACCGAACCTGCCGCTGCCAGAGCGACTGCGAGTGCCAGCTTTCTCTTCGTCATTCCCATTTTCCTCCTTAAAGATACACCAAAGCTTCAATAAAAAAACTCCATCCTGCCGCAGACGGAGCCTCTCTCACACGAAAAAAGCCTGCCGTCCTGTCCATCGCAGGATGCAGAGGGCATGCGTCTCCCCCCACGGGGCGCATATCCCAATGTACGAGACGCGGTAGGTCTTCTGGCTCTGCATCATCGTCCGTCTCGTCTTCCCGGCGAACCAGTGGCGTAGTGAGACGTTCTCAACATCACAGCGGCGGGACCGCATCGGAGTTGCACCGATTTCCCTGTTATGCCCCGAGGGGCACCGCGTCTGCTTATGAAGTTTTCTTTCGTATAAATTGCCATTGCAGTATAATTAAATATAACGATATTTGTCAACCTCATTTCCATTTTATCCCGCCTTCCATGTATTTTTCATAATGTTAAAGATGCACCTTTGCATCTCTTTTGCACCCGCTACCCCTTGCAGATCAGGGATTATTACTTTCATGCATTCTTTCCATGAAATTTTCTATCGTAATTCTAATCCAAGATAAGCAGGAAAATCTAAAAAGAGAGAGAATTAAGAATTCTGTCGAAAGAAAGTTTCCGAAATA
>ERZ772827.1707-NODE-1707-length-10982-cov-4.013819_pt1 | contig 10982 bp, 9 predicted proteins | sample MGYA00580850_ERZ772827 | MGnify/ENA primary metagenome ERZ772827 (study PRJEB29015, sample SAMEA2737950) | human oral metagenome | biome: human oral; feature: human-associated habitat; material: dental | place: China | collected 2145 ...
GCAGACCTCCAACATCACCTACCGCATCTACGACTACGATCGTACGGACGCAGAGGGCAACAAGCGCGAGCTCCACACCGAGCTTGCCAAGGACGCTATCGATTACCACCTCGAGCAGGATTACCGCACGGCTTATACGCCAGCCCTTGACCAGCCCGTCGAACTGGTTTCTTGCCGCTACTTCGAGACGAACCTGCTGGATCTGGATGCACCGCTCTCTCGTGACTGGTCGTCGCTGGATAGCTTCGTGATCTACATCTGCATGGAGGGCAAGGTCAGCCTACGTGATGCTTCGGGCCACGAAGTCAAGCTACATCAGGGTCAAAGCGTGCTCGTCCCTGCGGAGAATCCTTCGCTCACGCTCGTGCCCGAGGGCAAGGTCAAGCTTCTGGAGACCTATATCCCCAGCGCAAAGTAGTCGAAGGCAGCCTTACCGCTATGGCACGTCGTCTCTTCCACCGCATCAAGGAGGTCGCCCACCAGCTCGGCGAACCCGTCTCGACCATCCGTTATTGGGAGAGCATCTTTCCGCAGATCTCCCCGCACACCACGCCCAAGGGGGTGCGCCAATACACGGAGAAGGACATCGAGACCTTCCGAGCCATCCGCTATCTTCTTCGGGAGAAGGGGATGACGATCGAAGGGGCGATCAGCCAGCTCAACATCAAGCAGACGAGCCTTGAGCTACGCAGCGACACGCTGAATCAGCTTCGGCAGATCCGCCAGCAGCTCCAAGCGCTTCGCAAGGCTTTGGACTAAGCTCTTCGAGGAAGGGCATTCTCCTTCCTCTCTAAGCACGGGTAGCCCCCTCTTTCCGCTCAGGGAAAGAGGGGGCTACGTGTATCTAGCCACCAACGCCAGCGCCTTCTCTGCTGGCTCGATCGCCTGATCAGGGAGGCTAGGCTTTGAAGGAAAACGAGCTCCTTCCGCAAGGCTAAAAATCGCCCTGCGGAGAGAGCAAAATTTCCTTGCGGAAGAAAATAAATTTCCTTCCGCAAGAAAAAATATTTTCTTCCGCAAGGAAATAAATTTCTTTGCGGAAGGAAATTTACCGCCTTGCGGGAGCGCCAAATTTTTCATGCGCACGGAAGGAAATTTCTATGCGCACAAAAAAAAATTTTCGTGCGCACGGAAATATTTTTTTGTGCGCACGAAAATTTATTGCTGTGCCCTCGCAATCGACTTGGAGGGCGAAGAAGAAGGAGCGGGAAAGGGAAGAAGCGCCTTCGCCCTAGCGGGCAAAGAGACGCAGGCTGTGGATCTTGCGACGGATCGCAAAGGCATTGCAGAGGCTCGTCACGGCGAAGATCCCTAAGCCAATGAGCCCTGTGTAAAGCATCGTGCCGCCGACTTCGTCCGAAAGAAGTCGCTCCGCAGCCCCGACATAGTAGCCACGTGCGTAGGTGACCAATAGGAGCGAAAGGACGAGCACGAGCACTTCCATCAAGACCGTGAAGAAGACGTAAGGAGCTATCAGTTGGGCCCGTGTGTAGCCCAGCAGGAGGAGGTTCTCCAGCTGACGGGTGTTCTTCTGAAGGAGTAAGTAGATCGAGAGAAGCAGAAGATAGATCGAAAGCACCGAGATCAGCGCACCGACAGCCAAGACCACCATCGAGAGCAGACGGAGGAAGTACATTCGCCCGAGGCAAGGCGCTCGCCTTCGCTCTCGTAGTGGTGCTCCTTGAGGTAAAGAGCAATGGCGGGATCCGACGGATTGGTCACCTCCACGATCAGACGCGTGGACGTGGGCTCTTCGCCTGGGGCAAGCCGGCGGTTCATCGCCTCAAGGAATGGAAGGGGAACGAGCAGCGTGTTGAGACGGTTCGAGAAGCCGACGATCCTTCCCCGTAGATGAAGCTCCTCCATCGCCCCCGAGAGATCAAGGCTAAGTGGCAAGCTGCTCATCGTCGCTTCCGAGATCAGAGGAAGCCCTTGGCTCTGAGCAAAAGCAGAATTGTAGAGCCCAAGGTAATTGCGAGGGATGATGATCGGCACTTCGTCCGCCGAAGGATCATAGCGCCAGTCCTCCGCCTTCACATCGAGGAAGTCTTCGGGGACCGCCTCGAAGAACATGTAGGTAGAGACCCCTATACCCAGATTGAGGCCTGCGGAGACTTGGAACTTCGACGGCGTGAACCGTCCGACCTTCTTCACGAAGCTCTGCGCTTGGAGCGCTTCGATCTCGCGGGGAGTGAAGTTATTTGCCCCCTTCGAGCCGAGAAGCCCTCCCCGCACCTGCTTGGAGAGGATGATGTAGTCCCCCTTCATGAAGCGGTCCTTCGCCCCAAGGACGCTCATGGCATCTTGGTAGAACTGACACCCTACGAGGATGATCGTCACCCCGACAAGGTTAGCCACGAAGAACCCAAGGAATTGGAGCGGGCTGATATGCCTTCTTAGAAGGCGGAGCACGAGCTTATTCATCATGGCTTGCTAGAGCTGATAGGTGGAAGAATAGTTCAGCGGGAGGTGCTTCCCTACCGAAGTCGTTAGGACGGAAGCCCCTTGCGCCTTGGCTTCCTCGGCGATGAGGCGGGCTAAGATCTCGGCATTCGCTTCGTCAAGATGGCTGATGGGCTCATCCAAAAGCAGGAAGTCGAAGGGCTGCGCAAGAGCTCGAATGGCTGCCACGCGCTGCTGCTGCCCCAGAGAAAGTAGCCGCGCAGGGCTGTAGAGCTTGTCCGCTATGCCAAGCGCTTCGAAGTAGCCTTCGAGCGTCTTCTTGTCCTTATGCCCGGTGAGCTGATTCTTCAGCCAGACATTCTCCCAAGCCGTTAGCTCGTCGAAGAGGCGCATCTCTTGAAAAAGGAAGCTCAAGGAGCGACACCGCAGAGCACTCCATGCCTGAGGACTCAGCGTGCGAATATCCTTGCCGTCAAAGGCAATGCGCCCCGAATAATCGCCTCGCCAGCCATAGACAAAGCTACAGAAGGAAGACTTACCAGCGCCTGAAGAAGCTTCGATAAGGTAGTGCTTGCCCCGCTCAAGGCTTAGCTCCTGACACCATACCTCCGAGATAAGGTCGGTGCGCTCACGGAAGACCTCGGGAAGGACTTGGGAGAGGGTGATCTGTTGCATAGGGGAAAGGGACTGTTTAGTCACTTGTATTCGGGCTGAGGAATGCGGGTCCGTGCGGTCGCACTCCCGTGATTACTGGCGTGCAAGATATGGATTATCAACTTATGATGCAAGCACGGGCAAGAGGAGGGAAACAAATAAACGACAGAGGCTCGGAGCGTGTGCTTCGAGCCTCTGTCGTGAAGTCTTCGTCCTTCCCCCTAGGAGCGTCGCAATAAGCGACTATAAGCTAAAGACGTGACGAGGAAGTAGATCAGAGCCTGCGCCCATAGCGTGAAGTACTGAGGCAGGATATCGGGGAGCTGTGCCCCCATGCTACTTACAGCGACGAAGGCTTGTACCCCAGGTGTCGAGGGGATCAGATAGCCCAGCGCACGCAGTGGCCCAGGCATCGCCGACAGAGGCCAAGAGAGTCCCGAGAGGAAAAGGAAGGGGACGGACGTGAAGACCCAGATGATCATAGCCTTCTCACGATGGCGAGTAACCAAGCTCCAGAAGAAGGAGAAGAAGACCGAGGCCAAGAGCAGCGGCAGGAGCAGCAGCCCATAGGTAAGCGCATCCGTCAGCTGAGGTAGCCCAAAGATCCACGGAGCGATGACCAACACGAAGAGCGAAGAGAGCGTATAGATCAAGAGATAGCACAGCGCCTTCCCTAGAAGCATACGCATCACGCTGGCGTAGTGCCCGTCGATGAGAAGGAAAGGTGAAGCTAACCCTCCTCGCTCCCGTTGCGTCCCCGAGGCCATTGAGATCCCGATGAGGAGCGTCTGCTGGATGATCAGCACCAAGACCCCTGGCAAGAGGAAGCCTTGGAAGCCCCCTTGTGGATTGTAGGGAGCGATCCATTCGCTTTCGATCGGGCGCACGGAGATACGTGTGGCTCGCTCTGAAGCTGCATGATGCCTTCTCCCTTCGATCTCACGGCCCATCGTCAGAGCCACCTCGGTCGCCGTCAAGACATAAGCCTTGTAGTACATAGCTGCAGAGAAGGTCGTATGCAGATCGACATGAGCCTGCTGATCCCCATGGATCTGACGGCTAAAGTCCTCGGGGATCATCAAGATCCCATAGGCTCGCTCTTCGGCCACGAGCCGATAAGCCTCGGACTCATTCGCTACCCGAGCGACGACAGAGACATCTGGAGCAGCATCGATGCGACGGACATATTCCCGAGAGAGCTCCGAATGGCTCCTATCAATGACTACAAGCGGAGCCTCACGGACGACCTCATTCCCATAGAGCGCAGCGTAGAGGAAGGGATAAATAAAGGGGACGACGATGAAGAAGAGAATGGAACCGCTGTCGGAGAAGATACTACGAAATTCCCAGACACAGACTTGCCACAGGTCTCCCAAGCGAAGACGGATAGATCGGAAGATATTCATAGGTTCATCAAGCGATATAGTCTACACTGAGGAGGTACTTCTTCAGCCGAGGGAGCGTCAAAGTCGGAAGGAAGCAGAAGGCCAAGAGAGCCATATAGTACGGGACAGCCTCAGCAAAAGGAGCTCCTAGGAGGGCTTGGCTAATCCCGATCTGATAATAGTAGCGCAAGGGGAAGATATAAGCTAAAGCCTGCATCGGAGCGATCATTGAGTTCACCGGAATACTCATCCCCGAGATGGAGAAAGAGAGCATCCCCAGTAGGCTTCCTAAGCTCATCCCCATTCTTAGGATCGGGATCAGCGCAATGAAGAAGATCCCCAAAGCCTGCGCTGCCAGTACCATGCAGAGCATCCCAAGAGCCATGGGCATCCAGCCCGACTGGAGCGGATAGCCCATCCAGCCATAGAGGATACCTTGGATCCCCCAGCCCACGAGGAGGAAAAGTATCGTCTGAGGAAGAAGCTTACCAAGGAGCGCCTTCACCATCGAACCTTCAGCGACACGAAGCCAAGAGGTGGCCGTCCTACGCTTGATCTCTACCCCAATACTATACGAAGTGAGGAGGAAGACCATAAGCTGCAGGATCCCAGGAAGGATGGTCGTCGTCAGATAAGCCGAGTAGTTCAGCCACGGATTGCTCATCACCTCGGTGCGCACGACGATGGGCTGCACGGTGGCCATGATCTCATCCTGAGTCTTGCCTTTCGCTTGCCCCGTCAGTAGCCCAACCTTTGCTGAGGCTAGTTCGGAGATCATCTTCATATCACGGAAGACAAAGCTCCCTGCCATCAGGTAGGCGCTATTCGTATAATAATGGAGCTTGGGCTGACGGGCCGATCCAGCCTCTGCTAGTAGCCCCTCGGGGATATGCAAGATCCCATACACCTGACCTCGGCGCATCGCCTGCAGAGCTTCGGGCATGCTCGTAGTCACGAGCGTGACCTCAGAGTTCTGGAAGACATCCAGATTGCGAATGAGCGCACGGGACGCAGAGGTATGATCCTCATCTACGACAGCTACGGGCATATTCGTCGGCAGCCCACTGCCCATCATATAGAGGAGGAGGAAGGTCACAAGAAGAGGAGCCCCGATGATGGCAAAGAGGTAGATCGGACGGGTGAAGAGATAGCTCACTTCACGCCGCACGACTGCTCCTATTCCCTTCAGAGTCTCAAGCATACTAGAGTTGCCCCTTATCTAAGATGATCGTCATCCCCGCTAGCAGCCCTTCGACGGGCTTCACGGGCTGAGTCGTGACCTCGAAGGTACGCAGGTCATGCTGGTCACGAGGTTTAGTAGCCTTCCACGTAGCATAGCTACCCATGTCCTTCATCTTGGTTACCGTTAGTTCGATGGGCTTATTGCCAAGGGCAGGGACAGTACCACGGAGCTTAGAGCCCTGACGAAGGCCTGCGAGCTTGTCCTCACGCACAGCGAAGAGCACACGCACAGCGCTGTAGTCGGCAATGCTCATGATCGGAGCACCCGTCCCGACGAGCTCACCTCGGTGGGGATAGATCTCGGCGATCAATCCATCAATGGGAGCAACGAGCGCACCCTCCTTGAGGTAAGCATCGACCTCTGAGATCGCACCCGAGGCTCGATCTACGAGGGCTTGGGCAGCCCACTTGTCTTCTCGCTGAGCACCATTCATCGCCATGTCGTACTGGCTACGAGCAGCACGCTCGGTAGCACGCATAGCACCCAGCTGAGCCGTCGCTTCGTCGAACTTCTGAGCGGGGAGGACACCCTCCTTGTAGAGGTGCTCAGCACGGGTGAAGGTCTTCTCGGCGACCTCTAGACCTGCCTTAGCCTTCTGCCAGAGCTCATAGGCTCCCTCCTTCTGTTCGGCACGAGCACCTGCCTGCGCCTTCTGGCTCTGAGCCTGGGCGGCGGACTTAGCTGCCTGAGCCTGCTCAAGCTTAGCAAGCACTTCGGGAGAATAGATACGCACGAGCGTATCGCCAGCATGCACCTGCTGTCCTTCTTCGACGAGGAACTCCGTGATACGGCCAGGGACCTTCCCTGCGATGCGGATCTCATCTACCTCTACTTGGCCCGTGATGATGTCCTCCTTCTCTCCGAAGAAGATGAAGCCTGAGAGGGCGAGGAGCACCATCGCAAGGACGACGATACCAACACCTAGGATGACGCTTTTCTTAGCTGAGGGAGTAGACTCGGGAGCTTCTGTGGGGCGAGTCTTCTTAGTCTGTTCTGTACTCATTGTTTTATAGGGCGAGGATATTCTTCAGTTTACTTTCGGAGAGGAGGACGCGTATCTGTGCGTCGATGAGGCTGTCTTGGGCGCTCATCCAAGCGGTCTGCGCCATGGTGTAGTTGAGCAAGGGGATGACACCTTCCTTGTAGCCAACTTCGGCATAGCGCATGTTCTCCCGTGCCATCTCGACGGCCTTGAGGGCGGTGGCGTAAGCACGGCGGGCATCGGAGGCAGTGCGAAGAGCCTGCTTCATCTGCAGGGAGATCTTGGAGCGGGCTTCGGCAAGCTGCAGTTGCTTGACTCGGTGGTCGGCCTTAGCTTGTCGGCGCTTGAAGCTACCGGAGAAGAGATCGGAGATAGGCACCTCGAGCATCAAGCCGAGGTAGTACTGCCCTGCGAACTCCTTCTTCTGGCCGTTGAAGCTATTAGGGTTTGTCGTCGAATAGCTAGCGAAGCCGTAGAGCTTGGGCAGAAGGTCTGCCGACTCGAGGCGAACACGCTTGCCGTAGATGCTATCGACGAGGCGCAGGGAGCGCACTTCACTTCGGCGCTCGACGGCGGAGGAGAGTTCGTCCTCACGGGGCAGGTCACCTGCGGGAGTAGGAAGGGCCAACTCCAGAGCTCCTTCATCAGCAAGGGTGAAGTCGGCTTCTTCTTCGAGTCCGCAAAGTTCGGCAAGGAGCATCTTAGATAGCTGAAGACCGTTCTGCACTTGGCTCAGCTTCACTTCGGCCTCACTAAGCTTGGTGCGCACGGAGAGCCCATCAGCCTTAGTGGACATCCCTGCGGCTATCGAAGCGTCGACGTTCTTCACCGTCTGCTCCAGCAGGCTTACGAGCTGGTGAAGGAGACGCTCCTTGCTGCCGAGGGAGATGACCTGCCAATAGGTCTCATCGACCTTCGTTTCGATCTCGGTCTCGGTGGTATGGCGCAGTTCGCCTTGGAGCTTCTCGGCCAGTCCTGCCATTTGGTAGCCTGTGGTGATCTTCCCGCCGAGGAAGAGAGGCTGAATGGCTGTGACATTGCCGACCCAGACGTTCTTGAGGTCAACGGTACCGAGCGAACGCAGGCGATCGGGGATAAGGAAGTTCAGCGATCCGAGGGGCTGATTCCAGTCGATGAGGCGAAAGTCCTTCTGCATGTGCAGGTACAAGCCACGGGCTGCTACCTGGGGAAAGAACTTAGTGAAGACTTCTTGGCGACGGGCGTGAGCGCTTTCACGTTCGGCATCCTTCTGCTGGAGGGCACGGCTATTGACCTTGGCAAGGTCTCGGCACTGCTGGAGCGAGAGTCGCTGCTGGGCCGCAAGAGGGATCGTGAAGGCGGTAAGCCCCACGAGCAAGAGGCTTGTCAGTCTCGAGCGTATCATAGGGAACGAATACATATAAATTAATGCGAATCAGTCTCAGACACGAATCCTACCGCTCTATCTGGCAGGTGATGCGCCCGAGTGCTTGACGGATATTCTTTTTAGGATGGATAATGACCTTCGCTGGCTGCAAGGTAGCTTCGGTTACTTCTTCTGGAGTGTCCATGAGTTTTCCCTGAACAAAAGGCATCAAGGTGCCCATCTCCCCAAGGTCTACCCCTACCCCCTGCTCAAAGCTCGTACATACGATCTGTGAGAAGGCACGCAGTGCAGCCTCGACATCCACACGCGAAAGGGAGCAGGTACTGCTGATCTGCTCCATCACTTGCTCTAGGGTAAGCTTTTCCCGCTTCTTCGGATAGGCATAGTAGAGCGTTTGACCTGCTCGGTTTCCCTGCTTGGACACCTTGCTTTTTATCTCTAGAATCATCATGATCTTTGGGTATATTCTTAGGGGGAAGCTCCCTCCTACTGTGCATGAAATTCAATCACCTATGTAAGGCAAATGAAACCACCTTACATAGGTGATTGCAATGCAAAGATATTACTTATTCTCTAATTCACCTAAATCAAGCCCCTTAACATAGGGCTAAAGACTAGTAGTACCACAGTCGAATAATCAGTATCCCTATCCTAGGAACGAAGGCAGGAGATCCACCCCAAAGGAATAGGCATGGCAGATCTGCTACCTCGGAGAGACTCATCCCGAGCAATTATCCATCAGCACCAGCCCGCATAAACAGAGACCTTGGAGAGGGTCAAAAAGGACCCTACTGTAGGTCGCAAGTAAAACCTATAGTGGGTCGCAACAACGACCCACAGTAGGTCGCCAGAGCGACCCACCATAGGTCGCTCCACCGATCCACCCAAGAGCATACTCTGAGAGGGATATTGGATGCACCTTATACCTAGCGAAACCATTGAGAAATTCCCTTTCTAAAGCTTGCTCTAATGAGAGGGAAGTCCTAGCCGAAAAGGATGGATACAAAGAGGAAATTCCTAGCATTAGAATATGGATGAATGAGTCTTAGTCAAAAACGAAGCGTCCCCGCTAAACTCTGACGAGCTTAGCGGGGACGCTTCGTTGGGTCGTAGGAAAGGCGAAGACGAGCCTACTTGCGGTAGTCCTGCTCGATGTAGTCGATGAAGGCCTTGTTCACGAGGTGAGAGCCCCCCGCCGTCGGATAGTCGCCACTGAAGTACCAGTCGCCAGGATGATGAGGTATCGCCTGATGAAGCCCTTCGATGCTCTGGAAGACAAGTTCCACCTCAGCCCCAGTACCCACGGGACGAAGAAGCTCAACCATCTTGCGCGAAATCTCTTCGGGCGTGAAGGGTGCGTAGATCGCCTTGACTACATTCTCCACGTGCTGATCTCGGGGAACGGCTTGGAGCTCGAGCGCCTTCCGATACTGCTCCTCGAGGATCCCCCTAAGCCCACGCTCTTCGATCAGCGCAATAGCTGCACGGAAGGCAATAAACTCCTTCATCTTGCTCATGTCGATGCCGTAGTAGTCGGGGTAACGCACCTGTGGACAGCTCGAGACAATGACGATCTTCTTCGGAGCAAGGCGGTCGAGGATACCGATGATGCTCTGGCGAAGAGTCGTCCCTCGCACGATGCTGTCGTCGATGACGACGAGGTTGTCCACGCCTGGCACGACCGTACCATAGGTAATATCATAGACGTGGGCAGCGAGCTCATTGCGGCTCTTGCCCTCGGAGATGAACGTGCGCAGCTTGATGTCCTTGATGGCGACCTTCTCAGTGCGTACATGCGCCGAGAGGATCTCCCGCAGTTCGGCTTCCGTATGCTCCGCCTTAGACTGAAGGCGACGAAGCTTCTCCTCCGTCAGATGCTTATCCATCCCTTCGACCATGCCATAGTAAGCCACCTCGGCAGTATTGGGAATGAAGGAGAAGAGCGTATGCTCGAGGTCGCCATCGACAGCTCGAAGGATCGCAGGCGTAAGCTGCTCACCAAGCGCCTTGCGCTCCCGATAGATATCTTCGTCACTGCCTCGAGAGAAGTAGATGCGCTCGAAGCTACAAGCCTCGTTCTTCTTCGCCTCAACGATCTGCTCGGTACGCACCTCGGCAGCCCGATTGACTAAGAGCGCTTGTCCAGGAAGCAGTTCGGTGATCTGGGCTGCGGGGACATTCATCACCGTCTGGATCACGGGACGCTCCGAGGCAAGGACGACGACTTCGTCATCTATATAATAGAAGGCAGGACGAATACCATGAGGATCACGCATAGCATAGCTCTCGCCACTTCCCGTCTCCCCACACATGACGAAGCCTCCATCCCAGAGCGGAGCCGACTGACGCAGGACATTCGCCAAATCAATTCGCTCCTCGATGTAGTGGGTGATATCCATCCCCTTGAGACCTTGCTCACGGCTCTCGACGAAGAGACGCTCTACTTCACGGTCGAGGCGATGCCCGAGTTGCTCCAGAAGGATGTGCATGTCGGAGACATGGCGGGGATGCTGTCCGACGGATGTGATGGCATCGAAGACGTTGGAGACGTTCGTCAGGTTGAAGTTCCCACAGATCGATAGGCACTTGGCTCGCCAGTTGCTGCGGCGGATCATCGGATGCACGAAGGTCAAGCCACTGCGCCCCGTAGTGCTGTAGCGGAGATGCCCCATGAGGCAAGAGCCAGCGAAAGGAAGGTAACGCTCGGCATAAGCGGCATCGGCAAGCTTCTCTTGAGGCACGTCGGCGAAGGAAGCGTAGACCGAATTGAAGATCTCTTGGATCGCCGAAGCACCCTCAGCTCGCTCACGGAAGAGATATTCGTCGCCTGGTGCACTATGGAGCTTGACGACGGCTAGGCCAGCACCTTCCTGACCACGGTTGTGCTGCTTCTCCATGAGTAGGTAGAGCTTGTTGAGCCCGTACATCCAGGTGCCATACTTCTCTTGG
>ERZ772827.1708-NODE-1708-length-10981-cov-4.888614_pt1 | contig 10981 bp, 9 predicted proteins | sample MGYA00580850_ERZ772827 | MGnify/ENA primary metagenome ERZ772827 (study PRJEB29015, sample SAMEA2737950) | human oral metagenome | biome: human oral; feature: human-associated habitat; material: dental | place: China | collected 2145 ...
AATACCTGTTCTTGTCATTCTTAGACACCTAAGAGAACATTAAAATAATTATAAAATCAATTAATAGCCAAACGGAAATGAACTTGGAATGCCATACCCCATTTCCGCTTGACTATAAAAGTTCAAAAGACAAGGCCTACAAGTATTATTCGAAATAATACAAGAAGGTGGCGATACCTTCAAGGGCGGGCTTGCGTTGTCCTTCGATTTCGATTTTAAACTCGATTTCGGTTTTGCAGATGCCGCGAATGTTGCTGATGGCATGCAATTTGGTGACCAGTCGCACACGACTTCCCGTCACCACGGCCTGTCCGAAGCGCATCTTGTCCATGCCATAGTTCACCAACATCTTGATGTTGTTCACCTCAATAATCTGTTCCCACAAGTGGGGCAGCAGCGAAAGCGTTAGGTATCCGTGTGCAATGGTGCTCTTAAACTGGCTTTCTTGCTTGGCGCGTTCCACGTCAACGTGTATCCATTGATGGTCTAGTGTGGCATCGGCAAAGAGGTTAATGCGCTCTTGGTCTATTTCCAGCCACGGCGAAACGCCCAGCTCTTCGCCCAAATGGGCGGCAAACTCTTCGTAAGAGTTAACAACTAATTTGCTCATTGTGATATGTTAATGATGATGTGATACTAAATTTTGGCGGCCGCTAAGCCGTAAACAACGGCGAAATTACGCAAAAGAATTGAGGAAAACAAATGTGTTGTGGATAAGTTTGAATACCTTGAATAAGTTTACTTATTAGGGTATGTAAGCACAATGCCTTTTACAGACAAAGGGAATTGGGGTTAGAACACTATGGCTCATCACTGGAGGCCTGCAAAACTCTATATGTTGAAAAGAACCGACATTGGTCATCAATCAGTTATCTCTTCTAAAACTTCCTTGTGGAGGGGTTTGCAGAGGTCTCCATCGTTCTACATTTCTCTTCGTATACAGGAGTGTAGAAGACACATAAAGAATATTTACTATGCCATTTTACGTAGCTTTAAAAATGAAACAAACATAAATAACAATATGAATGATATAGCGTAATAGGAATAAATGCTCGCTCCACTTACAAAGTCTTTCAGCAACAAGACCGGTATCATATGCCATAGATATATCTCCAAACTATTCTTGCCAATAAGCGACAGCACTTTACTCTTAGGAATAGAATCATTTAATATTGCAGGATATAAGAAAAGCATTATTACCGCCAAAAGAGATAAGGATTGAAATACACCATATTCATTGAATGGTATATACTGAAAAGTAAAAAGTAATGGAACATATAGGATAGGAACCACAGCATAAGCCTTTCTAAACTTTAATGAGTGAAAATGATTCTTCAAAAACAATCCCAGCATAAAATATGGCAGTTGTGAGCAATCACACCAACGTGGCATAACAATAAGTTTGAGATGGCCGACAACAGTCCATACGATAAATAGCAAAACAGAAATTGAGTACGAGACCTTAACACTAGTTTTGCTGAAAAGAAATTTACACATCAAAATATAGCAGAATAATGTAGGAACATACCACAAATGATACCAAGGCGAATAGATTAGCCCCACAACCTGTTTAATAGATGGCTCACACAATACTTGATAAGCAGAGAAGACGATATACGCAACCAACCAGACTTTCAGCATCCTGTCCGAATACTTATTGAATATATCTTTAAAAGACAAAGTTGATAGACTCGCTAGCTTTATCATATAGCCACTTATAAACAAGAATAGCGGCATATGAAATGAGTATATCACCCCACGGATTTTGTTTTCACTAATTGTCCCTAACAACACATGTCCAAGGATTACGCATATAATTAAGAACCCTTTGACCACATCAATAGAATCATTTCTTTTTTCCATATTATGCTTTCTGATATTTTACATACAAAGGTACTTATTTTCACAGAGACTAACAAATTTCAACAAGGAAGCTCCTCGTTGAATATTTCTAGCGAATTTAGAAGTCAATAAACCTTATTGCCAAACGAAGACGAATTAAGAGGAACTCCTTACTTTGTACACTTTCCACCGCTTTCTCACTGAGCCTTAGTGAACGCAAAGATAGCCACTTCATTCTAAACACCAAGCTGAGACTATCCCACATTGACGTCCCCCACCCTATATGCGTTTCTGTATTTCCCCCAAAAGCGTTTTTGTTTTGTTGGGTTGCCTACTGCTTAGATAATACACCTCGTTGCTCTTCGTAACAATGCGAATAAAGCAGGTGTCGGAGTGTGTAAACAGCATGATGCGCAAATCGTCGTTGGTTACGAAGTTGCCCAACCTCGTCTTTCGTGCCTCAAACCCATTTGAACGGTGCTTTATCGCGGGCAAGTTGCTTTTAAGGCTAAGCTGTTTGATGTCTTCGTACGGAATGTTTATGCCATACAATCCGTGGATTTCCAACTCTTTTTGGTTAAACGAGAGGTCTATGTCGCCACTGCTATGAAAGGAAACGGCCACGATAGCCACCAATTCGAGAACAAAGACGACGGCAATGGTGACTACGAGCACTATGCTTTTCTGTTCGGAACCGGCCTTGCCCGATTTGCATTTCTTGCCGTATGCGAACAGCAAGCCAAGCGGAACGGGCAAAGAAACGAACAGGGTGTAAAGCAATAGGTTGTCGAAATAAATCGAAACGCCACCGCCAATTAAGGTTATTACGCTGCCAATGCTTATGCTCCTGCACAACAATGCCCGCCACGTGTTACCTTCGGCTATCTCTTCCTCCGTATTTTCAAGGCCTAGCCCCACAATATTATCGGGCCTTTTCCTTGTTCTGATTACGACAATAATATTTATTGCCACCACCAGAAACAATATCGTAATTAAGATGATACCATTATTCATAGGTTCTATATGTTATTAGTATGGTTACTATTCATGTCTAAGGTTACCTTATTAATAAGGTGTGGCTTGCTATATGGCCATGTCTGCGGTGCCGTTTTGCCCTAATGCACGTGCAACTAAACACGCTTGCAAAACGTTGAACGGCATGGCAAAGGTACGAATTATATTCTAAACACAGAATAATGGTGATAACTTTACAAGATGACCAATTAACAAGCTGATTACAAATACTAAACCTCTGTTCAACTGGTCAGCTTGTTAACTCGCCAACTCGTCAACAGGTTAACAGCCCGTCAACTTGTCTTCTCGTCAATTGCTTAAATACTCGTCAACTTGTCAACTGGTCTTTTCGTTAACTAGTCAACTGGTTAACTTGTTAACTTGTCAACTTGACTTCTCGTCAACTCGTCAACATCTCTTCTCCCCACCCTGTTAACCTCCCATTGTTTTGCCCAAGTTCAAAAAAATAATTATCTTTGCATATTCATTATTATCGCCTTATGAGAAAAGCTGCAATTCTACTTTACGCTTTGACCCTTAGCGTTGGCGCATTTGCCCAACAGGCCAAAGAAGATTTCAAGAAAGACAGACTTATGTCTGCTAGTAATTACTGGGCCTACCCCGGTCCGCAAAAGGCACAGACGCCTGCGCCGAAAGGCTACAAGCCGTTTTACATCAGCCACTATGGTAGACATGGGTCGCGCTATCTCATCGGCACGAAAGACTACGACACCACTTACTTCTCTTTGGCTAAGGCCGACAGCTTAGGCAAACTTACACCGCTGGGTAAGGCTACGATGGCTAAGCTAAAACTGATACGCGAAGAGGCAATGGGGCGCGACGGCGAACTGACACAGCGCGGAGCCGAACAACATAAGGGCATCGCACGCCGCATGTTTAAGAATTTTCCTGAGGTTTTTGCAGGACGAACAACCATCGATGCCAAGAGTACCACCGTTATTCGCTGCATCTTATCCATGGAAAACGCCTTGCAACAACTTTTGTTGCTCAACCCACAACTTATTATTAAGCACGATGCCAGCATGCACGACATGTATTACATGAACCAAACGGACGACAGCTTGCGTGCGAAAAAGATGCGCGGACGTGCAAAAGACGAGTGGACGGCGTTTGCGAAGAGACATGACATGCACGAAAGACTGATGAATTCGCTTTTCAACGACCCCCAATATTGGAAACAAAACCTTAACGGCACCGAGTTTAACCGCATGCTTATCAAGGTGGCCAACAACGTGCAGAGCACAGAACTTCGCCATAAGCTGCAACTGCTCGACCTCTTTACCGACGAAGAGCTGTACGACAACTGGTTGGTGGGCAACGCTCGTTGGTATATCGCCTACGGTCCTTCGCCATTGAACGGCGGCACGCAACCTTACAGCCAACGTAACCTATTGCGCAACATCATAACCCAAGCAGACAGCTGCATCGCGCTGCCTAACCCTGGCGCAACGTTGCGTTATGGGCACGACACCATGGTGATGCCGCTGGTTTGTTTGCTAGACCTGAACCAAAACGGCCGCCAAATCGTCGACTTGGAGAAGCTTGCCACCGAGAATTGGGTGGACTATAAAATCTTCCCGATGGCAGCTAACCTGCAATTTGTGTTCTATCGCAAGAACGCTGCCGACAAGGATGTGCTTTTCAAGGTGATGCTTAACGAGAACGAGGCCACACTTCCGCTGAAAGCCGTTAGCGGTTCGTATTATCGATGGAAGGATTTCCGCGACTTTTATCTGAAAAAAATAGACGCTTACAAAGAATAAATGCAGGATGAAGCCTACTTTGTGGCGAAACTAACGCTGCGCCACATCAAGCCAACGGCTACGCGACTGCTTATTGTTCGCGAGATGATGCGGGGCGACGAGGCCATTTCGTTGCCCGAACTTGAACGCCTATTACCCACGATAGACAAGAGCACCATCTCGCGAACACTCTCGCTTTTCTTGCTCCACAGGCTCATTCACGCCATCGACGACGGGTCGGGCGCACTGAAATACGCCGTGTGTGCAGACGATTGCGATTGCACCGTGCAAGACGAGCACACGCACTTTTACTGCGAACATTGCCACCGCACGTTCTGCCTTAAACAGCTGTCGGTGCCAGTGGTGCCTCTGCCCGCAGGCTTCCAGCTAAATAGTGTGAACTATGTACTTAAAGGGCTGTGCCCCGAATGCGAAAGGAAGAAGATAAGATGTTGAGGAGTTAAGATGTTGAGGAGTTATGGAGTTAAGGAGTTATGGAGTTAAGGAGTTAAGCCAAATGCTTTGTTGCAGAGTTAAAAACGAACTAATAAACTCATAAACACTCACAAACTCACGAGCTCATAAACTCACAAGCTCACAAACTCACAAACTCATAAACTCATAAACTCACGAGCTCATAAACTCATAAGTTCACAAACTCATAAGCTCACAAACTCATAAGCTCATAAACTCACAAGCTCATAAAGTTACAAACTCACAAACTCATAAACTCACAAGCTCATAAAGTCACAAAGCATATCACTCCCCTCTCCCCTTGGAGAGGGGTTGGGGGTGAGGCCGAGAGGGGTTGGGGGTGAGGCCGATAGGGCCTGAGAATGATACTTTTTATTCAAGATAACACATGGAACAAAAGACAACCAAAGCCGTTATTTACGGCGTTAACGACCGCCCACCCTTGCAAGAAACCCTTTTTGCGGCCGTTCAACACCTGCTCGCCATCTTCGTGGCCATCATCACACCACCGCTAATCATTGCCAAAGCCCTGAGGATGGACCTCGCCACCACGGGCTTTCTCGTGTCGATGGCCCTCTTCGTGTCGGGTGTGGCCACATTTATACAATGTCGCAAGCTAGGTCCGGTGGGCTGCGGACTACTCTGTGTGCAAGGCACCAGTTTCTCGTTCATCGGTCCAATCATCGCCATTGGTCAGGCCGGCGGGCTGCCTTTGATATTCGGAGCCTGCATTGCTGCCGCTCCAGTAGAGATGGCCGTTAGCTATTCGTTTAAATATCTACGCCGTATTATCACGCCTTTGGTAAGCGGAATTGTGGTGATGCTCATCGGGTTGAGTCTTGTCAGGGCAGGCGTAATGGCCTGCGGAGGCGGCGACCCCACGGCCGATGACTTCGGTTCGCCACGCAACCTCATCGTTGCAGCCACCGTATTGGCCAGTGTTATCGCCCTGAATTGCAGCAACAACAAATACGTACGCATGAGTTCCATCATCCTAGGCGTGGTTATTGGCTACGTGCTGGCACTCTGCATGGGCATGGTCGACTTCGGAAGCTTTAACGGCAGCAACGTGGAATCGTTCTATGTGCCCGTTCCCTTCAAGCTAGGTATCGACTTCAACGTATCGTCTATCATTGCCGTGGCATTGGTTTATCTGGTTACGGCCATCGAGGCCACGGGCGATGTAACGGCCAATTCGATGGTTTCGGGCGAGCCCGTAGACGGCGAAGTGTACGTAAAGCGCGTTTCGGGAGGTGTGTTCGCCGATGGACTCAACTCGCTCTTGGCAGGCATTTTCTCCTCATTCCCCAACTCCATCTTCGCTCAAAACAACGGTATTATCCAGCTTACGGGCGTGGCGAGCCGCTATGTGGGCTACTTCATCGCTGCCATGTTGGTGGTTTTGGGCCTCTTCCCCATCGTGGGCATCGTATTTTCGCTCATGCCCTCGCCCGTATTAGGCGGCGCCACGCTACTGATGTTCGGCACGGTAGCCGCCGCAGGCGTTCGCATCGTGTGCAGCGAGAAACTCGACCGCAAGGCCGTGTTGGTTATTGCGGCCAGCTTGGCATTGGGAATGGGCGTCGAACTAATGCCCGACATACTGAAACAATTGCCCGAAGGAGTACGCACAATCTTCTCGTCGGGTATCACCACGGGCGGACTAACAGCTATCTTAGCTAACGCCCTGTTTAATAGAAAGTGAATTAGTTGGTGAGTTTATGAGTTGATAAGTTGGTAAGTTTTCGCTTATAATCTGCTTATCAACTCAAAAACTCATAAACCCAACAACTCAAAAACCCACCAATTCAAAAAATCATAAACTCGTTAACTTGTCAACTCATCAACTCGTTAACTCATCAACTCGTCAACTCGTCAACTCCCAAACCCACCAACTCACAAATGGATAAATTAAAAACGCGCATTCTTCAAGACGGCAAATGCTACGAAGGCGGCATTTTAAAGGTAGACAGCTTTATCAATCACCAGATGGACCCCAATCTGATGATGGAAGTAGCGAAAGAATTTAGCCAGCATTTTGCCGACGCACACATCAACAAGATTGTCACCATCGAGGCTAGCGGCATCGCGCCCGCCATCCTTGTGGGCTACATCATGCAGTTGCCCGTGGTGTTTATCAAGAAAAAGCAGCCCAAAACCATGGAAAACATGCTCACTTCGGTGGTGCATTCGTTCACCAAAGACCGCAGTTATACGGTGTGTATCTCGGCCGACTACCTCACCCCGCAAGACCATGTGCTGTTTATCGACGACTTCTTGGCCAACGGCAACGCCTCGATGGGCGTGATAGACCTCTGCAAACAGGCCGGTGCACGCCTCGAAGGTATGGGCTTCATCATCGAAAAGGCTTTCCAAAAGGGCGGCGATGTTCTGCGCCAACAAGGCGTTCGCTATAAGGCCTTGGCCACAGTAGAGAGCTTGGAGAACTGCGAAATTAAGCTAAGGGATTAAGTTTAAGCCCCAATCGGCCATTACACCGCTTATAAAATATTTTAAGCTGCTCACTGTACTGATTGGGTTTGCAGGCTGGCGCAGTGTTCTTAGCCAGCCAGATGCGCCAAAGACATTAGCCGTTTTTGCTTTTCTAGATGGCACAACTAACCCCAAACGCCTTACCACCCAATAAAAAAAACGAGGGCCAGCCTAACTTGTGTTTAAGTAAGTTAGGCTGGCCCTCGTATGCTTTTTTACTTCGCTTGCTAGGCTTTACGCTTACAGCTTTTCGCCATAACACAAGTCGCCGGCATCGCCAAAGCCAGGCACAATGTACTTATGTTCGTTCAATCCGGGGTCGATGGCGGCGCACCAAATGGTGGTTTTGTCTTCGGGGAAGGTCTTGCGGATATGCTCAATGCCCTCTGGCGATGCGATAACGCAAGCCACGTGTATGCGTTTGGGCGTGCCTTTGGTAAGGAAAGCCTTATACCCCAGTTCCATCGAACCACCCGTTGCCAACATCGGGTCGGCGATAATCAGATTCTTACCCTCGATACTAGGCGTGGCCAAATACTCAACATGTATGCCCACCTTGGTGTGTTGCTCGTCAACATACTCGCGATAAGCCGACACAAAGGCATTGCCCGCATGGTCGAAGATATTCAAGAACCCATTGTGAAAGGGCAACCCGGCGCGGAAAATGGTGGCCAACACAATCTTATCCGTGGGCACCTGCATGCGTGCAACGCCCAAGGGCGTAGTGATGTCGCGTGCCTCATAGTCTAAAGTCTTGCTGATTTCGTAAGCCTCCAATTCGCCAATGCGCTGAATGTTGTTACGAAAAAGCAGTCGGTTCTTTTGGTAATCCACGTCGCGAATTTCGGCTAAGTACTGGTTTACAATCGAGTTCTGTTCGCTAAAATTTACTATCTTCATTATCGATAAGAATGAGTATATGGGTTTGTTAAATGCTGTGGCTAATCTTTTGCCATGCAAAAGTATTAAATTCCCGCTTATTTTTGTAATGTGCAAATAGCAAAAGTGGCGGCGCACCCTTATTTTTATATTCTTTAACCTAAAAAGAAAGCCGCTCACGTATTTTTTTTCTCGCACGCTTGGTGGTTCTTTACGATTTTGTTAACTTTGCCCAGCATACCGAAAAGACATGTGCTTAGGATAAAATTTCACACTTAAACATATTTAATAAAATGGCAAAGTTTGACAAGTCAGTACTAGAAAAGTACGGAATTAAAGGAACTACAGAAGTTGTTTACAACCCTTCTTACGAAGTGTTGTTCGAAGAAGAGACCAAAGCCGGTCTCGAAGGATTTGAGAAAGGCCAAGTAACCGAACTGGGCGCCGTTAACGTAATGACGGGTGTTTACACCGGTCGTTCGCCTAAGGATAAGTTCATCGTTGACGACGAGACTTCACACAACACCGTATGGTGGACCACCGACGAATATAAGAACGACAACCACCCCGCTAGCAAAGAAGCTTGGGCAGCCGTTAACAAGCTGGCTAAGGAAGAACTTTCTAACAAGCGCCTTTTCGTGGTCGACGGTTTCTGCGGTGCCAACAAAGACACCCGCATGAAGATTCGCTTCATCGTGGAGGTTGCATGGCAGGCTCACTTCGTTACCAACATGTTCATCAAGCCCGTAAACCAAGAAGAACTTGACCAAGAGCCCGACTTCATCGTTTACAACGCATCGAAAGCTAAGGTTGAAAACTACGAGGAACTGGGCCTACACTCTGAAACAGCCGTTGTATTCAACGTTACAACCAGAGAGCAAGTTATCCTTAACACCTGGTATGGCGGCGAAATGAAGAAGGGTATGTTCTCCATGATGAACTACTACTTGCCCCTCAAAGGCATCGCTTCTATGCACTGCTCGGCCAACACCGACCTCAACGGCGAAAACACCGCTATCTTCTTCGGACTTTCTGGAACGGGTAAAACCACCCTTTCTACCGACCCCAAGCGCTTGCTCATCGGCGACGACGAACACGGATGGGATGACAACGGCGTATTCAACTTCGAAGGTGGTTGCTACGCTAAGGTTATCAACCTGGATAAGGAAAGCGAACCCGACATCTACGGAGCTATCCGTCGCGACGCGCTGCTCGAGAACGTAACGGTAGACGCTAACGGCAAGATCGACTTCACCGATGGCAGCACAACCGAAAACACGCGCGTGTCTTACCCCATCAACCACATCAAGAACATCGTTCGCCCCATCTCGGCTGGCCCCGCTGCTAAGCAAGTTATCTTCCTCAGCGCAGATGCCTTTGGTGTTCTTCCTCCCGTTTCTATCCTCAGCCCCGAACAAACCAAGTACTACTTCCTTTCGGGCTTCACCGCTAAGCTTGCAGGTACCGAACGCGGTATCACCGAGCCCACGCCCACATTCTCGGCTTGTTTCGGTCAGGCGTTCCTCGAACTCCACCCCACCAAGTATGCTGAAGAGTTGGTAAAGAAGATGGAGAAGAACGGTGCTAAGGCTTACCTCGTTAACACTGGCTGGAACGGAACCGGCAGGCGCATCTCTATTAAGGACACTCGCGGCATTATCGACGCTATCCTTAGCGGTGCCATCAACAAGGTTCCCACCAAGAAATTGCCTATCTTCGACTTCGAAATTCCTACCGTTCTCGAAGGCGTTGCTACCAACATCCTCGATCCTCGCGACACTTACGCTGATGCAGCTCAGTGGGACGAGAAGGCTAAGGACTTGGCCGGCCGTTTCATCAAGAACTTCAAGAAGTACGAAGGCAACGAGGCTGGTAAGGCTCTTGTAGCTGCTGGTCCGAAGTTGTAATTTGCTTTAAGCGCATTAAACTTTCATTGAACACGTTTTTAGTTTGGGCTCGCTCCTTTGTGGGGCGAGCCTTTTTTGCGCCCCTTTGCAACCCACAAAAGTGCGTGCCTAGTGGGTTAAGTCATGCCAAAACCTTTGTTAACCCCAATCGGCACAGTGCCCAACACCCCATCAGGGTTTAACGCCTATACCATACAATGGCGCGAAGCAACAACCGCAATAATGTAAAACATTTGTACCAGATTTTAACATTGTGAGTGCCCTCGACGCAAAATCTCTGGCCACAGGGCGTAATTTCGCGCGTATTTTTTTAAGTTTATAACATCCTGATTTACCGACATTTACAAGAAATAAGGCGCAAAAAACGGCCTTTTTAGCATAAAATAGGGGCGTAAAGCCCAACTTAGTGGTCAGCCCAAAGCCACCAAGCCGCTTTTCATCTATAAGGCGCAATTTGCCTATAAATAGCCCCTCGCAGGCCGCTTTTTATGACTTTTATCTGCATTTTGGTGCTAAATGCCTTGCGTTTTAGTGCTAAATGCAATGCGTTTTGATGCTAAATGCAATGCGTTTTGATGCTAAATGCAGTGCGTTTTGGTGCTAAATGCA
>ERZ772827.1710-NODE-1710-length-10979-cov-15.359026_pt1 | contig 10979 bp, 8 predicted proteins | sample MGYA00580850_ERZ772827 | MGnify/ENA primary metagenome ERZ772827 (study PRJEB29015, sample SAMEA2737950) | human oral metagenome | biome: human oral; feature: human-associated habitat; material: dental | place: China | collected 2145 ...
CGTAGTAGTTCTTGTCGGCGATGACCACCTGACCGTCCTGGGCGGGCTGGTCCATAGTGGCCAGTACCGCGAGCAGGGTCTCGCGCTCGTCGGCCTTGGCCCCGGCCAAGGGCCTGTCCACAGGAAGACCGTGAACGGTGCACACCAGGTGCAGCCGCAATCTCCAGAAGAAGCGTGAGTGGGAGGCGCTAGTCACCCGTACTCGGCCCATCCCGCCAGGGCCGAGCGCATCACGGTGGGCCGAGAGCGGGCGCACTCGATGGGAGTGGAGTCGACCAGCCAGACGGTGTCATCATGAACGCGCGAGCCCCGACGCAGGGTGGTGCACACCCAGGTCATGGTGGCAGTCAGCGAGTGGACGCGCTCGTTGTAGCCGGACTGGCCTGGCACCCGGGGGAACATGGCGCGCAGGTCGGTATCGGACCTGAGGCGGCGTATCCAGCGGGTCTCACTGGTGTAGCCCGGCAGGGCCTGCACGACCGCCAGCGTGATGATCTCGGCGTCGCTGGTCACCGCAGTGATACCGACTTGTGGGCGTGGTGGCAGGACCTCGGGATGGTCCTTCAGCAGATCATCGACAGTGACGTACAGTGCGGTGGCGAGGGCCTCCAGGCCGGTGTCCATGAGCGAGCCGTCCTTCCCAGCAGAAGCGGTGAGATCTGGTGTAACACCACCGATCCTGCGAGGCCCTCGCCCCTACCCCAAGCACCCACGCCGACCCATACCCCTTGGACTTACTCATCTAGTCGGCTCTCTGGGCCGCGATCGTGTCCCTCAGCCTAGTGATTCGGGGAAGATGGCGGGCTCCGCTTCGAATGGGGGGCGTGTGGCGTCGGTGACGGTCCGTGTCCTCCCCCTGGCCGGCGCGGTCGGGTGGGGAGACCTCCCTCGTGCCGTCCGCCGTCCCGGAGCTCGACAGGATCGAGATCCAGAACAAAGTGTGATTATGTTCACTTTCGACCGTCTTGAAGGGCTCCGGTTGCAGATGTTCTGGTTATTGGTTATGTGTCGCGCCTGTGGTCCTGGTGAGCGCGACCCGTGTGAGCCCTCGTTATCCGTGGTCGTTTCAATCATTTCTGGCACTGCGGGGCGGTGGGGTCGGTCTCGGTGTGTGAGGCGGTCCTCCCCCTGCTTTCCGAGTGTGTCCCCGATCACGCCCTCAGGTGTGTCAAGGCCTGACGTCCGGCAAATCGACGAATGTGGACATACCGTCAAATTGACCACCTGAATGCTCCGCAGCACCATAAGACGGGCTTGCGGCCGTCTTGGGGTCCCGGAATCGGCTTTCGCAGCTCGTCCTTCGAGTCCCGAAGTGGGCAGGCCCAGGAGCTAGATCTCGAGGAGTGCTGTGAAAGTCATAGAGGCCAACCATGTCTACAAGGTCTTTGGTCGGCGACCGTCAGAAGGCGTCAAGAGACTCAAGGCCGGCAAAACGCGGGACGACCTGAGGAAGTCGGGGCAGACCGCTGCCGTCATCGATACCTCCTTCGACGTCGGCAAGGGCGAGATCTTCGTTGTCATGGGCTTGTCGGGCTCCGGCAAGTCCACGCTCATCCGCATGGTCAACGGCCTGCTGCCCATTACCTCGGGAAGCATCACCCTTTACGGGGAGGACCTGGCCCATATCTCCAAGCCGAAGCTGCGCGATCTGCGCCGCAAGCGGGTCTCCATGGTCTTCCAGAACTTCGCTCTCCTGCCGCACCGCACAGTGGGGGAGAACGCCGCCTACGGCCTGGAGATCCAGGGGATCAGCCGCTCCGAGCGCGAGCGCCGGGCCGGGGAGGCGCTGTCGATGGTCGGCCTCGAGGGATGGGGCGGCTACAAGCCCGGCGAGCTCTCCGGCGGGATGCGCCAGAGGGTCGGCCTGGCCCGGGCGCTGGCCGCCGAGACCGACATCCTGCTCATGGACGAGGCCTTCTCCGCCCTCGACCCGTTGATCCGTCGCGAGATGCAGGACCAGCTCATCGACCTCCAGGGCAAGCTCGGTAAGACGATCCTGTTCATCACCCACGACCTCAACGAGGCCATGCGGCTGGGGGACCGGATCGCCATGATGCGAGACGGACGCGTCGAGCAGGTCGGCACGGCCGAGGAGATCCTCCGCGACCCCGCCTCCGACTACGTCTCCCGGTTCGTGGCCGACGTCGACCGAACCCGGGTCCTGACGGCCGGCTCCATCGCGGAGCCGCCCTACGCGATCCTGGGCTCGGACCGCAGTCCCCGCGCCGCCCACAAGCTTCTCAGGGAGAACCAGCCGTCGTGGCTGCTGGTGCAGAACCGCGACCGCACGCCATTCGGTTACGTCTGGGAGGACGACGTCGCCCGTGCGGTCACCGAGGGCTCCAACGTCCTCCCGCTGTCCACGATCCACGAGATGCCGGTCGTGTCCTACTCGACCCCTGTCAACGAGCTGTTCGCCTACGCGGCGCAGCACGCCGCCCCCATCGTCGTCGTCGACGACGACGGACGGATCTCCGGCGTCATCCCACGCGTCACCCTGTTGGCAGCCATCAGCGGACAGAATCAGGGCCTGAGTGCCGGGTCCCCTGAGTCCGCCGCGTCCGACGACGTCAAGCAGGCCGTCGAGGCCGTGCGGGCCGCCGAGCAGGCCGATGCATCCGCATCGGCGCATGCCGGAGAGGCCAGTGAGACCACCGAGGCCGAAGGAGCCGACGCCTGATGATTCCCGTGCAGACCTTCATTCCCAAGATTCCTCTGGGCAGGATGGTCGAGGTCCTCATTGACTGGATCCAGAACCATCTCCACGGCTTCCTCACCGTGATCTCCCAGGCCGGGACCGCTGTCAACGACACGCTCGTGGACCTGCTCCTGGCCGTGCCGCCGCTGCTCCTGGTGATTGTCTTCGCGCTCATCGCCTGGATGGCGAAGTCGTGGAGGCTGGCTGTGGGGACCGCCATCACCTTCCTGCTCGTCATTTCCCTGGGGCAGTGGGACAACGCCATGGAGACACTGGTGCTGGTCACCATCGCCACCCTGACCGCCCTCATCTTTGCGATCCCCCTGGGGATCTGGGCGGCCCGGAACAAGTACGTCTCCGCCCTGATCCGGCCGGTCCTCGACCTCATGCAGACCATGCCGGCCTTCGTCTACCTCATCCCCTCGGTCCTGTTCTTCTCCATCGGTGTGGTTCCCGGCATGTTCGCCACGCTCATCTTCTCCATGCCTCCCGGGGTGAGGATGACCGAGCTGGGCATCAAGCAGGTGGACAAGGAGACCGTTGAGGCGGGGCGCTCCTTCGGTGCGACCGACTGGCAGATCCTGCGGGGCATCCAGCTGCCCCTGGCCATTCCCACCATCATGGCCGGCGTCAACCAGGTCATCATGCTGGCCCTGTCGATGGCCGTCATCGCGGGCATGGTCGGCGCTGACGGCCTGGGTAAGGAAGTCGTCAACGCGCTGTCGACCATCGACATCGCCAAGGGCACCGAGGCGGGACTGTCCATCGTGTTCCTGGCGATCTTCCTGGACCGGGTGACCGCGGCCCTCGGGGCGCCGCGGGAAGAGGGCTCGCTGTTCTCGCTCATCAAGAAGCGGTGACTCATGACTCGACGACGCTTTTCCGCCTCGCCTTCACCGGCGTCGGGCGCACACCGAAGGAACGCCATGCAGACCTCCCGCCGCACGTTCACCACCGCCCTCGCCGCTCTGGCGAGTGGGGGCGCGCTCGCCGCCTGCGGGCGAGGGGCGGGTGCGGGCAAGCGGATCCGTCTGGGCTTCGTGCCGTCGTGGAGTGACGGTCTGTCCATGACCCATCTGCTCAAGACCCAGCTCGAGAAGGCCGGGTACCAGATCAAGCTGACTGACCTGAGTGAGGCCGGCCCCTTGTACGCCGGACTCAGTCAGGGTGCGGTCGATCTCTACCCCTCCGCGTGGCCCGACATCACCCACAAGGACTACATGGACAAGTACCGCAAGTACATCGAGGACCTGGGGGCCTACTACGACTCGGCGAAGCTGTGCTGGTCCGTCCCGGACTACTCCTCGCTGACCTCGATCGAGGACATCAAGCCCCACGCCTCGCAGATCGACAACCGAATCGTCGGCATCGAGTCGGGGTCCGGTCTGGTCAAGGCCTCCGAGGAGAAGGTGATCCCGGCCTACGGCCTGCAGGACATGAAGTTCCTGACCTCCTCGACCGCCAGCATGCTCACCGAGCTCAAGAAGGCTGTCGACGCCAAGCAGGAGATCGTCGTGACCCTCTGGCACCCCTTCTGGGCGAACACCACCTTCAACATGCGTGACCTGGAGGACCCCAAGGGGGCCTTCGGCGAGGGGGAGGGCCTCCACTTCCTGGGGCGCGAGGGGTTTGCGCAGGAGTATCCCGAGATCGCCGCGTGGCTCGGATCCATCAAGATGGACGAGGCCACCTACGGCAGCCTCGAGGACCTCGTCGTCAATACCTATGGTGAGGGCAAGGAGGACGAGGCGGCCATCGCCTGGTCCCAGAAGAACCCGCAGTACGACTTCAAGAAGTCCTGACGTCGGACGGCTGTGAGTCCGTCTTGGGGGCCCGCGAAAGGCGGGACGGGGGACGGCATGGCCGCAGAGCGCGAGTGAGGTCTACCGTGCGGGGACAATCCGCGCGGCCGGGACCAGCTCCACCACGACTCGTAGGTCGGGCGCCTGTCGACGAACCTCCTAGTCCTCGATGCGGTTGCCGTCCTCATCGAGCAAGTAGCCCTCGTCGTCGATCGGCCGGAAGGTCATCCGGCCATCGGCGATCTCCTCGGCGAAGTGCTCCCTGGTCATGAGCCGGGTCCGGCGGTCGCGAAACCTCCTCGGATGGTGGCGATGATGCCGCTTACTCCGCCCCAGGCTGCTCGGGCCCTCCTGATCCAGGAGACGACTCTGCCGAGCGATCGAAGAGGGGTCTGGGAGACCGTCGTGCGGGGACTGCCGAGTCCTACGCTGGAGCGTCTCCCGGTTGAGCTCGGGGACGTACCGGCGACCGTCGTGGAAGTCGGCCGTGACGTACTCCGGTGGGATCGGTTGGGGCTGGTGAATACGCTCCTGGAGAGCGTCGTAGCCGAGCGAGGTGTCCCACGGCCTCTCAATGACGGCGACGAAGGCCATGAACGGCAGCCACGTGAGAACCGTGAGCGCCGTCGTCGACGCCGGGACGAGGATCCGGGCCGCCAGGAAGCCGGCGACCGCAGGGCACAGCACGGCAATGAGGGTCAGCAGCAGGCCGTGAGCATCCTGGGAGCGCCAGACCCGCATGATGAGCCGGTGGGCGGAGGCGTCGATGATCTCGCGCACCGTCACCGCCACCAGGGAGAACAAGGCTGCCCGGCCGACACTCAGGCCGGTCCCGGTGATCGCGGACCAGGTGACCACGATGATCGTCAGCCCGATCGCCCCGGGCACCCCGAGTACCAGGCGTCCCGCCACCATCGCGGAGATGGGCGTGACCGGCTTCCAGTGACCACGTCCTTCGCTGTGCTGTTCCGGGCTGCCCTCGCTCATGGATCCTCCCCGGCTGGCCGGATGGCTGTATTCAACCGTTTAGTCATTCTACAAAGCCCGCTCAGGGCGTCTCACCTCGACGCAGCGGTCGGTGTCGGAGCGGGCCCGGCCGACGGCTTCGGATAGTGGTCATTGGGTGTGTGTTGAGGTGGGACCTGCCACCCTGTGACCCGGTTTCATCATGCTGGTTGAAGATCGTGCGTATTCTGTGCCCGTGAGTCCGGACCATCAGCCTGCCAGTGGCGAGATCGATATCGCCTCTCTTCATGCGCAGGACTTCACCGGGCTGCTGGACCGGATCGACCGCGCCGTGGTCTGGGACATTCCCCTGACGACGCCGTTTCGCGGCATCACCCGTCGCGACGGCGTCCTGCTCCACGGCCCCGGCGGCTGGGGTGAGGTCGCGCCGTTCTGGGACTACGGGTCGGAGGCCAGTGCTCCCTGGCTCGCCGCCGGCCTGTCCCAGGCCCTGGGAGGCGTCTTCCTGCCCCGCTACCGCGAGACCATCGTCGTCAACGTGACGGTCCCCGAGGTCGGCGCCGAGGAGGCGGCTGAACTGGTGAGCTCCTCCGGGGCCAGGACCGCCAAGGTCAAGGTCTCCGGCCGACGCGACCGGCGCTCCGCCGACCTGGAGCGGCTCGAGGCGGTCCGCTCGGCCATCGGCCGCTCCGGAAAGGTACGCATCGACGTCAACGGCGCCTGGGACGTGGACACCGCCCGTGAGAACCTGCCGCAGATGGACCGGGCCGCCGGCGGGCTGGAGTACGTCGAGCAGCCCTGCGCCACCGTCTACGACCTGGCCGACCTGCGCCGCTCCGTCGACGTCCCCATCGCCGCGGACGAGTCCATCCGGCTGTCGGCCAACCCGCTGGAGGTCGTGCACCGGCGCGCCGCCGACGTCGCCATTCTCAAGATCGCCCCGCTGGGCGGCGTGCGCCGGGCCCTGGACATGGCCGAGCGCCTCGGGCTGCCCGCCGTCGTCTCCTCCGCTCTGGATACCTCGGTGGGCATCATGGCCGGCGCCACTCTCGCCGTCAGCCTGCCGACCCTGAGCCACGCCTGCGGCCTGGGGACCGTGCGCCTGCTGAGCCAGGACGTCGCCGAGCCCAGCGTCCTTCCCCGCGACGGGGTCCTGCGCGTCGACGCCGGCGCCCCCGTCTCCGAGCGCCTCCTGAACGAGGTGAAGGCGGGCCCCTACCTCACCAAGCACTGGCAGACTCGCCTGCTGCACCTGGCCGGCGCCCTGCACGCCCGCCGTCAGCGAGAGGCCCGCGACCCGAGCCTGGCCGTGGCCGGGCTGCCGTTGTAGCTCCCGTTGACCCCGCCGGCCCCGTGCGGGGGACTCGCCGAACTGTGACACATCGCAGCGGAGCGCAGACCTGGGGCTCTCGTATCCTCGCCCTTGTGACCAACTCCCCGGAGTGCCCGCAGCTCCCGCCCGCCCTGGCCGACGCCCGCAGCCTCGTGGCCGCGCTCCTGGCCGAAGGCGTCCGTGAGGTCGTCCTGTGCCCGGGATCGCGCAGCGCGCCGCTGGCGGACGCCCTGGCCGACGCCGCCGACACCGGGGCCCTGAGGCTGCGGGTCGTCCTGGACGAGCGCAGTGCCGGCTTCATCGCCCTCGGTGCCGCCCGAGCTCATGCCCTGGCCGGGAACAGCCGGTGCGCCGCCGTCGTCACCACCTCGGGGACGGCCGTCTCCAACCTCCACCCCGCTGTCAGCGAGGCCGACGCCGCCGGGATCCCCCTGCTCGTCATCAGTGCCGACCGGCCCCACGAGCTGGTGGGCACCGGCGCCAGTCAGACCACCGAGCAGACCGGGCTGCTCACACCGGCTCTGCGCCTGACCGTCGACCTGCCCGCGGACCTGTCCACCGACCTCGGGGCCGGTGCAGCCCAGGCCGCCATCGCCGGACAGGTGCGCCGCGCCGTCTCCGCCGCCACCGGTGCCCTGAGCAGGGACCCAGGGCCGGCGCAGATCAACGCCCGCTTCCGTCCGCCCCTGGCGGCTCTGAGCGGCGAGGCGGCTCCGCTGTCCGTGCCGGCACCCGCCCGTCCGGCCTCGTCCGAGGACGGCACGGAGCCGGGGAATCCGACCCCGCCGGCTCTCAGGACGGACGGCAGCGAACAGGCCGGTGAGCCGCCCTCCCCGGAGGGCAGTGAGGGGATCATCGTCGCGGGTGACACCGCCCATCCTTCCGTCGGAGCCCTGGCGCGGGCCCTGGCCGAGCACCTCGGCTGGCCGCTCCTGGCCGAGCCCACTTCCCAGGCCCGCGGCGGCCCCCAGGCCCTCCTCCGCTACGCCGAGCTCCTGGCCACCGAACCGGGGCGCAAGCTCGCCGGGCACGCCCGCCGCCTCGTCGTCGTCGGCCACCCCAGCCTCAGCCGCTCGGTCACCGCGCTCCTGGAGCGCGAGGACCTCGACATCACCGTCCTGACCGAGCGCGCCCGGTGGGCCGACGTGCCCGGGAGGGCGCGGCGCGTCATCCCCATCGACGGCCCCGGTCTGTTGTCAGCTGACGACGTCGCCCTCCGAACGGTCCAGCTGGCCGACTCCCTGGGCCTGGTGCGGGCCGGCGCCAGCTGGACCAGCTCCTGGCACCGAGCCGTGGCGGACCTGCCCGAGGCGGCCCTATCCGGCAGCGCCGACGCCGTCGCGAACGCCGCGGTGGAGGCCGCGTGGGAGGCAAGTCTGATCGCCGGCGCGCCCACCCTCCTGGTCGGCTCCTCCATGACGGTGCGGCGGCTCGACCGCCTCGCCCGCCCCGCCGGCCCCGGGCGCGCCGCCCCGAAAGCCGTGGCCAACCGCGGCCTGGCGGGCATCGACGGCACCATCGCCACCGGCATCGGGCTGTGGATGGCGTCCGGCAGGCCGGTGCGTGCCATCATGGGGGACCTCGCCTTCCTCCACGACGCCATGTCAATGGGGAGAGGACTCCGTGAGGAGGAGGCGGACCTTCAGGTTATCGTCGTCGACGACGGCGGAGGAGCGATCTTCTCCCGCCTCGAGTACGCCCGCACCACAGCACCTGATCGGTTCGAAAGGCTCTTCGCCGCCCCACAGTGTGCGAGTATTTCCGAACTGGCCGCCGCCCTGGGCGCTCGCGTCCACGTCCCCGAGGACGTCCCGGCTCTCCAGGCGCTCCTGGCCGAGCCGGTCGTCGGCCTCAGCGTCGTCGTCTGGAGAGCGGAGGAGCACGCGGGGACCAACGGGCCGCCAGCAGATCAGATCCCAGATGCACGCCTAACGCCCGGACAACATGAACGACGATAGAGATAGATAGAGATAGATAGAGATAGACAGCACCGCGCAAGATGAGACCCGCAGGAGAGGCGCCGGCTCACCCCGAGCCCGCCTTTCCTCCTCTCAGCGCGCTGCGTGACAACGGTTACACGAGATCCACAGCGGAGCCACAGGTAAAAGTCGGAAACGGCCCAGAGCCCTGATGTTGTCTACCTGCTGACCTGGACAGGGCCGACGGCCCGAGGAGGAACACACCTATGAGCGGCTACGACGAGACGAACCCGGAGACCTACCGGCCCGCTGAGCCCAGCCAGGCGGCAGGCGGAAGCTATCCCGGTGTCGGCTCCCAGCCCGCCAGCAGCCAGGAGGCGTCGGCCGCGGCGGCCTCCGGCAGTGAGCCCCTGAGCGAGTCCCCGGGCGTGTCCCCGAACCAGGCCGGACACGAGGACCTCTCCCAGGCCTATAACGCCGACGCCCCCCAGTCCGAGCCGGTCCTGCCCGGTACCGCCCGGGCAGCGGACGCGGAGTACACCCAGCAGCTGCCCGCCGACCCGCCCACGTCGGTCCACCCACAGCCCGCGGGCGCCTCCGCGTCCTACAGGAGCCAGCAGCCGGGGCAGTACCAAACGGCACAGGGGCAGTACCAGTCTCAGCAGCAGAGCCAGTACCCCGCCTACTCCCAGGGACAGTCGGCGGCCCCTTACGACCGGTCCTTCTCCCAGCAGCCCTATCAGGGGCCGCAGGCGCACCTCGGTTCGCCCTACACGAGCGTCCCGACGACGCCCGGCGGATACGACGTCACCCAGTCCGTGAACCGCGGTACCGGGAGCTCCTCCCTCCTGGCCTCGGACGCCTCCAGCGGGGAGAGCGGCAGGAAGCGTCGACGGGGACCGGGCTGGTTCGCCCTAGTGGTCTCCGTCGTGGTCGCCTCCCTTCTGGGGGCCGGCGGCGCCGTCGGAGCAGTCAAGGTTCTCGACGCCCGCGGCGAGAGCGCCTCATCGCGCTCGTCGTCCGCCCCGACTGCGATCGCCACCGGTGACACGACTAAGACCGTTGACAGCACTGGCCATGCCCCTGACTGGGAGGCCGTCTCTGCCGCGGTGTCCAACGCGGTCGTGTCCATCGCCATCGCGACGGAGAACGGGACCGCCCTGGGGTCCGGAGTCATCTACGACAAGGAGGGGCACATCATCACCAACAACCACGTGGTGGCGGGCGCCTCGCAGATCCAGGTGACCCTGGCCGACGGGCGCGTCTACGACGCCGAGACCACCGGCACCGACCCCGCCACCGACCTGGCGGTCATCCAGCTCAAGGACGCTCCCGATAACCTCACCGTCGCCCAGCTCGGTGACTCCGACGCTCTGACCACCGGCCAGGACGTCATGGCGATCGGCAACCCGCTGGGTCTGTCCTCCACGGTCACCACCGGCATCATCTCGGCATTGGACCGCCCCGTCGTCAACTCCCAGGGAGAAGGCGGTGAGGGCGGCTCGGGCAGCGGCGCGTCGTCCTCGGCGGTCTACACCAACGCCATCCAGATCGACGCCGCCATCAACCCCGGTAACTCCGGCGGCCCTCTGTTCGATGAGAAGGGCCGGGTCATCGGTATCACCAGCTCGATCGCCACGATGGGACGCTCCAGCTCCGGAGAGAGCGGCGGCTCGGGCAGCATCGGCATCGGTTTCGCCATCCCCGTCAAGCTGGCCGAGAAGGTTGCCAAGCAGCTCATCGAGTCGGGGTCGGCCACCCACGCCTACCTGGGCGTCAATCTGGAGACCGGTGCCGCAAAGACCGACGGCGAGAAGCGCGCCGGCGCCAAGATCACCTCGGTGGAGAGCGGCTCGCCCGCCGACAAGGCCGGACTGAAGAAGGACGACGTCGTCACCGCCATCGACGGCAAGACCACCGCCCAGGGCTCGGCACTGACCGGCTACGTGCGCCAGTACTCCGCCAACGACAAGGTCAAGCTCACGGTCATCCGCGACTCCAAGAAGCAGGACATCGACGTCACCCTGGCCGAGCGCAAGGACTCCTGAGACTCCTGAGCAGGGGGCTGGTCAGCCGCGCACGCCCAGGACGCTCAGCACGGGGCGCATCTTGGCGATCGTCTCGGCCAGCTCGTCAACCGGCTCGGAGTCCGGCATGATGCCGCCGCCCCCGAAGACTCTCGCAGGGGACTGCGGTCCGGGGCCGTCGGTGGGCAGCTGGGCGCTGCGCAGCGCGATGCACCACTCGCCCTCGCCGTGCCA
>ERZ772827.1713-NODE-1713-length-10974-cov-4.405165_pt1 | contig 10974 bp, 7 predicted proteins | sample MGYA00580850_ERZ772827 | MGnify/ENA primary metagenome ERZ772827 (study PRJEB29015, sample SAMEA2737950) | human oral metagenome | biome: human oral; feature: human-associated habitat; material: dental | place: China | collected 2145 ...
TTTTTTGCATAAACCATGCCAAGCTCTTTTGTAGCCACTTCATAAATATGGTCGAGGTCGACACTGGACTTTATATTTATCTCCAGAGCATCATTTTGATTTTTCAGAGCTGCAAGCTCTCTTTCTTTAACCTCTATATTTCTTATAGTCGTAGTCACGCTGTCCTGTACATGTAAATAGCTGTAAAACAGATACAGTATACATACAAGTGCCGCAGTAAGTATGAGAAGAAACGGAAAATCCATTCCCAATGCCGCCTGAGCCTGATTTTTTCTAACCTTAATATTTTTATTAAAATATTTTATGTCCAGAATATCTCCTTTTTTTACATTGTAAGAAGATTTCTTTTCTTCACCATTTATTGATATATTTCCATTATCTGCCAGTTCTTTGGCAACTGTTCTTCTCTTTATTATTCTTGTAATTTTTAAAAATTTATCAAGTCTCATTATTATAACCTTCTATTTTTTGTTATCTTTTTTTCCAAAAATTTCCTTTAATTTTTCAGTGGTATCATTTACAGAATTTTTACTATTTCCCTGCTGCTGATTATTTGACTGGGAATTATTTACCTGTGTCCCTGAACTACTTTCATTACCGGATGTATTTGTGTTTCCTGCCGCTGATGTTCCTGATTGTGCAGGAATTTCAGGAAGATTTATCATTGTATTCAGTGAAACCATTTCCCTCTGAATCTGATCCAGTTTTCCTTTCTTATCATAAACCGCTGTTATAAGATTATCTATGCTTTTTATCTGTTCGTCATATTTTGTCATTATTTCCTGATAACGTGTCTGCTGTAAAGTATTTATTTTTTCAGTAAGCAGCGTTTTTTCTTCATCAGAAAGAACTGTTTCATTTATATTCTGAAAATTATTATTTTCTGAAGTTAATCTCGAAACCAGCTTTATTACTCTGCCTTCCAGTATATTATCCTTTAAATACTCTATAACTGAAACTATTTTTTTATCGAAAGATGTCTGCATTGTAAGTTTATCTTCCTTATAAATTATATCATAGGCATCCTGTGATGATTTTACAGTTATTTTTTCAGGAATATCTTCAAGCTTTATTTCTCCTGAAACTGTATTTTCCCCATCAAGTCCACCAAATTTGACAGTTCCGTTATTTATATCCACACTTGAAATAAGTAACGGTATCCCTTTTATTTCCTTAATGAGATTAACTGCTTTTAAAGCTTTATTCAGTGACTGGGTTATATTTTTACCCTTATCCATAAAAATATATGAATTCATATTTTTTATGTCATTCAGTGAAACTATTTTTTCCAGCTTATTCAGTTCCTGTGATATATTTTCAAGCATCAAACTTTTTTCAGTTTCTATTTTAGATATTGAATTTTCAATACTCTGTTTTTCTGTATTTATCATTCTCGTCACAGGCTTTATTTCCTTATCAAGTTCTGTTAATTTCTGTGCCTTGCTTTTCAGATCTGTTATATTACCATAATCTGTCTTAATTTTGTTAATATTCAGAATGTTTTCCCTAATTCCTGTACTAATAAAGTTATCAATCCCATTACTTACATTTTCCAGTTCCTTTGTTGTTTCCTTTACAAATTCCTCTGTTGTCTTTTTTATAGCCTCACTGTTTGCAGGAATTTCTATTTTTTCAACAAAAGAATCTATCTGATTGTCAGGAGTATCATATATCTTTTTTAAATCAACATCTTCAAGTTTCATGTCAGATAATGATGATTTTAAATTTAATCCAAGAAAACCGCTTCTTACAAAGGAAATTTTAGCCTTTCCTTTTCCAAGATCCTTTCCGTTTAATACAAAATTATCAAATATTATTTCACTGTCCTTTATTGAATATCTTAGATTTTCAAATTCAGAATTCTTTGTTTTAGTCATATTATAGACTATCTTATTGGAGAAAATTACCCCACCTGTTGCCGTAATTAACAGCAGTAAAAATAAAACCAATAAAAATTTTAAAAACTTCATACAGTCCTCCTGTAACAGTAATTTTAATCTATTCCATTTAGCAATTAAAATTTAATTTCCTGACATTTAAAACTTTATTGCCAATGTCAGAAATATGAGGACGACGATAAGTCCTCATAAAAGATAATTATTTTATATTGTATTTGTCAGCTATTTCCTGAACATATTTCTGATTTGCTTCCTGTCTTTTCTGAACTTTCATCTGATTTTTTATCATATCTTTCACTTTATCATATGCTACAAGTCCTTTAGGCTCCTTATCCAGAAGCTTTACAACATACCATTCATTTCCAATTTTTATAATACTATTTATAACCTGTCCTTTCTGAGCCCCTTTTACTGCTTCAGATATTGCAGCATGTGTCTTTGCAAGTTCAGCTAAAGGAAGATCGTTTGTTTCTCCTGTTCCTGCATTTGGTATTTCTGAATATTTCTTTACAAATTCAGTAAAGTTATTTGGATTAGCAGTAGCTTCCTTCAATGCAGTATCAGCTTTTGCCTGATTTCCTGAAGTTATTACAATCAGCTGTAGCTTTACAACATCATCAGGTCTTGTAAATGCTGAAGGATTTGCATCATAATATTTTTTAGCTTCATCATCTGTTACATTTACCTTATTTACCTGATCTGCTACATTAAGTGTTGCAAGTATATTATCTTTTGCCATTTCTATGCTTTCTGTATATTTCTTGTCGCTGTCAAGCTTTTTAGCTTTAGCTTCTAATGCCATAGCCTTTGTCAGAGCTATACTCTGTACTATACTTTTTTTTGTAGCTTCAAGCTGATCTTTTGGTATATCTGATTCTTTTAATCCTTGTGCAAACAGATTTTTCTGTATTTCATTATTTACTTCTGATTCATATACCTTTACTTTTTTGTCAGGTGACTCAAAAAGAACCTTTCCTGATGGTTTTGCTTCACCGCATGCTAATGCAAGTGTACACATTATTGTTATTATTCCTAACTTAATTTTATTTTTCATTATAGCCTCCATTTTCTTATCTGTATACTTGTATTTTATCATATTTTTCCCATTTTAGTAACAGATTTTTAGATTATTTTTACTTTTTCAGTTTTTACATATTTTATTATTTTATCATATTCTGCATATACTATTCTTCTATATTTCTAATATATTTCTTTAATTTTTCTTTGGAAACTTCTTTTATAATGAATTGTTCTGAAATTTTCCCTTTTTCCTTGATAAGAAGGCTGTCATACTTTTCTGAAATATCTTTCCATGCGAATTTTCTAGACATTTCAGATATCCTGTCTTCTGTTCCTTCCTTTTCAAAATAAAGTTCAAATGTTTCTGATTTTTCCTCTATTTTATGAATGTGATTCAGCTCAGCAAAAATTTTGAACTTTACGCTTAATATAAAATTTATCGTTTCCTCAGGTATTTTACCAAATCTGTCCTTTATTTCATTAACAAGTTCAGACAGTTCAGAATAGGACTCCGTTATTGCAAACCTTTTGTAGATATTGAGCCTTTCTTCCCTCTGAATATAACTTTCAGGAATATATCCCTTCTCATTCAGAATAATTTCCACATTTTCGATTTTTTCCCTGTATTCGCCCTTCTGTTTACGTATTTCTTCATTAAGCATTTTTATGTAAAGATCATATCCGAAAGTTTCTATAGTTCCATGCTGTCTGTCTCCCAGTATTTCCCCTGCTCCTCTTATTTTCATGTCCTCCATGGAAATCTGGAATCCTCCTGACTTGATTCCTTCCACCTTGTACATGCTCTCTTCCTTCTTCTTACCTTTGCTTGTTATGCTCCCTGTCTTCAGAAGATAGCAGTATCCCTGCCTGTCACTTCTACCTACACGTCCTCTGAGCTGATACACCTGTGAAAGTCCAAGACCTGTAAAATTCTCTATCAGGATGGTGTTGGCATTTGCAACATCTATACCATTTTCAATTATAGTTGAAGCCATGAGGATATCAAATTCCCCCTGTTCAAATCTTTTCAGCTTATCCTTTATTTCCTTTGGAGATAACTGTCCATGTATAAATTCCATCTTTACAAACTCAGGAAGTATTTTTTTCAGTTCTTCCAGCTTATACTTCATATTTTTCACTTCATTATAAATGTAAAACACCTGACCATCTCTTGACAGTTCCTTCAAAATGGCTATTTTTATTTCATCATCTGTTCCATTTATTACTTCCGTTATAATCGGAAGCCTATTAACCGGTGGAGTGTCTATTATCGAAATCTCCCTTATTCCAAGCAGTGCAAGATTTAAAGTTCTCGGAATAGGAGTAGCTGTAAGTGTAAGCACATCGAGTTTCTGTCTTTTCTTCTTCAACGTTTCCTTTGCCTTCACTCCAAATTTCTGTTCCTCATCTATTATCAGCAGACCTATATTTTTAAATTCCACATCATCGCTTAAAAGTCTGTGAGTACCGATAACCATGTCAACTATTCCGCTTTTAAGCTTTTTCAGTATTTCTTTCGATTTTCCCTGTGTCAGCCTTGACAGATTCTCTATAGTTACAGGATAATCTGAAAACCTCTGGCAGAATCTTTTATAATGCTGTTCCGCAAGGACAGTGGTAGGTGCTATGAGTGCCACCTGCTTATTATTTTCTATTGCCTTGAAAGCTGCCCTCATTGCAACTTCGGTTTTTCCGTATCCCACATCTCCGCAGACAATTCTGTCCATGATTCTTGGACTTTCCATATCTTCCTTGACATCCCTGATTGCCTTTTTCTGATCCTCAGTTTCTTCAAATGGAAACAGTGCCTCAAACTCTTCCTGCCATACTGTGTCCTTCTGATATACAAATCCATTCTGACTTTGTCTCTGAGCCTGTATTTTAATGAGTTCGGCAGCAAACTTTTCAATATCTTCAGCCAGTTTCTGTCTTTTCCGTTTAAATCCTCTCGTCCCCAGCTTATAAAGCTTAGGCTCTTCTCCATAAGATACATATTTTTCAAGCCTGTTCAGCTTTTCAACCGGAATATAGAGTATATCCTCATCTGCATACTTTATTTTCAGATAGTCTGTACCGTCCATAGTCTGTATTCCCTTGTAAATTCCCACTCCATACTGTACATGTATGACATAGTCATCTACAAGTATCTGATTTGGTTTCTTATATTTTATACCTTTATTTATCTTTCTTTTTTTCTCATAAATATATCCGTCAAGTTCCCTGTCAGTAAGCACAAAAACGTCTCCGACAATAAATCCTTCAAACAGTTCATAATTTACAATTTCTATCTGCTTTTTTTCATATATGTCCCTGTAATCTTCCATCTTTTTTGAATAATTTTTAGTGTAAAGCTGTATATCTTTAGTTTTTGACAGCTTATTCAGTTTTTCCTTATCCTTAAAAGTTTCCATCTGTTCTTCAGTAAAGTTTACAGTTTCAATTATAGAACCTTTTTTTTTCAGATTTTCAAATCTTTTTCTATATGTATTTTCCTTTTCCCTGTTAATGAGAATGTATTCTTCCATCTTATAGTTAAGAAGCTCTTCATTTTCAAGGACAATAATTACATCATCCCCCCTCAGCTCCTCTATAAGTTCAACAAGTTCATAATTATTTCCTGACAGAATGTTTCCAAAAATCTTTATTTCTTCAAGCCTGCTTAGGGATCTCTGACTGTCCACATCAAATTCCCTTATACTTTCCAGTTCTTCATCAAAAAACTCAAATCTTATTGGATTTTCCATATTTGGAGGAAATATATCAAGAATATCTCCTCTCTTACTGAATTCTCCCTTTTTTTCAACCATATAAGACTGTTCATAGCCATTTTCCACTAAGAAGTCTATTATTTTAGAAAATTTATATTCCTTCCCTGTCCTGAAATCAAGAAAATTAACCTTTTCAAAAAAAATATCAAGTGTAATCTGTAAATTCAGGAATAAAATAAAATCAGACCTGTTTTTCAATATATCAAGAATTTCTATGTTTATTCCTGTCAGATCTTCCTTATTTGAAGATATATTCTCAAATATTGAAAGACTTTTTTCCATACTTCCTGAATATCCTTCCAGCATGCTGTAATAATTTTCAAGATTTCTGTTGGATGTGGAAACGTATACAATTTTTTTTTCATCTGAACATAACAAAAACCAAGGAATTGCTCCTCGGTATATTTTGTTTTCAAGTTTTAAAGCATTTCTGTCTATCTTATCCAAAAACTTTAAACTTTGCATTTTTTCTCCTTACTTCCTTACTTAATGAGGGCTCATGCCGCCCTCATCCTCCCACTATCGGCTACAAAATTTTTTTCTCTTCAAAAATAATCATTGAGTCAAAAAATGGCAAACCCGCTATGCTCAGACAGCCATTTTTTATTTGACTCAATTCATATTTTTTCAGAAAATTTTGAATGCCGAAAATTCTGTTACAATCATAAAACTTATTTAATCTCTTTTGATCTTATAAGCATCACCGTACTATAGATTATATAGATAAACAGAAGATATTTTACCAGTCCAAAATGATGAAGAAGTGAAAGTACTATGGCCACTCCAATTATTGCAAAAGCATAAACTACTCCTCTTCCTATCTTTTCTCCCTGAACCTCTTCAGCATCTTCTCCAAACAGTAACGGTGTAAAAGTATCGTTTATTATAGGTACAAAACCGTTCAGTACAAGTATCGCATATGAAAGAGTCTCATTTCTGATTTTAAATATCCAGAATACAAATACTACTATTCCCATCATAATCCCATAATAAATTTTCCCATGTGGAGTTGACGAGCTTGTAGGCATATCTGTTGCCATGTATATTCCACAGAGCATAAGTCCACCTAAAGACAGGCTGGCATTTATACCTGTAAATCTTGAAATTATCATTCCGACAAACACTGTAAGGAATAAAGTTACAGGAATGTGCCATGAGATTCTGTCCCTGTAGAGCAGATAGACTCCTCCAAGAACAAGAAAAATAACAGAATATTCTCCAATTGCACCTGAAGACTTTAATATAAGTGAATCTAAATTATTAAAAAACGAAAAATTTCCTAAAAATCCAAAAAGCTTCACTCCTGTTATCTGCACTGCTTCCTCATTATACCAGATTGTACCTGAAGCCATTACTGTACTGAAAAACACAGTCATGAATTCCCTTCCAACTATGGCAGGGTTAAATCTGTTTCTTCCAAGTCCGCTGTATATGAGCTTTCCAAATATTATAGCCATCGCACCGCCAAATGCAACCACATAAAGAGGTGTGAAAGGGGCTAGCATCAGTGCAAGCAGTATTCCAGTTACTACTGCCGACAGATTAAGTACCGAATCATATTTCTTAAAAAATATTGCAGAAAATAAAAACTCTGTTACTACAGCAGAAACTACTGATGTTAAAATAACAAGCAGAGGATAATATCCATAAACTGCGGCACTTGCCAATATGGCAGGCAGTAATGCTATTACTACATCTCCCATCACTCTTGGAACACTGTCCTTTACTCTGACATGAGGAGTGTAATGTTTTATAATTATATTCTCCATTGTATTTTCCATTATTTCATTTCCCCCATTTCTCTAAGCTTTTCTTTTCCCTCTTTTATGCTTTTTATTAAAGGCACCCTTGACGGACAGACATATTCACATGCACCGCATTCTATACAGTTGTCCAGATGATACACGGTAACAAGCTTACCATACTGTTCCTTTCTGTAATTTTCCTCGAATTTCATAGGCATCAGTCCCATTGGACAGACATCTACGCAATATCCGCATGAAATACAGTTTTCCCTTTTTACGGAATCTATATCCTTTGAAAGAAATAAAATTCCGGACGTTCCTTTTACAACAGGAGTCAGAGGCTCATTCACTTCTTCTCCCATCATCGGTCCTCCGAATATGATTTTCGCATTATCTTCAGGATTTAACTGATCCATTATATGATTTAAGGAAGTTCCTATCTTTAAAAGATAATTTCCCCTTGTACTGATTTTTTCACCTGATACGGTTACAACTCTTTCAACTAGAGGTTTTCCTTCAGTAAATGCATCATATATCGATTTGACTGTTCCGACATTGCTCACAATCACTCCATGATTTCCAGGTATTTCACCTTTCTTTATTTCCTTTCCGGTAACACTTCTTATAAGCTGAAGCTCACTTCCCTGAGGATAGGCTGTTGGCAGCACATGAACTTTTATATTGAACATTCTTCTTTCCTTCAGAATACCTGCAATATGTTCAGCAATATCCATGTTTTCTTCTTCAATTCCTATTACAACTTCCCTAGGTCTTATAAGCTTTTCAATAATCTTTATTCCTCCCAGCAGATCTTCCATGTAATTTGACATTATTGTATAGTCTGCCGTAAGATATGGTTCACATTCGGCTCCGTTTAATATAAATGTGTCAATTTTTTTATATCCTATATCATATTTTACATAAGTGGGGAACTGTGCTCCACCTTCACCTACAATACCTGACTGCTTTATAATCTCCAGGAGCTCATCCCTTCTAAATCTTCCAACTTCTTCTATTCTTCTTTTTTCAGTTTCAATTTCCTTATACTGAAAATCGTTTCTTATTACAACCGTTTTAACTTCTTTCCCATTAGCAATTGGACTGTTTACAATATCTATAACCTTTCCGGAAACAGGAGAATGAACCATCGAAGAAACTTTTCCCGAAACTTCCCCTATTTTTTCATAACGGTGAACATAGTCACCCTTACTTACTGTTTCCTTTGCCATCAGTCCTATATGCTGAGATAACGGAACATAAAAAAATTCAGGATCCTTCAATGTTGCGAGACCTGTTTTTTTAGTAATATGTTTCATTGATTCTATTTTCATTTTTTCACTTATAACATCTTTCATCTTACTAATTCCTTCTCTCTCCATTTTTATATATTATTAATCTTTGATAATATGTTCAAAAAATCCTTTTGAATAATGAATTTTTCCTTCTTCATCTATCATATATCCTTCTACCTTTATTTCCCTGTTTAATCTGTCCAGTATTTCAAAAAACTTTTCGGGACTCTGATTATAGAGTCCTGTAGAAATAATATCTCCTGCAAAGGCTTCTTTCGTGATTATTCCTATTTGTCTATTTTTTCCTGGATAACCTGTCTTTGGACTCAGTATGTGTCCATATTTCTGATTATCTATTTCAACAAAGGTGTTCCCCTGATTTGAAGTACAATATGATTCATCTGAAATTTTTATATCAAATAAGTCTTCATCATTTTTTTCCCTGTAACTGTCCAGTAATATATGAGTTACATAACCCTGTTCATTTTTTTCTGATATATTTTCCTTTTTAGGATTTTCAACATTAATTATCCATTCATCTTCCGGCATCTGATTGACTGCCACTATGCTGCTTCCTCCTGCATTTACTATTGCATCATCTATTCCTCTTCTTTTCATTTCCTTTACAAGCTTATCCACAGCATAGGATTTGATAAAAGAGCCGGTTATTATTTCCTGACCGGCATCTATCTTTACTCTTTTTCTTTCCCTGTCAATTATTATTTTTTTATAATCAATCAATTTTCTTATTTCATCAATTTCTTCCTTTTCAGGTATTCTGACATCTGATTTCTTATAAAATCCCCAAAGTTTTATTAACGGCATTATTGTAATATCATATTCACCATTCATCATATCTGAAAAATATATAACTCTTTCAAGAATCTCAATCATTTCTTCATTTACTTCTACAAAATTACCATTATTTTTATTTATCCTGTCAATAAAAGAATTTTCTGAATAGGAATTATATTTTTCATTTACATCTTCGAGTATGCCATATAGCTCATCAAAAACTGTTTCTGTATAATAAACTTCAGGTATTTTTATTTTTATATTTGTATGAAATAAAAATCTATTCTGAACCTTATAATTTCTACTCATTTTTCTTCACCTAATCATTATTACTGCTTGATGAAGATTTTTCTTTTCCCTTAGATTCTGATTTCGTTTCGGCTTTTTTAGGAGTTTCCACCTTTGTTTCCGCCTTAGGTGCTTCCTTTACTACCGGTGCCACTTCTGCAGGAACATTTTCTTTAGCTTCAGAGTTTGCCTGTACAGCCTTCTGATTCTTTTTATTCTTTTTGTGAGATTGTTTTACATTCTGATTTACAACAGGCTGTCCTTGTACATTTCCTTCAACATTTGTAACTTCTACAGGCTGACCTTGTACTGTATTCTGTACCTGTCCATTATTTTCTACTGCAACCGCAACCGCATCAGCTTTTTTGCTTTCCTTTTTAGAAGTTGTTTCTTCCTTAGTTTCAGCAACTGCATTTTTATTTGATTTACTTCCTATTGTGTTAAAACTTCCAAATGCAACCAGTAAGATTGCCCCTAAAAATAAAATTACCTTCTTTGCATTTTTCATTTATTTTCCTCCTAATTTTTTAATTTTTGAAACTTTTATTGTATAACGATTTGTATATACCATCTTTTTCCAGTAACTCTTCATGAGTTCCTATTTCCTTGATTTCTCCCTGCTGTATAACAACTATTTTATCACTGTTTATTATTGTGGAAAGTCTATGTGCAATGACAAATGTTGTTTTTCCTTTCATAAGTTCTTCCAGAGCATCCTGAACCAGTTTTTCAGACTCATTATCAAGGGCACTTGTTGCTTCATCCAAAATAAGTATTTGTGGATTTTCAAGTATTGCCCTAGCAATTGATATTCTCTGTTTCTGCCCTCCCGACAGTTTTGCTCCTCTTTCACCAATTTCTGTTTCATATCCCTGTTCCAGTTTTTCTATAAATTCATGTGCATTGGCTTTTTTTGCTGCTTCTATAACCTCTTCAACAGAAGCATGCTGGTTTCCGTATCTTATATTCTCGAGTACCGTTCCTCCAAAAAGAAAAGTTTCCTGTGGAACGATTCCTATTTTTTTTCGTAAACTTTTTATTTTATAATTTTTTACATCTATACCATCTATCATTATTTTTCCACTGGTAACATCAAAAAATCTCGGTATCAAATTTACTAAAGTAGACTTTCCTCCACCTGAATTTCCTACAAGAGCTACTGTTTCGC
>ERZ772827.1722-NODE-1722-length-10952-cov-4.383775_pt1 | contig 10952 bp, 6 predicted proteins | sample MGYA00580850_ERZ772827 | MGnify/ENA primary metagenome ERZ772827 (study PRJEB29015, sample SAMEA2737950) | human oral metagenome | biome: human oral; feature: human-associated habitat; material: dental | place: China | collected 2145 ...
TAAAATTCTTGCGCAAAAGAAGACAAAAGATGTGGCGGCTGCTGGTGGGGCTAGGTTATTTTTTCTAGCCTTCCTAGTTATTCTAGTTGGACTAGGAGGACTGGTCGGACTGGTCGGACAAGTCGGACAAGTCTGATGAGTTAACAAAATTGGTGGGCGAAACTATCTTTTCACCCTTTCACCTTTTCACCTTTTCACCCTTTCACCTTTAAAAGGGCGTTAGCCATCTTTTCACCTTTTCACCTTTTCACCTTTATCACTCCTTCTTCCCTCCTCTACTTTCAAGTCTAAACCGCTTGGGCGACTTGCCCGCATGCTGTTTAAAGTACTTACCAAAGAACGATTGGTTGGGGAAACCCAGCGTTGCAACAATCTCTTTGATGCTCTGGTCGCTGTAAAGCAACAGCTGACGGGCATCGCTCATCACCACATCATTAATCCATTGCAAGGCCGTTTTTCCCGTTTTCTCTTTCACAACCACCGACAGATAGCTGGGCGTAACGCAAAGCAAGTCGGCATAGTGGGCCACTTCGCGGTGCTTGCGGTAGTTGTTATACACCGCTACGATAAAGTTTTGCGCCAACTTATCGGTAACATTCCACGTTCCTACTTGCAAATGGTGGCTCAACATGTAGCAATTTACAATCTCGTAGACAAGCGTTCGGCACATCGACGACAACAGTTCGGTAATTACTTGGGGGTTAGGCGAGTTGGCATAACTCTCGTTTTCGTGCGCCTCGCGCGCCATCAAGGTTTGCATTTGCGTAAGAATACGGTCGTATTGGCTCACGGAAAGCGACAGGAACGGGTGTTCACTGAAATACAATCCCGTGGTGATGTCCATCGTCTTGTTCACAATAGCCATAATGAAGTCGTAGTCAACATACAACACTATGCCGCGCAGGTCGTTGCTGAACGATACGGTGTTGGAATGTATCGCCGGTGGGATAAAAAGCGTGTCGCCCTTATTAACATGGTAAGTCTTATCATCGATGTTCATGCTGATGTTGCCTTGCGTGCACAGAACCAAGGCGAAAATACGATAGGAAGAAGACAAACGGTGACCTGTTTCGGTTTCGATGTCTGCCGAAGTAAAGCTACGTAGTGTGAAAGGAAGTTGCAATCGTTGTTCCATGTTTTTGTATTTATTTATTGCAAATGTACTACTTTTCTGGTAAATAAGATGGCAAAACGAGCTATATTCTTTGTTAATATATAAAATAGAACATTTTTGAGCCGTTTTCAACCTTGTGAGAAGCAATTTATATCCTTAATTTTGCATCGTGAAACATAAACAAGCCATTTTAATGCGCAAGAGCTGTTATTTCAACTCAAAACTATTTAACTGGCATTTAATACGCATAAGGTAAAAAAAGGAAATATGACAAAAATCAAGTTTATGGCCGCAACTGCGCTCATAGTGGTGCTGAGCGGTTGCAACAGTAAGAAAGAAGAACAAGCCGTTGCGCCGATTAAGGTGAAAACGATGGCCGTGCAAACGGGCAACGTGGACGGCAGCCGCACCTATGTGGGCGTTATTCAAGAGAGTTATGGTTCTACATTAAGTTTTGCCACGCTGGGAACGGTGTCGCAGGTGCTGGCCGACGAGGGTCAGGCTGTACGCAAAGGGCAACTGCTGGCCGTGATAGACAAGACCTCGGCGCAAAGCGCACACGACATGGCGATGAGTACACTATCGCAAGCGCGCGACGCTTTTAAACGCTTAGAGCAGCTATATAAGAAAGGAAGTCTGCCTGAAATACGCTTTGTAGACGTGCAAACGAAGTTGGCCGAGGCCGAGGCAGCCGAGCGAATTGCCCGCAAGACGCTACAAAACTGTGAACTGCGCGCGCCATTCGACGGCTTTATCTCGCAGCGAATGGTAGACACGGGCAACAATATGGCACCCGGATTGGGCTGTTTTAAGCTGGTGAAGCTAGACCGCGTTGAGATGAAAATCGCCGTTCCCGAAAACGAAATATCGGGCATCAGCAAAGGTCAGACAGTTCCTTTCACGGTCTCTGCCTTGGGCGGAAAAACGTTTGTGGGCAAAGTTACCGAGAAAGGCATACAAGCCAACTTGCTAAGCCATACGTATGATGTTATCGTTAGTCTTCCCAACGCAGGTCATCAGCTGTTACCAGGCATGGTTTGCAGTGCGCAATTGGCCAGCACAGGTGGGGCACAGGGCATCGTTGTGCCGCAAGAGGCGGTGCTGATAGACGGCAGCAAGCCATACGTTTGGGTGGTGGAAGACGGCACGGCGCATCGCCGAGACATATCGCAAGGTGGCGTATGCCAAAGCGGTGTGGTGGTTAACGCCGGACTATCGCAAGGCGACAAGGTTATCGTAAACGGACAAAACAAAGTGAGTGAAGGAGCGAATGTGAAAATTTGAAAAGGTGAAAGGGTGAAAAGGTGAAAAGATGGCTTCGCCTTTTAAAGGTGAAAAGGTGAAAAGGTGAAAAGGTGAAAAGGTGAAAAGGTGAAAAGATGGCGAACGCCGCCTATACATTTGGCTTAACTCCCTAACTCCTTAACTCCTAAAGATAAAAAGGTGAAAAGATGGCTAACGCCCTTTAAAATTGTCTGTCGATTCCTAGATTTCTAGTTCAGTCTAGCTTTCGGACAAGTCTGACTGGTCCGACTGGTCCGAAAGCCTAACGCCACCTATACATTTGGCTTAACTCCTTAACTCCATAACTCCTAAAGATGAAAGAGTGAAGGGTGAAAAGAAGCCTAACGCCACCTATACATTTGGCTTAACTCCTTAACTCCTAAAGATAAAATATACAAACACACAGATTTATGTCTAAACGCAAAAGAAATATCATAGAAAGTGTGATGCACTACAACAGCATCATGCTCTTGTTGATGGTGGTGCTCATCGGTTTCGGTGTGTTCGCGCTTATCAACATGCCCAAAAACGAGTTTCCTTCTTTCACTATTCGTCAAGGCGTGGTGGCCGCCGTTTACCCCGGCGCCACCTCTGCCGAAGTGGAAGAGCAGGTAACGAAGCCATTGGAAACGTTCCTTTGGAGTTTTAAGGAGATTAAGAAGGATAAGACGCGCTCGCAAACAAAAGACGGAATAACCTACATCTTCGTTGAACTGAACGACGACGTAACTAACAAAGACGAGTTTTGGAGCAAGTTCAAGATTAAGCTGCAACAGTTTAAGGTGTCGTTGCCGCAGGGTGTTTTGGCCCTAATAGCCAACGACGACTTTGGCGACACGTCGGCTATGCTCATCACATTGGAGAGTAAAACCAAGACTTATCGTGAGCTGCACGAATACATGAACACGCTGAAAGATAACCTGCGAACCATCCCCGAACTGGCCAATCTGCGCGTGAGCGGCGAACAGGGAGAAGAGATTGGCGTGTACATCGACCGCGACAAGCTGTCGGACTACGGCATCAATTCGGCCACGCTCTTGGCCAACCTTTCGGCACAAGGCATAACGATGGTAAGCGGAAAGGTGGACGACGGACAGACAACGCGCCCCATACACCTGCGTTCGCAAATGAATACCGAGAACGATGTGGCCAACCGCATCGTCTATTCGGACCCGCGCGGCAACGTTATACGCCTGCGAGACATCGCAACCATCAAGCGCGAATACCCACATGCCGACAAATACGTAAAGAACAACGGGCAAAAGTGCATCGTTCTGTCGGTAGAAATGAACGAAGGCAGCAACATCGTGCAGTTCGGAAACAAGGTAAAAGACATATTGGGGCAGTTCGAAGCATCGCTGCCGCAAGACGTTAGCATCTATACCATCACCGATCAAAGCGAAGTGGTGAACTCTTCGGTGGTGGATTTCCTTAAAGAACTGCTCATCGCCATTGCCTCGGTGGTGGTGGTCATCATGCTTTTGCTGCCCATGCGCGTGGCCAGCGTGGCAGCAAGCACCATCCCCATCACCATATTTATAACCCTTGGCCTGTTCTACGCCCTGGGTTTAGAGCTAAACACCGTAACCCTTGCCTCGCTTATCGTGGCTTTGGGCATGATTGTAGACAACTCCATCGTTATTATCGACTCGTATATCGAGAAGATAGACGAGGGCATGAGCCGCTGGCATGCCGCCACCTACTCGGCCAAAGAGTTCTTTTCGTCTATTTTCAGCGCCACACTGGCCATTTCCATCACCTTCTTCCCGCTGTTGCTCACGATGAAGGGCATGATGAAAGACTTCGTAAAGTGGTTCCCGCTAGGCATCAGCGTGGTGTTGGGCGCGTCACTCCTTGTTGCCGTGCTGGTAGTTCCTTGGATGCAGTTCACCTTTATACGCAAAGGCTTGAAGAAAGACAACAAAGGCGAGGGCAAACAGCGACGTACCTTCCTCGACATCATGCAGAGCTATTACAACCGCCTTATCGAACGCTGCTTTGCCCATCCGTTTATCACCCTAGGCGTTGGTGTTCTCTCGGTTGTTGTTGGTGCCGTGCTCTTTGCCAGCATGCCACAGAAACTTATGCCCCGTGCCGAACGCAACCAATTTGCCGTAGAGATATACTTACCGCAAGGAACGAGCATCGAACGAACGGCTGCCGTGGCGGACAGTCTGCGCAACATGATGCAAACCGACAAGCGCATACGCAACATATCCACGTTCTACGGCATGTCGTCGCCCCGTTTCCAAACCTCGTATGCGCCCCAACTAGGCGGCACCAACTATGCGCAATTCATCGTGAACACCGAAAACGACGCCGCCACGATGGCCCTCGTTGACAGTTTCACCACGCGATATACCGACCATTTTGCCGAGGCACAGGTGCGCATTAAGCAGCTGGATTACAGCGATGCCAGTTCGCCTGTGGAGATAAGGTTCAGCGGCGACGACCTCAATGCCATTCATCAAGCCGTCGACAGTGCCACGCGCCGCATGCGTGCCATGCCCGAATTGCTGCTGGTTCGCAACAACTTCGATGGTGCAACGGCGGGGCTGGATGTGCAAATAGACGATTATGAGGCCTCGCGACTGGGTATGAGCAAGAGTCTTTTGGCCTTAAACCTGGCCACGCGCTTTGGTGATGGCGTTCCACTCACCACGGTTTGGGAGGGCGATTACCCTGTAAAGGTTACGCTAAAAGATAGTCATGCGGGTCGTCAAACACCCGAAGACCTCGAAAACGCCACCGTTAGCGGTCTGCTACCCGGCGTTAACGTGCCGCTAAGACAAGTGGCTAAGGTGTCGCCCGACTGGACTTACACCTCTATCCACCACCGCAATGGCGTTCGTTCGATGTCGGTTATGGCCGATGCCAAACGCGGACTGAACCTCAATGAAGTTACCGACAAGGTGATTAGTGAGGTGAATAAGATTAAACTTCCACAAGGAGTGACCATGACTGTTGGCGGACAAAGGGAGAAAGACCTAGAAACCGAGCCACAGATATACAGCGGTTTGGCCATCTCTATCATTATTATCTTCGCCATATTGCTGTTCCATTTCAAAGACATTCGCATGTCGTTGGTTATCATGCTGTCGTTGTTGTTCTCGCTGTTGGGGGCTGCCACGGGTGTGCTTATCATGGGACAAGAAGTGGGTATCACAGGCATACTGGGCATTATCTCGCTAATGGGTATCATCGTTCGTAACGGAATCATCATGATAGACTACGCCGAAGAACTGCGCGTAGACCATCGCCTGTCGGCAAAACGCGCTGCCCTGCAAGCAGCCCAACGCCGTATGCGACCCATATTCCTCACAAGTGCGGCCGCATCTATGGGTGTTATCCCGATGGTTATTGCCAACACACCGCTGTGGGGACCAATGGGCGTGGTGGTTTGTTTCGGCACAATCGTCTCGTTACTCTTCATCATCACCATGATACCTATCGGTTATTGGATGATTTTCAGATGGGAAGACAGGAAAAGAACGTTGAAGATGGAGGCCACTTCTAGGAGTTAAGGAGTTATGGAGTTAAGGAGTTAAGCCATTAGCTTAGCCGCTATACATACGGTTTAATTTCTTAACTCCACTGCATACGGCTTAACCCCCTTAATGCAATGGCAAGTTGACAAGTAAACAAGATGGTTTGCCACTCTGCAACTAGGCATACGGCTTAACTCCTTAACTCCTTTAACTCCTCAAAAGTTTGCCACTCTGCAACTAGGCATACGGCTTAACTCCTTTAATTCCTCAAAAGTTCGCCGCTCTGCAACTAGGCATACGGCTTAACTCCATAACTCCATAACTCCTTAACTCCTCATAAACTCATAAACTCATAAACTCATGAACATCAATAAACTTCCCCTGCTCTTGGCCTTATGCTTGCCCATAGCAGCCAAGGCGCAGACAACATACTCGTTAGACCAATGCAAAACGTTGGCTAAGGAAAACAACGTGAAACTGAAACGGGCACGACTGGAAATAACTGCCGCCAAGGAACAACAGAAAGAGGCGCGAGCCAAATATCTGCCCACGGTGACGGCCAACGGAACGTATTTCCACGCTACCGACTACTTGGTACAAGAAGAGTTTTCGCTGTCGCCCGCCGACCAACAGAAACTAGCAGCCATCGTAAAAGGTGCAGGACTGAACCCCGCCATACTAGCCGCACTGCCCACCAGCTACACTTTGCAAGCCATTAAGCACGGAACGCTGGCATCGCTCATTGCCATGCAGCCCGTTTTTGCAGGCGGACGTATCATCAATGCCAACAAGCTGGCCACCGTACAAACGCAAGTGAAAGAACTGATGCTCGAACAAAGCGCAGACGAAGTGGCACAAACAACCGAGGTATATTACAACCAGCTGCTTGCACTTTACGAACAAGAAAAGACCTTAGATGCTGCCGACAAGCAGTTGGAGAATATTCTTAAAGATGCCAGCAATGCCTATGAAGCAGGTGTTGCCAACAAGAACGATGTGTTGAGCGTGAAGTTGAAACAAAACGAAATGGCGGTGAACCGCTTGAAACTCAACAACGGCATCTCGCTTTGTAAGATGGTTTTGGCACAATACATCGGCAAACAAGGCGAAGACATCGACATCGACCGCACCCTTACCACCGAGTTACCCGACCCGCGGCAGCTTTCGGTGAACCACGCCTCGGCCTTAGAGCAACGCACCGAGATGCGTTTGCTCGACAAAAAGGTGGAGGCCAACCACCTGCTGACGCGCGTTAAGCGTGGCGAAATGATGCCAACACTGGCCATTGGCGTGGCTGGCATGTACCACGACCTCACGAATAAGGGCCGCACCAACGTGATAGGACTAGCCACACTAAGCGTGCCCATCAGCAATTGGTGGGGCAATCGCGGTCTGAAACGTCAGAAAATTGCCGAACAAATTGCCGTAGAAGAAAAGGAAGACAGCAGACAACTGCTGCTCATCCAGATGCAAAACGCATACGACAATCTTGAAACGGCCTACAAACAAATACAACTAGCCAAGCTAAGCATGGAGCAAGCAGCCGAAAACTTGCGCCTAAACCAAGACTTCTACGAGGCTGGTACGGGCACAATGAGCAACCTGCTTGATGCCCAAACGCAAGACCAAAAGGCGCGCAACCAGTACAGCGAGGCTGTTGTGGCTTACCTCAATGCCCGCACCGCCTACCTTAAAGCCACAGGCCGATAGGCGACAGTGCATGCAGTGTGGCATCGATGCAATAGCGGTTCAGTGGTCAATAGGCCGATGTGGCGCATTCGCTCAACAGCGATAGCCGGCTAGTTTAATGGCCATGCGCCATCAGTTCGGTAGCAACAGTCAATCAATTTGCTAGCCATACGCCATCAGTTCGATTGCAACAGTCAGTCAACTTGATAGCCATGCGCCATCAGTTCGGTTGCAACAACCTGTCAAATTGAACACAATGCGCCATTGAATTGCCTTCGAACTCCGCACATTCGTTTCTCCTTTGGCGCATCAACGCCTTTGCATGCAGACATCCCAACAGTCTTTTCTGTTCGGGATGTCTTGCATATAGCCCCTTGCCTCGCCGCATTCCCTTCGTCTCCATGCCGTCTCCCCCACTCATTGCCACTGCATTTAACATCATTTTTGTAAAAAAGTAGTCCAAGTATCAAGAATAATAACGAACTTTGCACTAATGAAGTAAACAACATCGGCCATGAAAAAGCAAAGCCGACGACACATATTTATCCCCCCTCTAATGGGCTAACAGCACGTAAGGGCAACGCATAACCTGTGACCAACGCCTAAATTGCGCCAGCCAACACCTGCAAAGCCCCAATATCACAGGCGTATTTACGCCGCACATATCTCATTAACGCCTAAATATAATTTCACCTTTAAGAAGTTAAGGAGTTAGGGAGTTAAGGAGTTAAGCCAAATGTATCGGGGGCGTTAGGCTAATAGGACAAGTCAGACTTGTCAGACTTGTCAGAAAGCTAGACCGAAGTAGAAATCTAGAAATCAACAGACAACTTTAAAAGGGCGTTAGCCATCTTTTCACCCTTTCATCTTTTCACCCTTTCACCTTTTCACCTTTAAAGGGCGTTAGCCATCTTTTCACCTTTTCACCTTTTCACCCTTAACGGCGTTAGCCATTTTTTCACCTTTTCACCTTTTCACCTTTAAAGGGCGTTAGCCATCTTTTCACCTTTTCACCCTTTCACCTTTTCACCTTTAAAGGGCGTTGGCCATCTTTTCACCTTTTCAATTTTTCACCTTTAAAGAAAAGTGTGCCCCAGAAGTAACATGTTAACTCCTGGGGCTAATTAAACAATAGAGAGAGATAGCTGATGAACGAATAGTTGCATTCACACACATCATACGTTCACCGTAAAAAGTGCGATTATCCAGCCACGTTCCCTTGCAGAGAGCCATCAGGCCTTGTTCCAACGCGGGAGCTTGCGCGGCGCACATCAACAACCACAATCAGGCCACCATGCCTTAGCAGTGCGCCACACTTGCAAAAACCAACATTGGCAATGATGCTGGGATTAGCAACGTAGCCGTTCGCAGACCGTCCCAGCCTCCGAATAGCGCACAAGCATGCCAGCGCCACCCATTAAAGCCAATCTGAAACGGTCTTCTTTTTACGATGCTAATATACGAAATTTATTCAAGCCAACAAAACATTTTGACGTAAAAATATCTAATACAGAAGAATTTAGATAGTTTAAGACCAATAAATATGCCATTATGAACAGCAAAAGAAATCCGCTATTGAAGACTCCCAAAGCGCGTTTCGCCTGGTGATAAGCGAAAAAGCCGATAAGCGAATGCGTGAATAAGCAAACAAAACAACGAGCGGACAAACAAACAGGTTAACGCGCAAAGAAGTGGGCGGGTTAGCAAGTTGAAGCATTGGCGCAGCAGCTACCTGCCAGTGCCTAGCAAGCCATCAGCCCAATCTCACTTTTTAGCCCCAAACTAACCGCGCTTCAAAAATATCCGTTACCTTTGCATAAGCAGGCGAGTCCGTTCGCCCTGCCCATTAAAAAACTAGCTACGCAATAGCACCACCCCATAGAAGTATCAGGAATGACGTCGCCCAAAACCACTATTAAAGACATTGCCAAGGCCTTAGGGCTATCTGTTGCCACCGTTTCGCGTTCGCTAAACAGCAGTCACGAGGTAAGCGAAGAAACGCGCATGCGTGTGTTGAGCAAGGCTCGCGAATTGAGTTACAAGCCAAACATCCATGCGCGGAACTTGTTGAAACGCCGAAACAACATGGTTGGCGTGGTGGTTCCAGAGTTCACCACATTCTTTTTTCCCGAGATTATCATTGGTATTCAGGAAGTATTGAATGCCGAAGGCTATCAGGTGTTGATTTGCCAGTCAAGCGAATCGGCCACACTCGAACGGCGTAACATCGAGATGTTAGAATCCAGTATGGTTGAAGGGCTCATCGTTTCAGTAACCAAAGATGCCCAGAACACCGCTCTCTACCACCGCATCATAGGCGAAGGAACGCCTGTTGTGTTTGTCAACCGCGTGCTTCCTGAGCTCCACGCCACACAAGTGGTTATTGACGACCGCAAATGGGCATTTAAAGTTGTGGATCATTTGGTGCGTTGTGGTTACCGCAACATCGCTCACCTAGCGGGCAACGAACATCTTTCCATCACCAAAGAACGGTTGCAAGGTTATCTCGATGCGCTCGCGCAGCACGGCATCCCCATCAAAGAAAAATACATCATGCACGTTGGCGTGCAGCAAGATCGCGCCAAAGTGGGCATAGACTATCTGCTTAGCCTTAAAGAACGCCCAGATGCCATCTTCACCGTTAACGACCCTATTGCCGTGGGATGTATGCTCGAATTGCGCAAACGAGGCCTACGCGTTCCGCAAGATGTGGCTGTAGCAGGTTTTTCCGAGTCGCCCATTGGCCGTATTATGGAACTTACCAGCGTATCGCAACCCACCTTCGAGATGGGTAGAGTGGCTGCACAACGTCTGCTCAGGCAGATGACAGACGCCACAACACCCATCGAAACCATTGTACTAGATGGGAAACTAAATGTCAGGGGGTCTACTTTGCCCGCAAAAAAGAGGGGGTAAAGGGTTTCAGGCACTGCAGCCTTACACCCCCTCGCACAAATAACGTTCCTACACAACGAGGCTATCTTGGCTTTAATATTTCTACAAATTAAGAGGAGTGCTGCACAAGTCGTCGCACTGGCTTATAAACTCACTAAGGCCCAACAACTCACTAACTCTAACCCATCAATTCACCAACTCCTCAGCATACAAACATGCCAACTCACACCCTCATAAACTTATGAACTAAAAAACTTACAAACACATCAACTGACAAACTCATAAACTCATAAACTCACCAATTCAAAATCTTAAATCATTATCTTTTATTTTACAATATCGCTCTAATTTCCGCTCCGTTCTAGCGAAAATATAGGTTAAAAAGTAGGCAAATATCCACTATTTCTAACCTTTCATACCTATCGGCTTGTCTATTTTTAAGCCTAGAACCTGCATTTTGCACCATTTTGCCTTTCTAGTTT
>ERZ772827.1723-NODE-1723-length-10952-cov-3.781132_pt1 | contig 10952 bp, 8 predicted proteins | sample MGYA00580850_ERZ772827 | MGnify/ENA primary metagenome ERZ772827 (study PRJEB29015, sample SAMEA2737950) | human oral metagenome | biome: human oral; feature: human-associated habitat; material: dental | place: China | collected 2145 ...
TTAAAGATATGTTAGATAGCCTTGGTGTTAATTCTGTTGAAGATTTATTCTCAGATATTCCTGAAGAAGTAAAATTAAAAAGAGAATTAAATATATTATCTCCACCTACGAGAAAGTCCATACCAGTCATTTCAACAGACCCTTTGTATACACTTTCTATTATTTGAGGTATTATATCTCCTCTTGTTATAGCTTCAATCTTAGCTTCAACCATTTCATCTTGATATCCAACTAACATCTTATCTCTTGAATAATTATAAGCTTGTTTTGATAAATATGTTAATGTCCCAGTTATTAAGAAATTTTTAGCATGTTCAAATTTATTTCCACTTGTATTAAAAAGATTATCAAACATAGAGCCTTTTACATCTTTTTTTAAACTAAATCTTTTTCTTAATATTCCATTTTCATCATAATACTTAGTCACACCATCAAACAAATCTTCTGCCATAGATAAGCCGTATCTTTTTAACATATACAAACTATTCTTATAAAAACTTTGAAAAGCTGTTTCTTCTTTTGAAAAAACTTTATTCATCGGAGAAAATTCTTTTCCAGCTAAATTTATTAAATCTGTTATAATTCTTTTCGTTTTGGCTTCCTCAGCATTTTTAACTGTACTGTCAGCTAACCAAGCCATAAAAGAATTACCGTCTTTTATAACTTTTCTAACATTCAATATAAGTGCTTCAGCTTCTTGTTGTGTTACTCCATGAGTGTTTAAAATAGCTTTTAAGTATCTGTTATCATTATCAACACTTTCATTTAATAAAGCTCTTAACATTGTTATACTTGCTCCCATAGCTCTTTGTCCTTCTGATGTTGTTTGCGAATTAGCTACTAAGTCAGCACCTTTTGCTAGTGTTTTTTTAAAATAATTACCATCACCAAAAATTATTTCCCTATTTCTTTTAAATTCAACCATTTCTTCTATTGCTGCTCTTATATAAGGATTTTTTTCGGTTGCAAGTAAAGCATTTAATTTTTCTTGTGTTCCAAAAAAATTAGCTTTTGCTACTTTTGCCATATCTCTAACACCTTGAGTAAATTTATATCTTGTTTTAAAACCCATTGAATTCATTGCTTTATTTATTCTATATTGGTTAGAAGCTACTTCAAATGTGCCTTTTAATGGAGCTAAGAAATAATAATAAATAAGGTTTTTAGCATTATAAGCAAGTTTTTGACTTGTTGTAAAATCAGAATAATATGTTGGCTCAAATTGTTTAACAGCTGACAAATTTTCTATTACTCCTATTCTTTCCTTTATTAAACTTCCAAGATCAGACCCTGCTATTTTTCTTATAGAAGTTAATTTTTCTATATTTGCATTTGTATTCTTGCTTATATCATTTCTTGCTATATCATTCAATTCTTTTAAAACTAAATTAAAGCCAGATTTTTCATCAATTCTATCTCCAAGAACTTGAGCAATTATTTCTTCATTTTTTCTTCTAACACCTGTTTCTTTTATAGAATTAACAACATTATCTAAAGCTTGCTTTTTTATTTCACTTACTTTTGCTTTATTAGCATAATTAGTGTTTTTAATTTTAAATAATTCATCTTTAGCTTTTTTCTTGATATCTGTTATTTGTTCTTGCATTAAATTCTTATCTTGAGCTAATAATTCTTTTTGAAAATTATTATTCTTTTTGTATTCTTCTAATGTACCTAAGAATTTATTATAAACATCAGTTACTTTATTTCTATATTCTTTACTAACTTGACTATCTGTTTTTCTTCCAATATCTACTATTTCTTTATTAAATCTTTTATTTAATTCTTTTGTTTCATTTTTATATGCACTCTTAACATTAGATAAAGAAAGTTCTTTATTTTTTTTATATTCTGCAACTTTATTATTATAATCATTTCTTTCTTTTTTTATTTCTTCAGAAGCTTGTTTTCTAATTTTTTGAAAATTTTCTTTTATGTTTCTTTTAATTTCCTTTTCTGTAAGTCCTGGATACTCTTTCTCTTGAACTTCTGACATTTGTTTTTTTACATTGTTTCTTATTGTTTCTATCTTTTCGTTCTTAACTCTTTTATCAATAGCTAGATTTTCTCTTTCAAATTTCCAGTTCTTTCTATATTCTTTTACTACCTCATTATACTTTTTATTTGTTTCTTTTATTTTTAACAAATATTCTTTCTTGATTTCTATATTAGTTTTTCCACCAATATTAACTTTATTCTTTTTAAAATCTTCTTTGATTTTTTTTACTTCTTGATTGTATGCTATTCTCAAATCTTTAAGATTAAATTGTTTACTTTTTTCAAAATCTTTTACTTTTATATCATATTCATTTTTTAAATTTCCTATATCTTGTTTTACTTGATTTTGAACTTTTTTATAATTAAATTTATAATCTTTTACACTTTCTTTCTGATTTATAATGAACATTCTATCTTCTTTGCTCATATTTTGCCAATTATAAATAAATTTTTCTAAAGGCTCAGAAGCTCCTAAAGTTCCACCTCTCTCATTGAATTTTAATGCCTTATCAGTTGTATTTGATAAATCATGCCACATAACTTTAATTAGTTTAGGTTCTTCTTTAAGATTATAAAACCCTTCTTTTAAACCATATCTTTTAGCTTTTTCTGAATCAACATAGACATTTTCTCCAAAACCTTTTACGCTTTCGATAACTTCAGTTAAATCATCAGTTAAATTATTCTTTAAAGCATTTTCCCCTTTTGCTAACTTTTCTAAAAATACTTGTTTATCAAGTCTTTGAGAAACAGATATTTCTTTTCTACCATCATCAGTTAAAATATTATAGATTCCTTTTTCAAAATTATTAGCAGTCTTTCCTTTTGCTATATCGTCAAATACATCATCTTCTATTACTTCACCAAGTATTTTAACTTTTTGTTTATCTGACATTCTTTTGAAATTAGCTATGTTCTTAAACTTCTCAGCGGTTTCATTTGATAGAGTATTTAAACCGCTTTCTAAATCATCTCCATCTATAAGAGAATTTATCAAATTATCTATTCTAGCTATTTCTATATCTCTTCCTTGCTTTTGATAAAGTTTTACTGTGCTTTCTATTGTGTGCATTTGTAACTTAAAACCATTCTTATCGGCTTCATTTACTGCTCCATAACTATTCGCCATAATTTCATCATAATAATTTGAAGCTTCTTTGTAAAAAGCTCCCATAACATTTTTAACATCATCTATGTTATAGCCGTTAGTTGACATATTTCTTTTTGTTTCTAATCTGTTTGAAATCTCTTGTAACATTTCTTTATTATAAAAAGAATATCCTGCCTCATTATATTTTTGACCTTTTTCTATAAATTCATCAAATACAGTATTAGCTTTTTTTTCTAAGTATTCATTTGAATAAGGAAGTTTATTTGTTTTTACTCTTATTCCACCTTTTCTTTCATTAGGTTTTATAAAATTTTTAGTTTCTGTTATCTCTCCAGTCAATTCTTGTGGCTTTTCTATTAATGGATTATATTTATAAGGTTTTCCACCTATATCATTTCCCATTAAATCTTTACCTAATTTTGATGAATATTTTGCTTCTACTCCTCCAAACAATCCACCTATTGCACTTATCATAGCAACATTAGCAGCATCTCCTTTATCAAATTCTTTTTTTCCAAAAACTATAAATTGATCTGAAAGATAATCTGCGACATTTATTGCTATATTTGAAATAACTGTAGCTGTTTTACTTGCTCCACCACTCATAGCAGTTAAAACATTTTCTCCTATTTGTACAGGATCAGAAATGTTATCTAAAAAACCATCAAATAAAGAAAGAGCAGCATTTGATATAGGACCTCTTTCTGAAATATATTCATCTATTCTTTGTTGTCTTTCTCTAAACAGTTCTTGTTGATATTCATTAGGTCCTTCTCCAACAAGACTTTTTACTTTAGCGATACCTTTTTTTAATGAAAGGTCTATTCTTTTATTTGCATAATCAAAAAAGCCTCCTATTTTTTCTTGTTCTTTTGCTTTTTCTTTTTCGAATTTTTCTTTTTCTTTTGTTCTTATATATTCAAAAAGTTCTTCTGTTCTTTCTTTATTCATCTTTTAACTCCTTATTTATGATTAGGTCTTGAAGTTGGTTTATTATTTTGTTTATTATTTGTTTTTTTGCTAGTTTCTTTATTATCAGTTTTAAAATTAACAAATCTTTGAGGCTTAGAATTTTTAATTTCTTTTATTACTGTTAAATCATCTTTGTAATCAGATATATCAAAATTATCTGCAAAATCATAAAGAATTTCTATTTTTTCATTAGAGTTTTTTGTATTAGCTAATTCAGGTAAATTTTTACTTATCATAAATTCAACTGCTTTTTCCTCTGCTTCAACTTGTGAATAGCTTAGACTTTTATAATAATTTACAAGTCCATCTATGTTATCATTATGGTCTCCCCAATTTTTAAATAATCCATCTTTCCTTATATCTGAAATACCTATTTTTGATTTTTTTCTCATATTGTTAGCATAAATACTTTCTTCATAAATTTCTTTATATTTTGGATCAGTCATAGCTTTATCGATTACTGCTAACGGTATTTTTGAACTTGCTGCAAATGATTTTACTCTTTTATCTCTTTCTGCTCCTGTAAATTGATTTTCTGCCATATATTCATTAAATTCATCAAGAGTATTAATTTCTGGTGGTACAAATCTAAAAGCCATACTATTGTCTTTATCAGCATAGCTTATTCCTGTTCTTCCAGTTATTCCATCTATTAAATCATCTCTTTCTGCTAATTCTTTATAAGAAACATCTATACCATATTTATATTTTAAGAAAGCATAAGGGTCTTTGTTGTTCATAGCTTTTTCAACTTGTCTCCCTTTTTCTTTTTCAAGCATTTTCATTTGTTTTCTATAAAATGCTTGTGCTGCTCTTTCTGACTTTATTCTTGCTTTTTCTATTCTTTTTTGTTCTCTTTGGTATTCATCTATTTGTGATTTAATCCCTTTTAAGACTGACTTAGTTTCTCCCTCAAATTGAACTTTTAAATATTCTTTTGCTGTTTTTTCATCATTACCTTTGTAATATTGCATAGTAGTATCGACTAAATCATTTACTATTTTTTCGTTATCCATGTATGCTAAGACTTTGTCTATTTCAATTTTCTTTTGTTGAATTGTCATAGAACTGTTTTGAATTTCCATTATTCTATTATTAAGCCTTGCTACTTCTGTTCCACCAATATTCTTTCCTAACATAACAATTTTTTCTTCTTCTGATAATCCAGTAAGTTTAGCTATATGTTCAATAGTATCTCTCATATATGTATAATTTTCTTTTGCTTTTTCATCATCATTCAAACTATACTTAGCCCCTATTATTCTTCTTTGTTCTAAAGTAGCAAGTGCGATATCATTTTGTTCTTTGATATAATATTGGTTTCTTTTAACTCCTTCTTTAATCCCCCAGTCTTTATATCCGATATCAACATTATCTGAAAATGTTCTTTTCTCCATAGAGTCAAGATACTTACTATTGAGAATTAAAGATTTTTTAGAGTTAATAACTTCTTTATAATCTTTTAAATATTCCTCAAATCTATCTCCATATTTATCATTAACAGTAGACCATTTTTCTTCAAACTCTAAATCTTTATTTTTCATAGCTAAATCAATTAAATTTTTTTCATTGTTAATTTTTAATTGTTCGCTTTCTTTAGCTATTTTCCCTAAAGTTTCTATGAACATATTTTCGTGAACTGGTATCTTAGATGGACTTTTAACAGATACCCCCTCAACATTTACTGGGTTTAATAAAAATCTACTTTGAATATCAATTTGTATAGGGGTAACATTAGCACCTGTTCTTTCTTTCATAACTTCTTTTTCTATAAATTCATTAGCCATTTATTCCTCCTATTCCACCAAAACCCTTTAAATCAAAGTTTTTATGTTTCCAATTTTTACTAAAATCATTACCATTGTTATAAGTTCCCTGAATTTCTTTTACTTCACCACTTGGCATTCCAGGTAAATTTGCCCCAGCTTTTCCCATAGCATAACTTTTTGCTGCATCAAGTGCAGCTTGTGTCATTTTATTTATACCTGCAACTTTAATATCCCAACCTTGATTAACCAAACTTCCTCCAGCTATATTTCCATTATCAATAGTTTGATTCAATTGTGCTAAATCTTTTCTCAATTGCATTTCTGCTTGTGAGTATGCAACTAAATAATTTTGATTTATTCCTTCTTGTATTTTATTAAAATTTAATCCACTTTGATAATAATAATTATTTGTTTGATTCTGTAATTCATCTATTTCATTCATTTGATTTTGTGCAATGATGTTTGCCTTATCCTTAGCTTCTGAATTAAGTTTACTGATACTGTCAGACTTTATAGAGCTATCTTCTACATTTTTAATATCATTAAAAGCTAATTTACTTCTAACATTCATTACTTCTTGTTCTAAATTTTCTCTTGCAGATACATATCCAGATAATACACCTCTTAGGTTCCCCTCTAATGCTCTACTAATTTCTTTTTTATTAAATTCATATTGCATTTTGGCTTGTTCATCTTGATAACCTTTAATCTTTTTAGCAGTAGCCTTGTTGTATTCTATACTTTCTTTTAACTTACTTTCTTCATTCTTTAAACTACCATATATAGATTTTATTTCTTCGCCTGTTTTTATGATTTTCTTACCCTGTTTGTATATCCCATATCCTTGTGCAGTATCTAATGCAAGTTGTGCTAAAATTGCTCCCATCATATCCAATCACCTCTAATCACTTACAATATCAATTTTTGTGTCAATTCCAAGTATCTCAAACACTTTATTATTTTCTTTTGTATCAATTTCTATATCAAAGCCATTCAATATTGGAAATGATGTTTCTATCTTAAAAACACTAAATAAATCATCATCTACAATATTTTTAATTATTGTTTTATCTTTTATTTTTATGGCTTTTATAGCTTCTTTATTCTCATTTAAAGTTTTTACAAAAACTCTTATTACTCTTGAAGAATAATCATTACTATAACTTCCACCTTTTTCAGTTTTCATATATGGTGGATTTATCCTTAAAATTGCCTTAGCAACATTATTTTCTGTTTCATTTAATTTTGTAGCTACTCCATCTATAAAACTTAATATATATTTATTACACAATATAAAATCATTTATAGATTTATCTAACTTCAAAGAAAATCTCCTAAATACCTTGTATTCTAATTGTTCATACAAATATAAAATATCTGTCTTTTCTTCCTTAAAAGCTATCAAATAATTTTTATTATTATATTTAAGTTTATCTATTCCAATAAATTTTGGCACAAGTTCATATTTTTCTAAATTAGATGCTGAATAACTTTCAATTCCTTGTGATGTTGGTACTTGTTCAACAGTTCTAACTTCATCAGTATCTGATAAATAATAAAAGGTCCCATTTAATAAAACTCCACCTTTCTTGTAGCTATATTTTAATTTTTGATTGCAAGGTGTTTCACTGGCAATAAAAACATTATATGTCCCACTTGTTAGAATGTTATTAGTTGAGACTACATAAACACCTTGTGATGTTGGAACGAATATTTTATCTCCTATATACATATCATACATTTCTGGATAAATATTGTTGATAGGTGTAGGTTTAAAAAAGAAAGCACTATCTGTTTTTGTATCATTTCTAAAATCAAAATAATCTGATTTTTTAGAGAAATATAAATACCCATCACTTAAAATAACCATTCTATCTTGATATATTCCAACTGTTGTTATATTATTTTTTATATCTAAAAGCTTACCATATGAAAATTCTCCTTTTTCAAATCTTTTAAATCTATAATATACGCTTCTATAAGTTTCATCTCGTTCAGAAATAGTGGCTCCACTATAAGGCTCTCCATATCCAAAAGTAATTGTTGAATTGCCAATTATATAGCTTCTTTCAATGATACGCCCTATTCTTTTATCCCCTGCAGATACATTATGTCCTACATAAGGAAGATAATTTTTAAATACTGCAAAAGTAAAACCATCTCTTAATAAATCAGGATCTATATTTTCTTTTGATACACTAGCTTTATAGATTTTATAAAAAACTTCAACTTTTACACTATCTCCCATTGTTACACTTCTGTCATTTTCGTTATAACTTAATACAGGATTGGTAAAAGTACCAATTAAAGCAACTCTAAAATCGCTACCAACCTTATACACTCTATAAACATCAAAAGAAACATTTTCTTTATCTTTTATTGGTAATTTTATTAGGTCTAAATAATTTGATTTGCCTATTTCTCCTGTTGAAGTCTTAAATTCAAATACTTCTGTTGTATCTCCAATAACAAATAATCTATCATCACACATTTTAATTATTCTTATATTTTTAACTTCTATGTTGTGAGTGTATAGCAAGTTCCCAATATCTCCATTTATTTTGCTATAAGTAGCAATCTTATTGTCTTTTGTTGCACCTACATAAAAATTATATTTTGTATCTATTAATTGTATTAAATTATGTTGAAAGTTAGTAGCTTCCAACTTCTTTGCTATTTTTAAATTTCCCATTTCATTTATAATAAGATTCTCAATTTTTTGTGCTGATTGTTGATATATTTCACTTTCTCTTATACCACTTAATCTTTCTCCTACTTCTCCATACACAAACATATTACTTTTAAATACTTTTTCCATTATTCTTCCTCCCAAAATTGAAAACCTTGTTGAGCAATAATATTATTTTTTAATCTTGTTACTTCTGCTTCTAGAATTTCTAATCTGCTATTATAAGTATTAACTGCTAATGCCATTTTTCTTCCTGTCATAGCAACTATTAAATTGAATAGATTATCTGGAATCTCTGTGAAATCTATTTTTCTACAATACTGTATTTTTATTTCACTTTCTGATGAGTATATAAACTCATTTTCTAATCTATAATTTTTATTGCATCTAAGTACATTCAAACAATCAATAGGCAAATTAAATTTATTTTCTCCATCAACTTGACCTACTGTTGTCAATTTAACAGTGATAGCATTGAATAGAAAAGCACTAGATGTCGCTATGTTACTTATAACACTATCCAACATCTTTTCACAAATTTCATACATATCACTTTTATTGTCATTGTATACATCGTTTTCACCCAACATTAATAATGTTTCCGATATTATTTCTCCTCTATCCATACTTCACTCCTTTTTGGGTAGGCTATACCTACCCATTATTTTATATTTTTTTTAATTTCCTCAACATCTTTTTTTAATTCAGACTGTTCTTTTTGAATTGCTTCCAATAAATCAGCCATTCTTTGCATAGTGTTTTTATACATTTCAAAAGTATTTTTATCTTTCCATAAAAAATACAATAGAATAGCTCCAACTATGCCATATTCTAATAAAGTTTTTTCCATAGCACCACCTACAACCCCAGTATTTTTCCCCAATGATTATAATATTTTCTAGCTTCCTTAGTCTTATCAATTATTGCTTGGTCTTTGTAACCCTCATTCTTCAATTTAGGTTTCCAAGAAGTTACACCAAAATACTTAACTGCTGCATAAAATCTTCTTACAGTTCTATCATCAACACCTGTTTCTTTCATAATATGTTTAAATATTTTATCTGCTAAGGTACGATTAATTCCTGTATTGTTGTAAACACTGTATAAATAATCGTGGACCACTGCTGCATTAATATATCTGCCATAAGGATTATACAGCCATTGCAGACTTTTAGGCACAGAGGCTCCATCAGTGATGAAGCCTTTAAATACCTTAATTTCATATCCATTGATTGAGTAAACATAATCATCTAACAGTATTGCTTTTCCGTTAGATAAAGGTTTAAGTATTAGTTTACTCTTTTCCATTTTTGCCTTCTTTTAATTTTTTGAATATAGGTTGTAACTCTTGAACTACTGCTTCTATTGTATTTTCATTTATAAATATTCTGACATGTGCAGGTAATTTAGAAACAAATTCTTGAACTGCTTTCTTTTTGAGCTCTCCAAGACCTTTGCCTCGTATAGCTAATTCTTGTTTCATTACTTCATTTCTTACTTCATTAGTTGCCTCTTCTTTTCCTTTATATCTCCAAGACAATACGAAATAAGTAGCCACTGAAAATACACACCCTAAAACTTGCCATAATAATTGTTTATCCATACTTTTTACCTCCTAAAATTTTTATAATAACTGTCTGGCCAGACGATTTTATCTTATGTTGTCTTTTATGAAATTAACGAATAAATCTACTACATCACTTTCAATAGAAAACTTTAAGCTTTCATCTTGATTGCTACCAAAAAATGGCTCAAGTAAAATATAAGTATCTTTGCTATTGCATATTCCATAGCCTCCTCTTGTTTTGCTATCCTGCACAAGAATTAAGCCTTTTGTAGTTTCTTTTCTTTCTTCTTCCCAAGTTTTTCCATCAATTCTTTTTTCTTGCATAGTTACTTTTATAACATTTTCTTTGGTCCTTATCTTGCTACCAAAAATATTCTGCAATCTTGCCATAAAGTCAGTAGCTAATTTTTTTGCTTTTTCATTCTTCCAATAAACTAAACACTCACAACCGTTGGCATCTCTATTAAGAGAACTATTAAAATGAAGTTCTAAACAGAATTCATAATCATTTTTATTAAGTTCTTTTAAAACTTCATTCATCTCTGGAATATAAGCTTTATTAGGTTTTCTTTCATAAACATCAACAATTTCTGGTATTTCTCCTTTTATTTTCTCTGCTATTCTTTTCCAGTATTTAAACTCACTCAATAAAATAGGTGAGTATGCTCCTCTACTTCTATCATTATGTCCTATGATTAAAGCTACCTTATTCATTTATCCTCCTTATATATAAAAAATGTAAAATTTATATCAAAAATTAAAATTTGCTATCTCTTAAATATAAAAATTTTAAAAATTATATTTAAGAAGACCGTTAAAAAAATGGCTTTATAATAAGCTAATATA
>ERZ772827.1727-NODE-1727-length-10946-cov-3.221008_pt1 | contig 10946 bp, 11 predicted proteins | sample MGYA00580850_ERZ772827 | MGnify/ENA primary metagenome ERZ772827 (study PRJEB29015, sample SAMEA2737950) | human oral metagenome | biome: human oral; feature: human-associated habitat; material: dental | place: China | collected 2145 ...
TCCTTCCCGGCCCCACCTCCATCGCCCGACTCCTCATCGAGGACTGGTACGGCGGCCCCATCGTCGGTTGACGTCGGCCGTACCGGCCGGGCCTGCGCGGACCAGGGAGGTCGATCTTCTGGTTACTGGTGCCAGCCAGGTGGTCAGATCCAGCAGATTGGCGGGTCTCAGCGACGTCCACTCCCTCCCCGGACAGCCTAGGGCCTGTTATGTAGGTCGTTTGAGTCAGTGGGTGATGCTGGCGATGTGGATGGTTGCCTGGTAGCGCACGGCGCGCTTGTCGTAGTGGGCGGTGGCCAGGGCTCGGTGGTGCTTGAGGTGACTGAAGCCGCGTTCCACGGTGTTGCGGTTCTTGTACGTCACGGCGTCGAAGGCCAGTGGGCGTCCACCGCGTGAGCCTCTGGCTCGACGGTGGGCCGCCTGGTCGGCCTGGACCGGGATCGTGGCGCGGATGTGGTGGGCGCGCAGCCAGGCCCGGTTGGCCTGTGAGGAGTAGGCCTTGTCGGCCAGCACCCGCCTCGGGTCCCTGGGTGGTCACCACTGCGGCTGTGAGCTCACGCTCCAGGTGCTCCCAGACCCCGCAGACCTGCCAGGAGCGGAACAGGGCGTAGATCCTCCACCAGGGCCCGTAGCGATCCGGGACATCGCGCCGCGGGCAGCCGGTCCTGGCGCGGTAGCGCGCCCCGTCGACCAGGCCTCGTAGGCAGTGTCTGCGTGGTCGGTTCCTGACAGGTGCCTCGGGCAGCAACGGGGCCAGCACCTCTCACTGCGCATCGGTGGGGTCATGACGGCGTCCAGCGCCTGCGTCTATCCTGGGCAGCTGAGGCCTCCGGCTCGATCACGAGACGACTTTGTCAAGCCCCGGGTTTTGTGGAGGCTTTAGTTGGTTGTGGTGGTGGTTGTTTATGGTTGTTCCTGGCGGTGGTGGTCGTGGTTGGTGTCGGGCGTCCGGGGCCAGGTCGGTGTATAGATCCGTGGAGGTCTGCTAGCCGATGTGGGCAGCGTGTTCTTGGGCTATTCGATGGAGATGGTAATCTTGACGCGAGCAACTTGAGCGGGGAGACGGCGACAGATTTGAATACGGTCATTGACAACCCCGGAGGCGTGCTAAGCACGGAGACGCAAACCAATATGAGTGGAGCAGGGCAGAAGTATGATAAGGAGTACGGTAATGGATATAAGTAAGTTGTCGCTCGCTTTGCACCTGCTGATCATTGCTGGCCTGTTTTTTGTGCTGTTAAACTTGGAAGGATGCAGCTCATCGACAGGGCGGCAGTCAGTTCCTTCGTCCGTACCAACAGTACTGCCTTCAGGCGAGAAGGACTGGCCGTGCCAAGGAGTCCCCTCTAGCGTGGTGCGTCCGATTGTGGGCGGGCATTTCGATAGTAGTGAGACTTATATCAACGACAGTGATGGAGACTTAAAAACGTGCCATGTACATAAAACGCCAAAAGTAGACGGAGGGTCGTTTGTCAGCATAAAATGGGGAGGGTTAGATAAACTTAAAGGTGGGGCTGACTACTCACTTACTGGGGGTGACAGTATTTTTGTGAACAATGACGCGAATTTTACTATTGAAGGTGTCCGCGGAAAAGGGGCGGTGATCAATTCTTCTCCGAGGGTTGTGGTGGCCGCCTGGGACTGTGCCGCACCGTCACTTTCGGGACGAGTTATCGTTGTTGACATCTTGTACGATTCGCAACAACAGGCCCCTCGAGATCTTAGTCAAGATGCAGTTAATATGATTACATTGGTTCGCCCGTGGGCTTGTGGCGAAACGAGCATTCCGGGCAATCCTGGTGCGTCGCCTACTTTTGAGGTGACGAAATAGTGCCGGTGATCTAGGTGTACTTCTTCGAGAGGTGGGGCTTGCCCCTGTTGTTTGGATGCGCTGATTGCGGCTTTTGGGTCGGGGAGAGCGAGATGATCTGAGCATGGCTAGGAAGAGCTATTCTGAGGAGCTTGCGTCGTCAGGCGGTGGACCTGTACGAGACGACACCGGGGGCGACGGTGCGTGGGATCGCTCAGGACCTGGGGATCGAGCGCGGCAGGCTGCGTCAGTGGCTGACCTGGTACGGGACCGGGCGCAAGACCGGGGCCGACGGCAGGCCAGCCCCCAGCCCGCTGCGCCCGCGACAATCCGATGGCTCCCCCACGAGCAGGCGCACGCAGGAGACTGCCCCGGAGGTGATCGCGCGTCTGGAGGCGGAGAACGCCGAGCTTCGGGCTCAGAGAAGTCAAGCCCGGCCCGGCAGCGAGAGATCCTTCAGCAGGCGGCCAAGTATTTCGCCGGAGAGACGATCTGGTGAGCCGTTTCCAGCTCGTTGAGGACCACCAGGACACCTATGAGGTCAAACGGCTGCGGGCTGGTAGAGGTGGCACGCTCGTCGCACATACGCCTGGAGAGCCAGCCAGCCGGCCCGTGAGCGGCGCGCGGCCGCTGACGCGGACCTGACAGAGCGGATACACCTGCTGCACAGGGCCGACCCAACCATGGGCTCACCCAGGACCGATCGCCGAGCTCAACGACACTGCCCACGACACGGACGGGCCAGTGAACCGTAACCGGGTCGCCCGACTGATGCGCGTTGCGGGCGCCCGCCGGCTACCGCAGACGGCGCCGGGTGCGCACCACTGTGCCAGACCAGGCCAGTGACAGGTGCCCCGACCTGCTCAAACGTGACTTCACGGCCCCGGCCCCAACCGCAGGTACGTCGGCGACATTCCCCTACTGCGCGGGAGGTGCCCCCTCCTACCTGCCTCTAGCCGACGGGACGAGCCTGTACCTGGCTACCGTCATCGACTGCGCCCAGCCGAGGCCTGGTCGGCTGGGCACTGCGCGACCACATGCGTACGCCGCTGGTCATCGAGGCGCTCCAGCAGGCCGCAGTTACTCGTGGGAGCCTGAAGGGCGCCGTCTTCCACACTGACCACGGATCGGTCTACACCTCCAAGGCATTCGCCGCCGAGTGCAAGAAGCTCGGCGTGACCCAGTCTATGGGCGCGATCGGCTCCAGTGCTGACAACGCACTGGCCGAGTCAATGGGCGCCACATTGAAGCGCGAGGTCCTCATGGACGCACGCCCCTGGGACGATGAGCTCACCTGCCGCCGCGCCAGACCTTCAGACGGCTGAACCGCGCACGACACCGTGCGCCGCCACTCCTACTGCGGCCACCTACCCCCAACCACCTACGAGAAACAGACCTCAACCACTACGCTGGCAACCGCCGCGTAAACCAACCCCCGCGCCCAACAACAAAGGCCCCCTTGGGCTCAGATGCTGCGACCCGACGGGTGCCTGGCATCCGCCACCAGGCGCTGGCCCGCGCGCCTCCCGGCTCCAGCCCGTGACCGCACAGACCTCGCCGAGGATCTGTCCTTGTCCTTCTTCTACACCTTCGCATACGCCCTGGTGTCCTGCTTGTGATCTCAGCCCTGGCCTGAATCGACAACCCACTTCCCATGCCCACCACGATCCACGGACTTCGCGGGCAGTTCTCAGTAAGGCACCAGCCTCCTACACGGGCATCTCGGATGAGTCTCGTCGAACGGTTGACTGCGACACCCAAGCGTGACTAGCATCGAAGACAGTTCGAAGTTCGTCGTACTCAAGCCGACGTCGAGAGGGCAAGATATGTCACTACCAAAATTGATTGAACCCACGTCCATCATCAAGGACTGCGAAATCAAAGCTCCTGCTTGGGTGAGGTTCGGCGCAACTATTTTAAATTCGACTATCCAAATAGGATCGTTCGTCGGATTCAACTGCACCATCGAAAAATGTCTGATAGGGCATCATTGCATGATCGCTTCTGGAACAAGAATAGGTGGAATAGAGAAATGCACAGTCGTTGGCGATGAAGTATGGGTGGGATCGAAAGCGACTGTTCTACCCGGCGTAACCATCGGAAATAACACAATAATTGCGGCGGGAGCGAACGTACAATCGGATGTTCCATCCGAAATGATGGCAATCGGCAATCCAGCGTCGATAATCCCACGACGAGAGTTCATAAATGATCGGGCGCCGGACATTTCTAAAATACTCCAATCGGTTCTAAATCGTCGAAAAAAAAGTCAATTAACTATCTGGGACAACTGGGACTTCTCACAGTTGATGAGAAAAGACGATGCAATAATGCTGGACGCAGACTTCCACGGAGAGCCAACTTCGTTTGGCGCAAATACGATAGCAATCGGACGTAAGAGTGAAACCACACCAAATGGCGGAATAGAGTTCGCTTCCAACGTGCGAATCGGAGATGGTTGTGTTCTAGAGGGGACAGGAGGAATCCATATCGGATCAAATTCAGTTTTGGGTGCTGGAACTTACGTACTATCCAGCACGCATGACACGTCCCGACGAAGCCTACCATGGAAATCCGCACCTGTGAGAATCGGGTCTGATGTGAATATAGGTTACAACTGCGTTCTAGTAGGACCGATCACTGTCGGGAATGGTGCTCAAATTGAACCGAATTCGCTGGTAATACGGGACATACCTGCGAACTCCACGACGAGAGGAGTATTGTCGCTTGAATTAAAATCAAGCGTCCCTGATTTGAGTTGAATTCGAGAGATTGTCGTTTTCTAGTATTACGATGGTACCAACCGGAGGGAATTACATATGACAACCCCAACCGCCGAAACAACAGTGCAGCCCCTTTCGGCGCGCGAGAAAATAAGCGTGGCAGGAATGTTTCTAGGCGTATTTGCGGTAGGAATTGACTCGTTCGTAATATCTCCTTTGCTGACACCGATGTCAAAGTCGTTAGCAGGAAGCGTAGCCGCTGTCGCAATTGGCGTGACAACGTATGCAGTGGCTTACGCTGTAAGTGCGCCAATACTCGCCCCACTGGGCGATCGATATCGACCCGCAAATATTGCAATAGTAGGGATAACTATATTCGCCGTTGCGACCCTGGCAACAAGTTTTCAAAATAGTCTTATTGGGTTCTATACGGTGCGAGCTGTTGCCGGCGTTGGCGGAGCAATGTACACTCCGAACATTCAAGCACACGTATCGCGGCGGTACGACCCGATAATGCGCGGGAAACTTATTGGAATAATCATGGCTGGGCTGTCTGCATCGATCGTCCTTGGAGTTCCTTTCGGAGCCTGGGCAGCAAACGTAATGTCGTGGCGACAAGTGTTCCCGTTTATCACTGTGCTTGGCGTACTGGCTGCCATCATTCTTGGAACGACACGGGTGGCTGCCCTAACGGACAAGAGCAAAACACCAACAAGTCCAGTTCCAAAACGCTCCTTGGGTGTATATCTCCAGGCGTTCTCAACATCCAAAGTACGTTTCGCTTTGGGGGCAACCCTTACCTGGATGACCGGATTCTATGGAATCTACACATTCCTAGGAACGTTCCTTAGTCAACAGCTATCTATCAACGTCGCTAAAGTCGGAACATACCTTATGGTATACGGAATTGGAAATTTTATTGCAACGTTCACCGCTGGCTGGATCAATGCTCGCTTAGGCTCCGGATCCCGACCTGTAATTGTATTCGGCGTTATCAACATAGGTGCAGTGTTCGCTTTGACAACTATTCCACTAACTCCACTTTCTGTAGTGACGATTTTCTTAGTTTGGGCAGCATCGCAGGGATATGCGGCAACGGCGTTGATCGGCATGGCCGCTAGTGCAGCGCCAGCACAGGTGAGTACTGTTCTTGCACTGAATAGTTCGTTCATCTATGTTGGGCTAGCCTTAGGATCAGCAATATTTGGACAATTACTTGATTATGGATCAGTTGTGGGAATGTGGATGCCAGCCGCAGTGCTTACAATAATGGCCATGATAAGTGCCCGGGCTTCGACGCGCGAAAAATAGAGGGGAGAGAATGGTCACTAAAAACATTCGTTGATTCTATATCAATGTCACTGTGCACAGAAGCGCCTTACAGGCGTAACAAATTGGAGCATTATATATCGAGACTATTTTAAAGAAGTGTTGGTCGAGTAATATCCGACATGAATGCGAAGTTTCGACCAGTAGATTCCATAATGGCGACAATTTGCGATCGAGTCGATGCCATAATGGTGTACCTCTTGAACGTAACACATTGTCCCGGTCGAAACAGACTGCCTCGTCATACATGCATGAAACACCAGAAAGGAAAATAATCTCATGTCGCACATGTCTAATAAATTACATTCATATCTTGTGGATAACTTCACTGACAGGACATTTGGAGGCCTTTCATCAGCGATCGATTACGATGCAAGTAGAACGCTGACTACAGATCAGCAGCTCGATACAGCCTCGCTGGCATTATTTTTGAATACTGTCCTTGGAAACCCTGAGGATTCTTTCACTGAATTGGATAGATTCGTGGATCCGGAGGGCGGATATCATGAATTTATAGAACGTACTGGTCGCCCTCATGAACTTGCAGCCGTAAAGACTGCGGACCGGCAGTATTTAACTGCGGTGTGTCTACTTCTGGCTGCAAACGAGGGCAGAGGAACTATACCAGCTGGGCTAAACCAGTTACGTTTTGCGGATGATACGTTCTATCGTGACGGCACGATGGTTGAAACAGTCAGTAGTTCAGATTCTCGTGTCATTGACTCGCGCAGTAAGTCGGATTCGTTGGCGTTACGAGTGTGGGCGCATTCCTTAGCCCCTGACAACGAAAAGCATAGAATAGTTATAGAAAACGGAGTTTCCGAGTTAATTTCGCGTATTGGCACTAATGGAGTGCTGGCAGATTGGTACAATGAGAATGGCACACTTGAGCATAACGCTAGGCTACGTTTGCGATCATCCTCGATGGCGGCATTAGCATTAACCTCCGTTTCTAAGAAAGTAAAACTAGACATTTCCCACGATGAAATGATGAGCGACGCAGCCAAACTACTAGAAAAGGCAACCAAGAGCCTATGGGATAATCGCTTTGGAGGACACTGGGAACATTGTGGGCTTGACGGTCGAGTTACTGTTCATCGCGATTTCATAACATTACTAAATTCGGCCGTTCCGATCAAAACAACCGAGTCTAATTGCTGGTTTTTAATGGCATGCCAAAAGCTGCTCAAACAAGATCCATTCCCGGAGCAAACCACGATTGCCCAGTGGCGTGATAGAACGGTGAACTACTTGGAAACCATGATCGATGATCGTCATGGTGGAGTGTTTAGCGGAGAAGGGTTCTTCTGGACCCCACCAGGAACACCTGTCGGTCCCTTTGTACGTGAAGTATTGCCTTCAAGAGATACTCCCGGGGTGTTTTCTTTTGGAGCTACCCCGTATCGGCGCCTTTATAATAAAGAATCGCGGACACAAACGTTGGCATCATTGGCTTTGCATGGCGTTCGGTTTGCAAAAGTTGGCCCCGTACTGACTGCGGAATCCGCACAGCCTCGAAGAGAACACACCGATCGTTCTGATGTCACTTTAGTTAAAGTTGATATCTCGACACCATTACAGCAATCGATTACGTCAATAGATTCCGAAAAGCATATAAGTTCGATTGAGCGATCCTATACTCCTGGGTTGGGTTACGGATGGACGCCACATATTTCTCCTTTAGGTACCGTTCCGAACTCTGCACCCTCAGTATTCGCAATTCACCATTCCACGGCGAACCTTTTAGTGCTCGGGCGTAAGCCGTCGGGCACAGGGGAACTTGTTCACTGGATCCAACAGTCGCTGACAAATAGCGGGGCTTATGCGGACTATCCCGGAGGACCTTTTGACGTCCTAAACACATATCTTGCCGTAAATGCGTTGGAAATGTTAGGGCAGATGTTTTCTGGCCCTGAAGTGCCATTAATCGTAGACTATCTACAGTCGACTCAGAATAAAGATGGTGGATTTGGCGTAGTTCCGGGCTTCCCATCTGATTTGTTTCATACAAATTTGGCTGTCGTTGCGTTGAACTCACTCGGAGGCGTACCTTCAAGTGTGAACAGTGTAGTAGATTATGTTTTGCAATCTCGTAATGGTGATGGAGGGTACGGTGAACGCATCGGTACGCCTTCCGATACATATTCTGTGTACCGTGCTATTGGCACATTCTCGGTACTGGGGCACGAATTGCCTAGGGCAGAAGAAACAGTTACATTCTTGGAATCTTGCTATACTAACTCCGGCGGATACAGCAATGAACCGGACGGTCCGGCTAGCCTAATTGCCACGTACCACGCGGTCGCGAGTCGGTATCTGTTGGATAGTCCGTCCCACGCCGAAGAGACGCGCAACTGGCTTACCTGTTGTCAAACCGAAGAAGGCACCTTCTCCAATGTTCCTGAGGTTAGAGCTGGAACTATTGACGAAGGGTTTGCGGCGGTTCAGTCACTAGCGATCCTTGACGAGCTACTTGATCGCTATTTTGTAGTAGCCGTATCGTGACTCGACAGCGGTGATTAGTCGTTATTAACCGCAGGTTAATTGATTCAGTGATTTACTGATCAATTTCTATTGCGCTCTAACATAATTCAGATTACCCTACTTTATCTGATTTGTTTCCTTCTCGTCCCACTGCCCTTTCCCCGGCTGCAGGCCTACTGCGCCCAGTAATCCAGGGAAGCGCTTTTCTATAGCGGAATCACGACGCCATATCTGATGATGCTTACCTTTAATTATTGTTTGAATAAGGCCTGCTTCTCGGAGAACGCGGAAATGATGCGACATTGTTGATTTCGATAAATTAAAGTCCATTTGTCCACAGTATTGAGGCCCTTCGATGGAAATATATTCTAGGACTTTACGGCGTACCGGATCTGATATGGCTCCTAAGACATCGTTCAATTCGATATCGTTTTCGTGCGGATGAGGGAGAAACTTGTATGTCATTGGCAGCGGCCCCTAACTTGGTGAACGGAAGTTTCTGGTCACGCGAAGCAAACGCACTCCAACGCAGTGCTTGTTGCTACCTTGAAGAAGTGCGTCATTCATATCTCATGATCCTTCAACAAATTATATATCACGCCGGTGGCTTTGTGCAAGTTGTTCGATAGATAGGAGACAACTCGGTGAAATAGTTTTTTAAAGGAAGATAGATAGTTCTTGCTGTTCACGAGAATAGTTTCCGGAAGTTTCCAAGCATAATTCAATTCTAAGGAGAGACGATGGAACGCCCTATTCTTTTGGTGCCAAATCAGACCGGTGCTGGACATAATATGCGAGCGCTTGCTATAGCTCAGGAGATCAAGCAACTAAGTCCAACTCAGCCGGTAGCAGTATTGTTGGGCTCACTCCAATCTACATTCAAGCCACTGTTTGAAAACGAAGGAGTGTCGGTTATATCGACGGAGGATGCTAATGTCGATCATTCTAAGTCTGCACACCTGACTTGGAATCTTGATAAACACAGCTATATTGATCAGTATCTTGTTCCTACTTTTTTTAATGGATCGCGGATACTCGAGTATCTCGCCTATTTTCGCGAGATCGACCCTGTGCTTGTAGTTTCTGACTATAATCTCAGTGCGAGCGTTGGAGCAATTATTGGTGGTTATAGGCATATATTGGTGACTGAGCGCTATGATTTTTCGGTAGTCCAGTTGAGTGACGAGGATTTTCGGAGCGCAGGATTTGACGTCAACGTTCGAGAAATGAAATCGATGAGGTTGGTTTTAACTAGGGTGTTCGAGTGGATATTGAATAACTCTGAACTTGTTTTAACTGATAAGCCGGCGGTTCATCAGTTAGATGAGGATTCCGCGTTGTATAGGCGTTTCAATTGTGCTAATGTTAAATTTGTGGGACCGATGACTAGACGTACTGATGAGGAGGGGTGTCCATCTGACGTAATAAAGGATTTCGCCTTTTCATCTGACCCTCTGATTGTAGCGTCGGTCGGGGGAACTACGATGTTTTTGGAAGATAAAATTAAGGCGATCGAAGTTTATCGAGATGCATTTTCCTTACTAAGGAATTACAATCCTCGTGTTCAGATGATATTAATAGGTCGCAGTGAAGGGATAAGCGGTGTTGAAGGTGTTACCGTTGTAGATTATGTACCAAATTGGATTCCTTTGCTCAAACGAGCTTGCATGCTGATTTCGCAGCCGGGATGGATAACGGTAACTGAAGCTGCTGCGCTTGGGGTTCCTGCGACATTTGTCCTTCCGGGTCTTGGTGAATATCATGAGATTGAGGCTTCGCGACGTCTCCGCATTCTCGGTTTTCCGTCGTTAATTGATCCTACTCCTGAGGAACTTTGCATGTATATGAGATCTGGCGTAGAGGGAAGATTAGCCGAGAGTTGTCGAGCGGGTTTTGCGGCACTTGCTCCTGATGGGCGTGGGACCGAGACCGCAGTAAGGTTAATTTTGGAGGCCCTTTGATGCGGCATGTTGATGATCTTCCCGCGGTCTCTCGGCTTATTGTCACCAGCGATGGTTCTACTACTTTGATGCTTCAGGCGCTGGTGGGAGGTGATGTATCTGTCAAGGTGCAGGAGGAGCGTGTGGTTGTTTCGAATGAATTTTCTGATCCAATCTCAAAGGCGGGACTGATGGGGACGATTCTGGTTCGTCGATCGCAACTCGTTTTTGGTCAAACAGTCCTTTCTGAAAATCTTGTATTGTATGCTGGCGAGCAAGGTTTTTGGGATCCGAAGGTTGAGCGGCCGCTTGGGCTTCAGATAAACGAGTCAGGTGCTTTTCAGCGTCGTCGCATATTGACTTCTGGCGTAGATCCTTTAAATGGAAGGGTGTTTAAGGAGTATGTCATAGAATCGTCTAGAGCTAGTCCGATTTATGTACGTGAGACTTTTTCTCCCGAGTTTGTGCCCGCGTAGGTTATAGGATGCTTGTCGTGTTGGTATATCTGCTAGGGTTGTTTGTCGCCGTTAGCCTGTTGGCCGCCTCGCTAAGATTGTGGCGTTGGCTTACTTGCTTTTTTCTCGTGCTCACCCAACCCCGGCGGAGTGGGCCCCATGACCCGCGCCCTGCTGCTGGCCAACGTGGTCGAGACCGCGGAGC
>ERZ772827.1728-NODE-1728-length-10945-cov-13.355280_pt1 | contig 10945 bp, 7 predicted proteins | sample MGYA00580850_ERZ772827 | MGnify/ENA primary metagenome ERZ772827 (study PRJEB29015, sample SAMEA2737950) | human oral metagenome | biome: human oral; feature: human-associated habitat; material: dental | place: China | collected 2145 ...
ACAGCTCGACGGATTCGTCGCCCGGTTTGAAGCCCTCGATGGCGGGCACGTCCAGCGGCGAGGGCAGGTAGTCGACGACGGCATCCAGCAGCGGCTGCACGCCCTTGTTCTTGAACGAAGTGCCGCACACCACGGCGGTGAACGCGGAGGCCAGCACGCCGCGGCGAATGGCGGCCTTGAGCTGCTCGACGGTGATGGCGTCGGGATCCTCCAGCCACAGCTCCATGAACTCGTCGTCGTTCTCGGCGATGGTCTCCAGCATCTCGGCCCGGGCCAGTTCGGCGGTCTCCACCATGTCGGCGGGGATGTCCGTGACCTCGTAGTCGTCGAGGGCGGGTTTGGTGACCTCGAGCGGCCAGATGTTGGCCTTCATTGTGACCAGGTCCACCTGCCCCCGGAAGTTCGACTCCGCGCCGATCGGCAGCTGCAACAGCACCGGGGTGGCGTTGAGGCGTTCACGGATGGTCTTGACGCAGTGATCGAAGGAGGCACCCGTGCGGTCCAGCTTGTTGATGTAGCAGATGCGCGGCACACCGTACTTGGTGGCCTGGCGCCAAACGGTCTGCGACTGCGGCTCCACACCCGCGACACCGTCGAACACCGCCACGGCACCGTCGAGCACGCGCAGGGAGCGCTCCACCTCGACGGTGAAGTCGACGTGTCCCGGGGTGTCGATGATGTTGATCTGGATGTCGTGCCAGAAGGCGGTGGTCGCGGCGGAGGTGATGGTGATGCCGCGTTCCTGCTCCTGCTCCATCCAGTCCATGGTGGCGGCGCCGTCGTGAACCTCGCCGATCTTGTAGGACTTGCCGGTGTAGAAGAGGATGCGCTCGGTTGTGGTGGTCTTGCCGGCGTCGATGTGCGCCATGATGCCGATGTTGCGAACCTTGGACAGGTCGATCTTGGCCACGTTCAGTCCTTTGCTGAAGAAGTCTGTGAAGCGGTGAGAGCCCCCGGGTTGAAACCCGGGGGCGAGGCGATCACCAGCGGTAGTGGGCGAAGGCGCGGTTGGCCTCAGCCATCTTGTGGGTGTCCTCGCGGCGCTTCACGGAAGCGCCGAGCCCGTTGGATGCGTCCAGGATCTCGTTCATGAGCCGCTCGGTCATGGTCTTCTCGCGGCGGGCGCGGGAGAAGCTGACGAGCCAGCGCATGGCCAGCGTGGTCTGGCGGCCCGGTTTGACCTCGATCGGCACCTGGTAGGTGGCGCCGCCGACGCGGCGGGACTTGACCTCGATGGAGGGCTTGACGTTGTCGAGGGCCCGCTTCAGGGTCTGGACGGGGTCCTGGCCGGTCTTGGCGCGGGTGCCCTCGAGGGCGTTGTAGACGATGGACTGGGCCACGGTCTTCTTGCCGTCGAGCAGGATCTTGCTGACGAGCTGGCTCACCAGCGGGGAGCCGTAGACCGGATCGACCATGACGGGGCGCTTGGGCGCTGGTCCCTTGCGAGGCATTACTTCTCCTTCTTCGCGCCGTAACGGCTGCGGGCCTGCTTGCGGCCCTTGACTCCCTGGGTGTCGAGGGCGCCGCGGATGATCTTGTAACGGACACCGGGCAGGTCCTTCACACGACCTCCGCGCACGAGCACCATCGAGTGCTCCTGCAGGTTGTGACCGACGCCCGGGATGTAGGCGGTGACTTCGATGCCGGAACTAAGGCGGACACGCGCGACCTTGCGCAGGGCGGAGTTCGGCTTCTTCGGGGTGGTGGTGTAGACGCGGGTGCAGACACCACGACGCTGCGGAGAGCCCTTGAGGGCGGGAGTCTTGTTCTTGCTGACCTTGTCGGTGCGGCCCTTGCGGACCAGCTGCTGAATTGTTGGCACCTGTTGGTATCACTTTCATTGTCTGGACGGGTATCCCTGGCTCGCAGCCGTCCCCAAGGAGCATCCCGGGTCACCGTTTCCGTGAGCATCGCTGGCGCGGCTGCCGTGCGAACTCCGCACAGACCCGGGACTTCTTCGCAACTCAGGGATCCTCGGGGTCATGCCAGGGCACGCACAAGGTGCCCGCACGCGTCGGACACTCCCGGCAAGAGTACAACGCTCAGATTCCGGGGTCAAACAAGAAATCCGCGGGCTCCCGGTCGCCCCATGCCACGTGAGTCGATGACGTTTCCCACTCGGGAACCGGGATGGCCGGGTCGACACCACACCATCGACATCCGGCCCCCGCGGGTCGCTCACCGGGCCTCGTGCTGTTCGAGTGCGTCGACGACCCAGTCGACCAGGGAATTCACTTCCACGCGGATGCCCATGTCGTGGGTACCGTTGGGGTCGTACCACAGCGTGGTGTTTCCACCGAGTTCCCGGGAACGCACCACCCACGCAAGTCCCTGCCGGGGATCGACACGTGCGTCCCTGCCCGAGACTGCCACCAAGGTTGGTGCTGGTGGTGTGGTGAGTTTGCGCAGGGGGGAGAGTTTCTCCAACGCTTCTCGGTCGCCAAGATCGTGTTCAGGATCGCCCCATTCATCCCGGTCCGCCTGCTCGGTGGGCGACGAGCGACGCAGCAACGCCTCCAACGGGTCTATGTAGCCGTTGACGATCACGGCGGCATCGACAGTCACGGTTTCCTCGGCAAGGAGGGAAGCGACGAGGAATCCTCCGGCCGAGACACCGATCACGCACACTTTGGTGGCAGTTGCCGCTCCTCGTCCTGAGCGCAGCCATTCAACGGCTGCGATGGCGTCGGCAAGGGAACGGTCACGTCGGTTCCGGGAACCGGCACGGTGTCGAGGTGCATCCCCACCGCCCCGCACATGGGCCGTCGCCACGGCGTAGCCACGATCCAGCCAGTGGTCAAGCCCCTGGTCGGAGTCCAGGTCGATGTCGATCCCGTAGGCCCCGTAGACCATGAAGATGACCGGCCCGTGGAATGTTTTGGAGTCACCGCGCCATCGAATGTCGAGGCTGCACTGGTATCCGTCCGGGGACGCGAACCGCTCATAGGCGAAGTGGACGTCTGGCCCGGACTGGTTCGACGGGTTGAGCACCCGCCCAGTGGGATCGAGATACCAGATGACAGGTGGTGTCCCTGTTCTCAGTTCTGCGACAGCGAAGCCGACCGATGTCGCACAGATGTTCAGGTTCAGGGCAAACGTTCCCGGTGAGCTGAGCACGGGTTCAGGTTCCTCGGGGATCTGCGCTGAATCCGCCACCGGCACCAGGCAGAGGTGTTCGGTCCGGTCGCGCGCATCGGCACGGTTGACGTGCACCAGCACGGAGCCGTCACCGCCGATGATCTTGCGAACCTCACCCCGCCCTGTTGCCGCTCGCCACTGTTCCTGTGCTCCGCCGTCCGTGAGCTCACCGACATCTACGTGCCACTGCCCGCTTTCGTTGGTTGCCTGGACCAACACCGCTTTGCCATCAAACAGCGCGACATCGATGAGATCGGGGTCGTGCACCGGAGCAGGTGTGGACATGGCCTGTGAATCCGGCCGAGCGGTGTCAAAGAGCTGCCAGACCCGGGAACTGCGGACGCCGTGCCCCACCTTGATGAAACGTCGTGTCGAGCACCGCTCGATCTTGACCCCGCCTGCGGGTCCCTCGGCGAGCACCCGCGGGGTGTCGTGTAGTGATGCCGCGGTGATCGGCAGCAAGCGGGCCCTGGCCCTGCCCGGTGCATCGGGATGTGGCTCCACGAAAGCCACGGCAGGCGAGTCCGCCTCACACAGCACCACGTCGGGATACACCCCGATGATGACGAGTCTCGGTTCAACAACGTCACGCTCGTGGACGGCCACCGCATAGCGCTCCCGCTCAGGGTCACGCAGGAGGCGATACCACCACCCCAGCGTCGGAAAGATGTCACGATTCTCCGTCACCCAGCCCCGCAATTCGTCGATCTCGGTTCCCGCGAAAACCACGGGGGCATCAACCGGATACTGCTCCACCGGGTCGGAAACCAACTGTCCGACCACTTCCCCGCCACCCCCCATGCTCAGACGCAACCATCCCACAGGCAGTGGAACCACATCGACATGGTCCTCGGGGTTCTGCGTATCGTTCCCGCTCCGGTTGCTCTCGAGTGTGGTGATGTCCTGGCCGTGTTCTTCCAGCAACCTTGTGAGTGTGGCGTCATCCACCTCCAACCAACGCTCCCAGGATGGGGAGGAACCACTGGCAGCCGGGTCAGCAGGAGTGTTCATCATGTCTTTCATCCAGTGTGATTGGTGCGTTTCAGGGTGCGTGACCGGTGGTGTTTCAGGCTGCGACGAGGGAGCGGAACAGTGCGGAGCGTCGGTGCACCTCGGCGGGTGGCCCGAATTCAACCAGCCGGCCCTTGTCCAACACCAACACCAGATCAGCAATGTTCATGCCGAAGTGACCGTGCCCGGCAGCGAAGGTGGTGATCCCCCCCATCGTGGTTCGGATGAGGTTCATGATCTGTTCCCGGTTCAAAACGTCAAGCCCGGACGTGATCTCGTCCAGCAGGAGCATCCGCGGCTGACCGACAAGAGTCCTGGCTATCGCCAACCGCTGCCGCTCACCACCGGAGAAGGCATACGCCGACTCCCCCACCGGGGTGTCCAACCCGCCTTCACGCGCACTGATCGTGTCAGCCAGACCAACCCGATGAATGATCTCCCAACACCGGTCATCATCAATGTCACGTCCCAACAGCAGATTGTCACGCACGGTTCCACTGAACAACGGACACGCCTGCTCGATGTAACCGACCTGACGTCGGTACTCATCATCATCATGCTCACCAAGCGGCACCCGATCCACCATGATCGCTCCATCAGTGGGAACGATGAACTTCTCCAACAACGACAACACCGTCGACTTACCCGAACCCGACGAACCAGTCATCGCCACCCAGGAACCAGCCGGAACGCTGAACGTCACCCCCGCCAACGCGTACTCACGATTCCCACCCGCCTGCGGATACCGCACCGACACGTCACGGAAACCAACCTCACCCGCCAAACCTGCCCTCACCGGACCACCACCGCCACGAACACCAGCAGGCGCAACCCGGACCCGAGAGTCGGGTTGATCAGTCACCGCACGCAAATCAATGATCCGCTGCAACGCCCCCAGACACTCCGCCATGTCCATCACGGTGCCCGCACTCCCGGTGATCGGGGCGATGATCAACATCATGTACATGAAAAACGACACCAGCGCCTCAACGGAAATACTTCCGGCCTGCACCCGCAGCACCGCGATACACACAATCACCAGAAGCGTCGCCTGCACACAAATCGTGACCACCGGGGTCATGAAGGCATGCGCTTTGGCGCCCCGATTTGCCGCTTCGAGAAGTTCTCCACTCGACTTGTCCAAACGCTTCGCGGCGAATTTGTCAGCGACGAAGGCCCTCAGAGTCAGTACTGAGTCCAGCGCACGAGTCACCTCCGCCACGTATGCCCCTTGGGCCTCCTGACGATCGTAGGAGAACGAGGTCAGTCTTTTTGAGATGGTGATGATGAATGCCAGACACGTCACCGCCAACCCAACCGCCGAAATGGTGAGGATCGAATCGGTGACGGTCATCTGGGCCAAGGCCCCCACCACCATGACAATCCCTCCGAGGGCTTGCACGGGCCCCTGGGTGAACACTTTGCTGAGATGCTCGGAGTCGATGCTGCACCGGGCGACCAGATCAGCCGTGGGGTGCTGCACGAGTTTGTCCGCGGGAACCCGCAACGCAATCGCAGCAGACTCATCCCGGAAAGCACGCACCGTACGATTACCGATCTTCGCACCCACAACATTTACAGCAGCCGTCACGCCCGAAGCGAAAACAGCCAACCCGGCCAAAACCAACCCATACGGAAGCGCAGCGACAAACCCCTCACCCTGCAACGCCCCCACAATCGACCCCGCCAACATGGGCTGCGCCAACGATACGAGAGACGACAACACCGTGCCGACAAAAATCAGAACCAACGCCCGCGGCTCCAACCGCAAAATCCTCACTAGGCGCCGAAGACGACTCTTCGGCGGATCAGCGAGGAATGTTGCGACCGGCCCACCACCCTGAGAGCGGCCGCACGACTCCCTGCTGGGAGTTGGGTTCCGAGATTCCTTGACCAATGGCATTCGAGGTTCTGGCAGAGTCTGGGGAATTTCAGGCACAGCACGCCGGGGGACCATGCCACGACCGAACGAGTCCGCACGGAACAGGTCCAGCCGCTTCGCAAAATCTGCAGTCACAGTTGTTCCCCTGCCTTTACCCATTGCCCCACTCTCAAACCGGTTGGACGATCGTCAGAATACTATTCGTCAAAAAATATGGATGGGTGGCGGCAAACGGTTCTCGCCGCCACCCACCACAGAACTCAGATGCGGCTAGCGATCAGCACATCCAGAGGCTGTGGCTGACCGAGCAGGCGCAGAACACCCAGCTGGTGTGGTCGGAGCATCCCTTGGCATCCTGGGGAACCTCGACGATGTCAGCCTGAAGATTCAGAACGTTGGCCATGATTGCTACTTCCTTATGGTTGTCTTCGAACTTCGTGTGATGGTATGTTCGGTGACACCACTTCGTTTATCACTCAACTTGATACGGTGCCCACCGAACTCGAGATGGTTGGGTGGCGGCAAACGGTTCTCGCCGCCACCCACCACAGAACTCAGATGCGGCTAGCGATCAGCACATCCAGAGGCTGTGGCTGACCGAGCAGGCGCAGAACACCCAGCTGGTGTGGTCGGAGCATCCCTTGGCATCCTGGGGAACCTCGACGATGTCAGCCTGAAGATTCAGAACGTTGGCCATGATTGTCACCCCCTTCCATGGGTTTTCAGTGTTGGGTTGGCAGCTCGCCCGCCGCCCGTTGTTGTGGGGGGTGGGGAGCTACTGACTCGGTACGACCCCGACGAGGTCGTGTGTTTCCGAGCCAAGCTGTGGAAACACCGGTTGCTGCAGCAGGCCGGCTGTGCGGGTGCTGACCGGCAAACCAAGGTATGGCTGCTGGGATCGGTAGGCGTGCAGGGCCAACGCGACCCCGGCAGCGCCGGTGCCCAAGTCAGAACTGAGACGGATCAGCCCGTCACCGATCACCAGGGCGTGTTCGTCATGCACGAGGAGACTGTCGAGCAGCAGACCAGCCTGCCGATCGGCCTCCGCCCGATAGGTTTCGCCGGCGGCTGTCAGTGTGACGAGGATGCCGGCACGGCCGTGATCCAAACCGGGGTAGATGTAGAAGGTGGAGGAACAGGTTTTGATGATTCCCTCACGTTCCTGCGGGGTCAGTACCGGGTCACCGGTGATGCGTTCGAGCGCCGAACCGATCAGCAACAAACCAGCTGATCCCCACTCGGTGTAGGGAAGCACCCGATTCTTGGATGGGTCATCAATCATCACCTCACCAGTTGGGAGGGTCACACACGCATCCAGATCCGCACGCAACCGAGCCCTGGCCTTGGCAAGCGGTTCCTCAGCGCCGGTGACGGCATGGGCGACCAGATCCGTCAACGCCATCCCGGTCAATCCCCAGAACAGGCCTCGACGACGACACAACGCAGTCCACGCCGACCCATCCGGGATGACGCAGGCATCCAACCTGCGATACGCCGCAACCGCCCGTTCTTCCAGCGCCGAGTCCCCGGCCGTTCTCGCGACCTCCAGTGCGGCCAAAATCACTCCCGCCTGACCCGCACCCAGATCCAACCGACGCCGCCCCAAGGCTCGTTCAAGCGCTGTCCCCGCGGCGGCCACGGCATCCTGGTGTGCACCCACCTCGCTGAGCGTCAACGCAACCCCGGCCAAACCATTCAACAACCCCGACGTCTCCTGACCGGACCAGTCCTTGGCGGTCTTCCGCAACGCATCCACATCACGATCAGCAGGTTGGACACCAACACGCTGCTGGGCCAGGACCACACCAGCACGCCCGGTCGTGATCACCTCGTGACTATACGTCGCAGGCTGGCCGATATCACCAGGAAAAGAGCCATCAGCACTGAACTGCCGTGACCACTCGATCCCACTTAGCAACCCGGAAATCCCGGAATCCAGGTTCAACGGCTGCGTTGACACATCAACAGTGAAATCACTGGCCGTCACCGGACGAGTACCAGCGGCATACCGGCGCTCCACTAGCGCCAGCTGCTCAGCTGCCCGTTCGCCGTAGAACTCACGAATCCTCCGACGACACCGATCCCAAAACGCCGGCGCCACCGCCTCAATCTCAAAATCAACACAGTACAGCACCATGATGCAACGAGCCACCGCAAACCAATCAGCCTGCACAGCATCCGCTGACTCGTCAGCACAATACTCAAACACTCTGACACCGAGCTCGCGTTTGGAATCCACCCTACTGGCATCCTCCAGATCAAGCATCGCCACAGTCCCGTCATCAGAGACCATCACATTCCCGGGGTGAAGGTCACCAAATGCCCAACCACGCTGATGAATCTTTTCGACGATAGCGATGAGTTGCTCAACAATGCCCACCGCTTGGCGGGAGTACTCCGCGGGATCGTTCTCCTGCAAACGGTCATTGTGCGACATCCAGGTTGTGAGGGATACGCCGGGAATGTAATCCACTTCCAGATAGCGATGCTCCCACGCCGTGAACGAACCCCGAAGCTGCTGCACACCCTCCACACCGACAAGATCACACAACACCTCCTCCTCAGCCAGCTGACGCTGCAACGCACACCGATTCCGGCCATCCAACCCAGCATGCGGCCTGGCCTCCCGCAGAATCCTGACCTCACCGTCAGGCAACTCCGCGCGATACACCCCACCAGCATTGCTGAAACTCAAGGGCTTGATGCTCGCGAAGTCATCCAACCGGGACCGGCTTGACTGCTGCGACGCCTCGTAAGCCGGTCGAAGAACTTCTGGTACCTCCACACCATCAGGAATCACGACACGCGGGTCACGATGATCAGGTATCAACCGCATACCACGAGGATCAACAATCGACTCGACCGGTTCATCATCCACATCAGGCACCCGCATACCAAGGATCGCCCCGTACCGAACGAAAACAGGAGCATCCGGGGTGTATCGAAGATCGGAGAGGATATACGGCCCATCCTGCCCCTTCAACGCATCGCCCAAGGCGGTCAGCAGCCTCCCCATCTGATCGTCATCATCGGGATAGATCGTGATAAACTTACCCGCCGCTCCACGAGCCCGATTCTTCGACGACGATTCGGTCAGCTCAGCCAGCGTCGGCAAAAACTTGAAAGAAACACCAGCATCCACACATATTCTGGTGGTCCGTGCCAAGGTCTCCACAGCACACTCGGGAGTCGCCGACACATGGATCTTCCACCCCTGCATGCGCGGTGCCCAGTCGCGGGGCGTCCAGCCCTCCCAACCATTCCGGGACTGTACCAACCACCCAGCCGGCAACTCCACCGACTGCAGCCGCTGACTCGACAGGCCAGCCATCATCTCGGCAAGCGGCCTCGGCCGACCGTAGAAAGGCGACCCTTTCCTCGTTCCCCGGAAGTACTCAACACCTACAGCCACGACTTCTCTTTCCCTACTCTTCTTCCCATTTCTTGCGCAATGCGTCAGCAAAGAACCTTGGAAGTCCTTCGATGGACCCCAGAGACCACGAGACTAATCGTCTCCCAACTTGGGGAAACACGCCTCACGAAACCAATTCAATCCCCACCTCTTCGCTGAGTTTACCCTACTCAGGTCCAGCCATAGCTCTTTAAGAGCCCCCCAGCTCGAACACCCATCTCAGCGATTGACAGTTCATTCGTTTATGACGACTCACGACTCAGCTTGGCTCGCCTCTACGGAACATGTTTCACAGAACATCACGTCCTTCCCGTCATGTCAACCTCCCAGCCAAACTTCTGCTGTCGCTCGAACTTGCCCACCAGCGGAATTGCCCAAAGTTTTGTTCCGCTTCCTTATGAGTTTAACTTTTGAAAACTAGCACCGAAGGCAGGACCATGAGCAGCAAAATCCCTAGTCAGAGCGATATCGCAGACAGCTGTGCCACCACTCTTGACCACGAGCCGCTTGCGTGAGATCCACTCTCGGGTACCGTGAGAAACGGCACGAATCACCTCAGGTTTCGTGCCGGTTTCTTTCGAGTCGAGAGGGGAGGACATCATGCCACGGAGAATCGATTCCAATGTCAAGAAACGAGCGCTGCGGCTGCTGCGTGAACATCGCAGTCGGTATCCGACGTTCACGGCCGCCTGCATCGCCGTGGCACGTCATGAGCGGATCGGACCCGAAACCTTGCGGCGCTGGGCGGTGCAGGCCGAAATCGATGAGGGGGCCCGTACCGGGACCAGCAGCAAGCAGCACGAGCAGATCCTCAAGCTAAGGGTGGAGAACACTCGGCTACGAGAGAATGTGGCGATATTGAAAGCAGCAACAACTTTCTTCGCGGGGGAACTCGACCCCCACAACCGCTGATCATCGCATTCATCGAGGAGATGCACAGCCAAGGTTTCGCGGTCGAGTCGATCTGCCGGGTCCTGCGAGAGCAGGGCTGCCAGATTGCTGCGAGGACCTATCGGGCTTGGAAGACCCGCTCGCCGTCAGCACGGGCAATCAGCGATCAGAGGGTCTTGGAGGCCATCGAGAAACTCGCGTGGACAGTCGACTCCCAAGGCCGCAGACACCTGACCCGTGAGGGCCGTTACGGACGCCGGAGAATGCTGACGGCACTACGTCGCTCAGGCGTGGATGCCACCCCCGGTGCTGTGGACAGGGCCATGCGGAAGCTCGGTCTCAGTGGGATCAAACGCGGCAGATCGGCGTAAGAAGGCGCACACTTGACGTGTCCAGTCGAAACGTCACGAATCCGACGCTGAGAGGTACGAGCCCCGATCTCATCCCTGCGGGACCCCAGACAGACATACGAGCTGCCAATCCCCATCGTCCTCGCGCATGAGTGCGTCTGCGCCCGTCATGAGGTGATGTGCGGATTCAGGAATCCCTCGTGTGACCTCGCTCTGAGCGACGGGAAGGGGCGGTCACCCGTGGGTGACCGCCCCTTCCGA
>ERZ772827.1731-NODE-1731-length-10931-cov-5.933891_pt1 | contig 10931 bp, 8 predicted proteins | sample MGYA00580850_ERZ772827 | MGnify/ENA primary metagenome ERZ772827 (study PRJEB29015, sample SAMEA2737950) | human oral metagenome | biome: human oral; feature: human-associated habitat; material: dental | place: China | collected 2145 ...
ACGCAGTACATGGAAAACAAGCGCCGCGATATGGAGCGCGTGACCGCAGGCACCGGCGTAAGGGTGGAGCAAACGGCTGATAACCAGCTGAAGCTCAGTGTTCCTAGCGATATTTCTTTTGCCACCAACAGCGCGCAGATTGTCTCGGGACTGCAGCCTGTTCTGGATACCTTTGCCAATGGACTGAGCCAGCAGCCAGGGCTGGAAATTGTCATCGTCGGCCACGCCGATAGCAGCGGCAACGATGCCATTAATGAGCCGCTTGCGCGCAATCGCGCCAACAGCGTACGGGACTATCTGGTTTCGCGTGGCGTGAGCAGCGCCCGCATTCAAACGGAAGGGCGCGGTTCGCGTGAACCAGTGGCCAGCAACGCTACGGCAGAAGGGCGCGCGCGCAATCGCCGCGTAGAAATTTTCCTGGCCGAACGCGCCCCGCAGCAGCCGGCCTATCAGCAACCCGGGTATCAACAACCCGCATACCAGCCTCAACCCGCGTATCCGCAGCAGCCCGCGTATCCGCAGCAGCCCAGCTACTCCACGCCTGTAGGCCAGCCCTTGAATTAATGGCAGGCGCCATTGATGCCTGTTTGAAAACCGGTCCATCACCTGGCCGTAAGCAGGCCTTGGCCTTGAAAGCGCCCTGAGACCATCGGCTTTTTTGCTATGAATTCGGTAGCAACAAAGCCCGTCAAACCGTGCGATGGGGGCGTTTTCAGGGGGCAAAATTTGCTCTCAAAAACAGAGCGAAATAGGCACAAAGACCAAGGGCGGATTCAAGACCAAGTGCACATCGGTTCGCACATTGATGGTCACAGCGAACCTTGCGAACAGCTTTCGGAACCTGTTCGCAGTCTGGCCGCAAACCGGTTCCTGAAGTCGCCCGCATTCCAAAGCAGACTATCGTTGATTTCGCTATGGGTTTGATAGCAGCAAAGCCCGTCAAACCGTGCGGTGGAGGCGTTTTCAGGGCCTTGAATTTGCTCCTGAAAAAAGAGCGAAACGCGCCAATCTTGGCCTGTTCATGACTTGCGCATTTGCATGCACGGACAGGTTTGAAACAGATTCTGAAAAGTCATGCCTTTGTCTTTTCCCACAAGCTGGCTGGTGCCTGATTGGCCTGCGCCGCCGGGCGTGCAGGCTGCTTTCACCAGTCGCGCCTGCCCAGTAGGTGATGCGCCATCCGCCGCACCCTGGAATGGATTCAACCTGGCTACACATGTGGGCGATTCGCCACAAGCCGTAGCGGCACACCGTGCCGCGCTAAAGGCCGCATTGGGCGCTCGGCCTGTTTTTCTGGAGCAGGTGCATGGCTGCAACGTCGCCATTCTTGAAGAAGGTGTGGCTGATGGTCTACTTGCCGATGCCGCTGTAACAACCCATCCAAACTTGGCTTGCACTGTAATGGTGGCCGATTGCCTGCCTGTGCTGCTCACGCTCACCAATGGCGCAGCGGTGGCCGCCGTGCACGCTGGGTGGCGCGGCCTGGCAAACGGCGTGATTGAAGCGGCTGTGCAAACCCTGCGCAGCCTGGATCAATCAGGCCACTTGAAGGCATCAGCCGCATATGCCACACATACCACTGACTTGATGGCCTGGCTAGGCCCCTGCATCGGCCCTGGATCTTTTGAGGTTGGCCCTGAAGTGCGCGCGGCCTTCATGGCGGCCAGCCCTGAAGCTGCCGCTGGCTTTGTGCCGCTTTCAAGTGGCAAATGGCTGGCCAATTTACCCACTCTGGCTCGCCAGCGCCTGAATGCGCTGGGCGTTCGTGTGTGGGGTAATGACGCAAGCACCGCCTGGTGCACTTTCAGCCAACCGCAGCGTTTCTATTCATATCGCGCCCAAGCCATAACGGGGCGCATGGCCGCCTGCATTTTTCGTCATCATGGCGAGCCAACCACAAAATAAAGTCATGAAACAACGCGCTCGCCAGCTATTTTCAACAAATGGCCCGCATACGCATCAGCGCGTGTTTCCCAATCAAACCGCATAATGGCCTCATCAGGCTTTTGCGCATTCTGTCTTGAAGGCTGCGAAAGTATTTTAATCAGTTGATCTGCCAATGCTTCGCTATTGGCAGCCGGAACGCGAGACAAACCCTTTATTTCACCAAACTCACGCGTGGCGGGCAAATCTGAAATAAGCACCTCGCAACCACAGCCCAACGCTTCAATCACAACCAGTCCCAAGCCTTCCTGATCGCCTGAACCAGCCTCAATAAAAGGCGCAGCAAATACGGATGCCCGCCGATAAAAATCAGGCAATTCAGACTGAGAAACAGCGCCCAGAAAAGTCACCTGATTCTGAAGCCCCAGCGCACTGACTTGCTGCTGGAGATTGGCCAATTCCGGGCCGAAACCGGCAACAAGCAAGCGGACCTGAACCCCTTTTTGCAATACACGCGGCAGCGCCTGAATCAAAAACCGCAGCCCCTTTTTCTCTACCAGGCGTCCTACAAACAAAATTTCTCCCGAATGACGCTCAATGGCTGAATCCACGAAAAAACGCTGTTGCAGATCCACACCCATAGGCTCCACCACAATTTTTTCTTCCGCAACAGCATCCGCCAATTTTTGCTTCATGGCCGAGCTGACAACAGACACAAGAGACGCTTGCCGCAGTGTGAAATTCTTGAGTGAAGCAAAAAATTTTCCGCGCAACGCGAACACATCCGCGCCATGCGCTGTCACCATAAAGGGAACACGGCGCCCCAACACCTTTAGAAGGGCCATTAAAAACCCTTGGGGAACAATCCAGTGCGCATGAACCACATCGGTCTTGCGGCCGGCAGTCAAACGCCACAACCACACCAGCTGGGAAAAAATGAAACCTGGCAGCAAAAGCATCATCCAGGGGTGGCGCCGCAAATTGGTCATGATGCCGCCATCATTGACCAGTTTTTCAAACCGCGACGGGGCATAACGGTAGCGAATAATCCTGACGCCATCCATTAAATCATTTGTGTGTGCGCCTTGTGAATGAGGACACAACACGGTGACATCGAAATATTTGACCAGGCGCTTTGATAATTCATGAACAAAACCCGGCTCCGGATCTCCCGCCCAACGCGGATAAGTGCTTGCCAAAACCAGAAGACGCAATTTTGCCTGCGACACAAAAAATCCTTATTCTTCTTTATGACTGGAACTGGCGGGATTTTCTTCTCTCTTGACAAGACTGGCTTGAAAATAACCGATTGGCAGCGCATCAGACTTGTCCAGCAAAACTGTCCACTCCGTGAAATTCCTTCCCACCAACAAGGCGCAAACAATATCATCCTCTGATTTGCCATTTTTTTGCAGGATTTGTTCAGCCTGCTCGCGAAAATCTGGATGATTTTGCAAAATCACTCTTAGCGGCGTGGCCGACTTGACAACATTATCACGAACCTTCTCATACGAAACCCATAATTTCGGATTATATGCCTCAAAAACACCGCTATCCAATGTATCAAATAATATTTTCTCCTTATCTTTTCCCTTTTCTGGTAATTTGATGGCAATGATATCCGGCCCTGTCCATGGATATGGCTTAATTCCATCTGGCGCAAATAAGGCCTGATCCGGCAAGATATCTGACACATGCGCTACTCGGAATAAGTCATTTTCCCATACCATATGAACCGGACGCGCCTGCGCCATGGTCCAAGTACCGTATCCCAATGCGCCCAATTGTAATGCCGCAATCACCACATAATCGAACCGCAATGCGCGAAAAGACTTTCCAGGCCTGGAAACAACCAGAGTCATCAACGGGCCAAGAATAACGTCAATTGAAACAATCATCCAAAACAATTCAGCGCCGCCAGATATCTCCTTGTAAGGATACGGGTACCATACGAAAAATATGATAGACGCCACCAATATAGCAACCAAAGCACTAATCAAAAGATGTATGGAAAACGCGCGAACACGAAAATTTTCGAAACAGGAAAACATATTATCAATCCCCCTTGTACATCAGTGTGGTAATCTGCTCTGATATCAAGCCCAGCAAGAAAACCATAACGCTACCTGTAAACAGCAAGGCGCTCATATTGGTAAACCGGCCAATTGTCGCAAAAGTATAAGCATACCAGCCGCAGCCACAGGCAAACATGAATGCCGCAACAGGAAGAAATATCTTGAGAGGCGAAAAAAGGGTTCCAATCTTGAAAATAATAATCAGGAACCTCAAGCCATCTCTCAATATTCTTATATGGCTTTTCCCGATTCGTTTTTCAACCCGCACAGGAACATACCCGACCGGATATCCAGCCCTGAAAAATGCCATTGTGCATGTAGTCGGATAGGAAAAAGTATTAGGCAACAGGTGGATGAATTTGAGAAATTTTTCTCTCCTGACAGCGCGAAAACCCGATGTCAAATCCATGATGCAGTGCCCCACCATCCAGGATGAAAAACGGTTGTAGAAAGCATTGGCCATTCTTCGCGGAAGGCTCGCCTGACCATCGGCATCACGGGCGCCAACAACCATGTCATAACCTTCTTCCAGTTTGCTTAACAAGGCAGCAATGTCTTCGGGCCGATGCTGACCATCACCGTCCATGAAAACAATGACATCGCCTGTAGCCGCGCGAGCACCGGCCTTGATGGCGCCGCCATTACCTAACGAATAAGGGCGCGTGATATGCCGGACCTTGTGTTGGACATTGAATTGTTGAATCACTTCTGCTGTTTCATCTTCTGACGCATCATCTGAAATGATGATTTCAGCATTTGGATATGTTTTCACCAAGTCGGGCAATATAACAGACAATCCTTTTGCCTCATTTTTGCAGGGAATAACAATACTGATATCCATTTGTCACCTTTCCTTCTTGTTTTCATGCAAAAGTTTTAAAGAACCATCACTATTCTTGCTCTACAAGATCTTCCCTTAATTTTCTTTCAAGATCATCTATTTTACGCAAGTATTCTTCTTTGGATCTGAGCATTCGCCATCTGGGTTGCCTATCTAATATATCCCTCAAATAAGGAATGAGACTCAAAGCATCCTGTTGGCGATTCATGGCCGCTATGCCGGTGACAATATCCAAAGCTTCATCTGTATCATCCATTTCCCTCATAGCAATGACCATCTGGTTTCTAGCTTCCTGCCATTTTTTTAAAGACAACAGGAGTGATGCATGAGAAAGATCAACCATTTTTACAAGATGAGGAAAGGACTTCTTTAATCCTGGATTATCCTTTATTGCCTTGACAATTTCAAGGACACCTTTAACATGCTCCTCGTTAACCGGAACATCCCGAACCCGATAATCAAGAAGTATCAAACCTGTGGTGACCTGCGAGTCAATCCTATGTGAACGGATAAAATTAGCCACTTCTTTAAAATCCGCCTGGTTCGCATTATTCATATCAATACGGTTGAGAAGCCATAATATTTTTAGAGCAGAACTATCCGTGATTATCCTATTTGCATCTTCCAAATAAGCATCCGCTTCCAGCGTTTTTTTCCCCTCCATCATTTTTTCAGCCACGTAAATATGAGACCTAATGGAATAAGGTCTATTGATCGCCCAGTATGTTTCAAGAAACTCTGTATCACTCCACAAAAATGCCCTTTGATGCAAAAGAAATGCCATGAAGATCATGACAGAAATACTAGCAAGCAACGATAATTTCTTTTTCTTTGAATCCAACCACCCGATCAGGGAGCCAAGAGGTAAAAACAACAAGGCAGATGGTAAATAATTTCTGTGTTCAAAATAAAGCTCCAAACCTACGACTGATGACTCCATAACATGGCCCGCCAAGAAAAAAAGCAAAGCCAGACTTAGCAAGGGAAAACAGCGACGAAAGAAAACTCCGGATATAAGAAGACTAATGATTCCAATCACAGAAGGAAGGGTTGTCGGTGGATCCATCCAGCCTCTGGAAACTATGAAATCATCCCGAATCAACCCCTGCCTTTCAATGGCAGGTGCTAGTAAATTAAAAATATAATCCCACAATATTCTTGATTCAGTCCATAGACGCTCAATTTGATTAAAATTCCGATGCGGCCACAAATCAGGCGAGAAGTCTATTCTCAGCGCAAGATATCCCAATACAGCAATTGATGGGAGAAACATGAAAATGCATACCCATACACGCCCAGGTTGTGGTTTAGGAGTATGCGCCCTCATCACCCATTCAATAATAAACGCCAACAAAGGCAACAAAGCTCCATTTTCCTTTGAAAATACCGCTATCACTGTCCCGATTGTAATTGAAGCACTCATCCATAAATAGGATTTGACTGGATTAATACCAAATTGCTCCCGGCCGTACAAATAACCCCACAAACCCACCAGAACAAAGAAAGCAGATAACTGCGTCATCCGCTGCACAACATACAAGGTAGTCGAGAGTAAAAAAGGGTGCAGCAACCAAATACTTGCAGCGACAAGCGCAATCACCTCATATTTTGGTGCCGCCATTTGGCGAAGCATGCAACGAAGCAAGCGCCACAAAACAGTTGCACTCGCTAAATGAATTAATAAACTGGTTTTCTTGAATGGAGCGGAATCTGCTGGCCAATTCTGCGCATCCATTAAAAAACTAAGTAATGAAACAGGTCTTCCTGTTGGGCCAGAAAAACCTCCAGTAAGGTAAGTCCAAAATGTCTCCCAATTATGAACCCCTCCCGGTGAAGCACCTAGGACTTGTAAATTAGCAAAATCATCCAGTAAAAACCAACCTGTCAAACCTGGCTGGTAAGCCCATACAGCCAAAATTAAAAGTGCAAACCAAACTCCATTCAAAAAAAAGGATTGATAAATATATTCTTTAATATTTAAATCAAGACTAAATCTATTTTTTTCCATCTGCATTTACTTCTTTCAAAAACACAAAAAAAATTGCCCGCCATAGGGCGGGCAATTTTAGACCGTGATGAACAGATTAACGGCAGGAAGCAGGACGGTACTTCGGTGCTGCCGAGCTGGAGCAGCTCCAGCTGTAAGAACCAGCGAGAGCAGTGCCAGTCAGCGTCAGGGTCTTACCCTTGATGCCAGAAGCTACTGTGTTGCGCATAGAGGCTGTCACAACGTTCTTGGCCACAACCACGCCAGACACATACTTGCCAGTGATGCTGGCAGCAGAAGCGATACCAGCAGCAGCGTTGTCGGTAGGCCAATCACCATTGTTGGAATGGAATTCAGACACGGAACCCTTTTGACCGCCAGCCAGGCTGAAGGCTTCAGCCAGCTGGGCGCGAGCCGTGTAGTCTTGGTAAGCGGGCAGAGCCACGGCAGCCAGGATACCGATGATGGCCACAACGATCATCAGTTCGATGAGCGTAAAACCTTTTTGCATTGCTTTCATGTTTTTCTCCTTGAGAGTTGAGGGATTGAAGGGTTTCGGCCACTGCGATTTGCTGCAGCCGACACCTGCTTTTCTGCACTGTCTGTGCCAGGCTTTTGGGAGACGACATCCAGACGTTTCATGTTGAAAAAGTGTGCATTTTTCGTCATTTGATGAATTGGTTGTGAAAGTTTGCGCCACTTTGGCTGCTGCCGGTTGTCGCCAGATGATGCAAAACATGTCCGCTGGCTGTTTTGTATGTCATCTATCCTGGCCTAAGCAGCCCCTCAAAACTCCAGCAAGCTCAGCCCTACACTGAAAACAGTGCGTTTGTCGTTGTAGTCCAGCAGGCTGTCGCCGTAGCCATGAAACAGGCGCAGATGCAGATGCAGGCCGCTGAAGCTGTTGCCAGCGCCGCTGCCCAGGGCGCGCAACCATTCCAGTCGTGTGCTGCCACGGCCTGTGCCAACGGGGCCGGTGAAGGTGGCGCGCAGCAAATTGCGGGGATTGACCTGCCAGGCCGCCATGATTTCGCTGTGGCCCAGGTAGCGTGTGATGTCGGGGTTGTTGTCGTTGGCTTCTTTCTCACTGAACCGGCGCCAGAACCTGGCCTGCAAGCTCAGGCCGCGCGGGTGTTCAAAGCCGGCCATCAGGTATGCGCGGTTCCAGCTGCGCGATTGGGGGTCGGACTGCCCGTTGGATTGATGCGCCACACCCACGCCGCTGTAACGCCAGCGCCAGCCCAGCGGCAGGCGGGCGGTGGTGGGGTAGATGTAAATCAGCTCCGGCGTGTAGTCGGTCGAGCGGAAAGGGCGCGAATGCTCCGGGCTGAACAGCTGCCAATACGACTGCTGGGTGTAGCCAAACCAAAGGGAATCGCGCCGCAGTGAATCTGCCGGCGTGAGCAGGCCGCCAGCCAGTTTGGTTCGCACGGAAACCTGGAGCAGCGTTTCCTGCTTGCGCCATTGGGTGGCTGTGGTCACGCGGTTGGCCGGATTAGGGGAGGTGGGCTGCTGATTCATGTGCCGGCTCACGGCCACTGAAAGGCCGGTGGGGCCATAGCCGCGCAAGCTGAATGTGGGGCAGGCACTGCCTGACTCCAGCTCCCAAAAGCGCGACAGGGCGGAAAACTGCCTGTCGCGGCAGCCTTGCTCCAACCCCACGCCGACGATGCCCGCTGAAGCGGTCACGGCTTCAGGCGCATCGCCGGACAGTTGAGGTTGCGCTGTGGCCAGCGCCCGCGTGACATCGGCGCGCAGCGCCAAGGCGCTTTCTTGTTTTTGAGGCAATTGGCCATCGCGAACGCGGCCTTGCATGGCCTTTATCAATTCTTGTTGGCGGGCGGCCCATTGGTCAAAGCAGGCCAGGCGCTGCGCATCGGCCAGCTCTATGCAAGCCTGCCAGGCCGTGGCCTGACGCACTTTGTCATCCACATCCGGGGTCAAAGCGGCGCCCTGCGCATTCAGGGCGTTCGCATGGGCTGAAGCGCCCAAACAAGCCAGAAAAGCCAGAGATGAAAAGAAAAAACGGGTCATGAAAAGAGCCTCAGACAGGCAAGAAGCAAAAACAGGAACAAAGCTGTGCATAAGCCTGGAATAAAACGGCACTTATCCACAAGCTGGCGCAAAAACGCGCATTTTGTCCCCGCTGCCCAAAAAAATCCCAGGCCGCGCACCACAACTTCACATGACTCACAAGTAATTGACAAACATGGAAAAAATCATGTTATGCACTGTTTTTAGCCTGACTTGCTACTACCACTACCTTTAAAAGACAAAAAATTTCATTGCAAGGCGTCTTTCCCGCGCGTGGATTCCGGAGCCGCCTGCCCCTTAAAACCCTGCCTGCTTTATTTCGCTATGGATTTAATAGCAGCCAAGCCCGTCAAACCGTGCGATGGAGGCGTTTTTGAGGCCTTGAATTTGCTCTCAAAAAGAGAGAGGCACACCGGGTTGAATGGCAACCAATCACTCCGCTTTCATTTCCTGAAGGCTCCGCCACGCGGCCAAAAGAGGCGGCCGATTTCGCTGCCCGTTTTGGAATGGCAAGAGCGCCAGACTGGTCCAGGCCTTTTGAGCACTTGCTCACGGGCCGCCTGTGCCATGAAAGCTCGCAGACGGATCTGGGCGCGTGGCTTGCGCGCCATTGCATCCTGTTCATCCTGACGGAGCCATCCGGCAGACGTTTGGAACAAGCGAAACGCGTGCGTTTTCACGCCGGGACGGCTTTTTGCAATTTCATTTTTTTGAATTCTTGAAAGACTGGTTGTAGTAGCAAGGCTGCGCCAAAAATGGGGAAAACCTTGTTTTATCTTTTGAAATCATGAAGATAAGCTTTATGCCATCAGCGGGATAAAACCCGGCTGGTGTGTGGGGATGTGTGAACAAAAACAGAAGGCTGCTGGCCGCCTGTGGAAATCACCCTGGCCGTCCATCTGTTGTCCACCGCTTTGTTCCGTGGCTGGCTGGCAGAAGCGGTTTCTGGTCTGTCTGCAAAGGGGGAAAGAGGCTGGCTGAAGATGGGCTTTATGGCGAACTGACAATCGCGCCATGCTTTTTCTGCTTTCTCCCTCCAAGGCGCTGGACTACCAAACCCCGCTGCCTGCCCATTTGCAGGGCCATTTGCCGCACACCTTGCCCGCATTTGCGCAGCAGGCGGCGCAATTAATCGAAGCGCTGCGGCTGCTTTCACCCCAGCAGCTGGCCAGTTTGATGAAGTTGTCTGATCAGCTGGCGGCGCTTAATGCGGCGCGGCACGAGGCCTGGTCGCCCGTGTTCACGGCCCACAACTCGCGGCAGGCCGTGATGGCGTTTGATGGCGATGTGTATGGCGGCCTTCAGGCGCGCACGCTCAGCGTGGCGCAGCTGGCCTGGGCGCAAGAGCATGTGTGCATCTTGAGCGGGCTGTATGGCGTGCTCAGGCCGCTGGACTGGATGCAGCCTTACCGGCTGGAAATGGGCGCGCGGCTGGCTACAGGCGCGGGCGGCCATCTCTATCAGTTCTGGGGCGGCCTCATTGCGCCCTATCTGAATGAGCGGCTGGCGCAAGAAGGCGAAGGTGCGGAACCGGTGGTGGTGAATCTGGCTTCGCAAGAGTATTTCAAGGCGGTGAACCTAAAGGCGCTGCGTGCGCGCGTGGTGACGTGCGTGTTTCAGCAATACCGGGGCGGGCAATACAAAGTGGAAAGCTTTGCCGCCAAACGCGCGCGCGGCCTGATGACACGCTGGGCCGCGCAGCGGCAGGCGGCCCATCCCCAGGCCCTGCAAGGCTTTGATGAGGAGGGCTACGCGTTTGACGCAGCCGCTTCCAGCGCCGATCAGCTGGTGTTTCGCCGCCAGCCCTGAAAGCCTGCATCCATTTGCTACTGGTTTGATAGCAGCCAAGCCCGAAAAACCGTGCGATGGAGGCGTTTTCCGGGCCTTGAATTTGCTCTCGAAAAGAGAGTGAAACGCGCAGGTTTCATGTGCCGCCGCAGCGGTGTTTTTGTGTGTGCAGTCCGCTTTTGAAGCGGCTGCCGGGTAAAAAAAACGGGGCGGCAATTGCCGCCCCGTTTTGCTTTATTGGCGTGCGATGCGCCGGCTGCGCTTCAGGGGTAGAGGCCGCGCAGATCGCGCGCTTGCAGGATGCGCGTGCAGGCCACGATGT
>ERZ772827.1733-NODE-1733-length-10929-cov-2.169211_pt1 | contig 10929 bp, 13 predicted proteins | sample MGYA00580850_ERZ772827 | MGnify/ENA primary metagenome ERZ772827 (study PRJEB29015, sample SAMEA2737950) | human oral metagenome | biome: human oral; feature: human-associated habitat; material: dental | place: China | collected 2145 ...
GGCAGCGTCATCGCTAAATTCTGCCTTGTCCGGCATGCTGATATGGTCGTAATCCGGGCTGTAAGACGGGTTCCCGTGGACAAAAACCGGATTATGGTATTGCAGTAACGCGGCAAATGCAGGCAGGTCCGGCTCCACTGCGCGCAGTTCTTCGCGGGACAGGCGTGGCAAATTGGTTTGTTCGATGTTCCAGACCAGGTAGGAGCGGGCGATGCGGACCTGCTTTTCTTCACCCGTTTTCTCGTCTTCCTTTGTGGTTTGTCCAAAAAAGAGAATGCTCGTGCTCCTCTCTCCGGCCCGTACCATGCCGCCCATTTCCCGGATCTGCTTGAAAGTCGCCCAGCGAGGGTCGGTAAATCCCCGCCGCTGCGCTTCTATCGTCAAACGGACGGCATTACGCCCGGCATAAATATTGCCCTTCGTCGCGTTGTACGGTGCTGTCAATTCTCCGGTCGCCCACGCTTTCTGCCACGGTGCCGTATTGTTGCGGACGGCTTCAATCAACGTGGCAATGAAATCTTCGTCAAACGGCGATTTGCCTTTTTGGCGGTGGTTGTCGGGCATGGCGGTTCCTCCTGCTATCAGGGCGTTGGCGGGATGAAGATGTCACCGTCTTCACTCATGGTCGGTGTGACCGCACCAGATTTGGGCGGGGACGGTTCGCTGAAGATTTTGGCGCGTTCCAGGCCTTTGACCGGGGTGCCGGAAAAATCAAATTCGGTCGGTGCGTTGCCACTGGTCGTGCGCCAGGTGGAAGCAACGTTGGTCTTGGTATAGTTTTCGCGGCGTCCGCCAATGTTGTTGCGGCGGATTTCGACGGCTTCATCGCCAAGCCGGATGATGAGCGAGGGGTACACGCCATGAATGACCAGCAGTCCGTTCTTCTCCGTGTGCTGGTTTAGCAGTGCTGCCTTGCCGTCGGCCTGCAATTCGTAAACCACTCCACGCTTCGCGCCCTGCGGAAAAGTCATGAAAGTCAGCGTGCCGTTATCCCAGGCGCGTGTCGGAATAATGTCGGTGGCATGGTCGGTCGCGCGGTAGTCGTAGTTGTGGTAGATATAATTGGCGGAGAGGTCGCGATTGCGCAGCACCTGCTGCTCGTCTTTGGCCTTCTGTGCGGCTTTGCTTTTGCCGTCGTGATAGCGGATGCGCAATGAATAGACGGCACCGGAACGATCAGGATTTACTTCCCAGTCTTTTTTCCCACTGACTATGGTGAAAACGTAATTCCGCTTGTTGGTGTGAACCAGCAGGTTGGTCTCCGGCTGTTCATTCTGACTTTGGAATACCAGAATATGACCCATTGCCTGCGAAGAACTCCAGGCATTGCTGAATCCAAAAGTGTAGTATTCGATTGTCTCGTCATCCTCAAAAATAATTTCCGAGGCTATACCGGGTGCCGTAACGATGCTGGGAACGCGATCCGGGTGATAGTCAATGTAGCGAATCCCGTTTGCCTGCACATGGCAGCCGACGGTCATTGCCAAGAAAAACAAAAAATGGCGAAGACGCAGCTTCATTGCAACACTCCTTCGGTCGCAATATCGGCATCATAGCGATACGAAGTAACCGTGAATCCAAGCGGATTCATGGTGCGTGCCCGTTCGTCCATGTCCAGATCCGCGTTGTAACCGAACGTGATGGTTACGGTACCACTGGTTTTTTTCTGAATACGATCCCCACTGCGAAGCGCTTTTTCGATGCGCGCCTGCATGGTAAAACCGCCATCGCCATCCCGAAAAGGCGTGACAACATCCTGCGGTGTAATAGAGATAATGTTAATCTCAATGTTGTTATCCTTGCCGAGTTCCTTGTCCAGATTGATGGGAGGCTGGAATTTCAGTGCGTATTCACGGAATACCTTTTCTTCCGAATAGAGCTGGACAGTTGCATAGGATTCACGAATGGCATAGTGATCGTAGCTGTCGTGTGCGATTATGTACTGATTGACAAAAAATTTGTTTAATGCCTCAATGGTTGGCATTTTGCGAATATTGCCTGTTTCAAAGTCAGTAAGAGAAGTCATTGCCGTAGGCAGCCCAGTGTTCTTGTCCACCACTATAACTTTGACTTCTGTACGTTTCAGTGGGACCATGCGGATAATGGCCGATGCCTGCCCCAGGCAAACTATTGCAAATATTGCCGTCATGAACCAGGAAAGCCTCTTGCTTTTAAGGTTTTCTTCGCTCAGACGGTTCTCAAATGTTTTTCCAGCTTGAAAGATTGTCATAATTCCCTTCCCTGCTTAAAAAAGCAGTCGTGATGTTTTGTTTAATAGTTCTAAGAATTTCAGGTTTTGTTGTTATAAATTTTCTGCACCTCTGCCTTGTTCAATCCGTCAGGGTTGACCGGATGCCACTTGCCCGACGGAAAAATGTCATTCTCATATGCCTTTGGCGATGAACATGCTGATAACAATGCAGCGATGCTTAAAATATAAAATATCCTTTTCATTATTAACTCCGAAGTTATTTAACCTGAATGGTTGGGGGGGCCTTTTTACCTGTAACCAATTCATGTCCTTTAGAACCAATAGCTTTACCTAAGCCATAAGCTCCTTTGACAACCTTGTAGCCTCCTTTGGCTGTATAATAACTTCCTTTTGCACCTAACTCTGCACTTCTAAGCGTTCCTTTAGCTCCTGCTATTGTAGATGCCTTTGTCATTCCTAATGTTCGTGACATAAAATAACTAAATGATTGAGCAACTCCATCTGTAATGTTAGTTGATGCAAACCAAGAAGAAGACAGGTTTCCTATTTTCCCTATTAGTGAAATGAAGCAGAGGCTGGTCACTATACAAACTCCAACATCACTAAATGTAAAAGCGTTATTTTTATATATGCCATCAAATACATTCAGTAACGTAGTAACAACCAGCATAGCAAGTGGATAAGAAAGACAGTATCCTAATGTATTAGATAGCCAAGATGTAAACCATCCTCTTGTACTCTCAAAAGCCAAAAACATGATGAATAGCGGAGACACGCCAAGCCCAAGCATAAAAAATATTTTATTTGACATTACTTGAACAAAGCATACAACTCCTAAAACAATCAGAGCTGCTCCAACAATAAGTAATTTTAGAACTTGCATCATAAGTTCAAAAAAACCACCTAAATCATCAGCAGCAGCGGATATTTTGGTTCTAATATCTTTTAATGAATTCCAGAACCATTCAATAGGGTTAAGTGGTTCTCCTCCATTTAGACGAGTGGCCTCTTCCACATAAGTTTCTTCGGTTTTCTTATCAATACCCATAGTCGCTTCTAACAATGCTCCCACTTGATTTATATGTTTTTCTATAGGTTCAAATACTGATACGCTTCCTCCTTGTTCCTTAGAAAATTCTTTAGTAAGAGTATCTTGAGTATCTCTTATAGGTTCATGAAAATTAGCCAAAATTACACTAGATGTAGCTGCTAACATTAAAATACAAGCTCTGACAGCAAATTCTTTCATTATGCTGGTAAAAGGTTCAGCAACCTGACCAAAAAAAACCAACATAATTCTGTATGTTGTCCACATTGTTAATAGAGGAATAGCAAGCATTGCTACACCACCTGCCAAAATTGATACAGGATAAAGCGCAAGATGGCTAATACTATCCCCAAGCTCCTTTTCTATAAAGGTAAAAGCAGAGAATCCATCCATGACTTATTCCATAAGACTATTTAATTTGGAATCCGAGATATTATTAGAACAAGACTTTCTATTAAGGCTTTTCATAATTGCTTCTCCTCTTCTGGCGTTATTGCGTTCCTGTGCCTGTTTGGCAACAATATCTTTTTTTGCCTGTTGCGCATATGCGAAATTGTCAGACTGCTGTTTTAATACTGCAATGCTATTCCCTTCAAGCGAGATCTGCGCCTGTAACTCAGCCATAGACTTCATATCTTTGGCTTGTTTGGCCCGTTCAGACAGTTCGGTAATCGTCTTCAGCTTTTTGTCTAATTGTGCATTTAATTTTTCCGCATAATCTAACTGTGACACGCCGCTTAGTACAGCCTGCTGACACATGGATTTGTCTTTGTAGCCTTCGCAGCTTGGTTTATCGTCAAAATATTTCGATGCTTTCTCGGTCAATCCTGACGTGTTTCCATTAAGTATGTCCTTGACTGAATTGGTGACGTCCGAATCCAGACCGCCCATTTCCAGAACATCGGAAAATCCCTTCACCCCGGTCAGGGCATTTACATTGGCTTTTAGCTGCTCTACCTGGGCTTTGGCCTCTGCTAATTGCTTGGCCATTTCAGCCAATTCCTTGATACTGTTTTGAGCCGCCTGAGAGACCGCCGCTCCGTCAAATACTGGAATTCCGCCAGTATATCCGGGTACGGTTATTACCAAAGTCAGGGCAATAGTTGCGGTTTTCAGTGTTGTCTTCAATGTCGTTGCCATGTGTTTCTCCGAAGGTTGATTGATCAATTAAGCTGATTTTCAAGGATTAGGATTCTTTCACATCTTTCTGCTGCGTTTTTCCCTCCGTCAATTGATTCACTGTCTCTGTGAGTTCTTTGATATTGTCCTGTATTATTTGCGTGGTAGCTTTATCAAAGACTGTAATATAGCTGGCGTAGCCAGGAAATATTATTATCAAAGCCAAAGCACTGATTGCTGTCTTAAGCATCTTTGCCATTTGCTTCTCCATGTTTGTTGATTAAACGGCTTCTGCCAGTTCCTCTTCATTGTTCTGCTCATCATCTTCTGGTTCTGATTCAGGTTCTCCATCTTTCAACCTGGCAGCCTTTTCTTCCAGTTTGAAATTTGGATCCTTAACCCGTTCACAATAAGCAGAAATCCAGTCATTACCGTACTGCTCCATCATCTCGTCAGCAATTTCGGCACGATATTTTGAACCGGACATAATGTTCACATAGTCAATGCCACGCATATCCAGTTTGCAGTGTGCGGTTTCGCCCTGATGATGCACGAGGAATTGACGTGAGTGCTTGTTCATGTTCTTGATACGCAAAAACTCGTCGTTTTCCAGTCCCAATTTGTTTACATACACCTCCCGTTTTGCACCTGGGTTCGGCAAGAAAATATGGGTTGCAATCTGTTCCATAAATGAATCAGGAAGTCCCTTGTAAGTATCCGAAGGAGATTGTGACGCAAAAACCATAATGCCCTTCTCTTTACGAATAGTCCGCTGCTTGTCATCAATATAGGCAAGAAATTTTGGATCTCTTAATGGCTTCCATGCTTCATCAAGACTGATAATAATGGGTGTCCCGTCCATCAACATTTGAATGCGATGGAATAGGTACATCAAAATTGGCGTGCGAATTTGCTGAATATCGAGAAACTGGGTATAGTCAATACCGATAATTCGGGCACCTGATTCAAAGTGGTCAGTCAGATTGTTAAAAATCCAACGATATTCACCCTGCGTCCAGGCATGCAGGCGCTCTCGGATACTGTCATTCCCGCCTGGCATATAGTTGGCAAATGCTTCTATAGATGCAATCTCAGGAGGAAGATCCAATGTTCTGCGAATAGCTGCATCTATTTCATTTTTATCCCGTGGGGATACAGGCAGACCGTCTTCCTCAAGGATTGCAAGGATAAGCTGCTTCAGGAATGCACGGGTTTCGTCCGTATTAGGTAATAGAAATGGATTCCAACCGGTAGGCGTCCCCAATGTGACTTGTGAATAATGCCCGCCCATTGCCCTGATAAAAACGGCAGACCCCATGTCCTTGTCAAACATGACGATGCGTGGTTTGACCTTGTAGCGTTGCGTTTGCGAGAGGAGGAAGGAGAGCAGAACCGTTTTACCGGTACCGGTTGATCCCGTGATAAAGGTAATACCCGGAATATCCTTGCCTGTTGAATCCGTCCCTTTTTCCGGATCATGGAAGTTAAAGTAATAAACTTCTTCGTTGATCGTGCGCAGCATTGACACCGCAGGCCCCCACGCATTACCACTGGCCTTGCCGTGATTTTGCTTGAGAAAAGGCATCATCTGCGCAGTGTTTTGTGAGCTCAGTTTTGCTTCGCGGGGCTGCAAATCGCTATTGCCGGGTAGTTGGGCGTAGTAACTGTACAGTTTTGCGACCTTGTTGACGGATGCCTTGAAACCGCAACCAGAAAGTACCGCATCCGCTTCAGAAATCTTCTTCTTCAACGCCTCAACGCTGTCCTCAATGAGCATGACCGACCAATAGAATTTGCCCAGAACGAACCGGTCTGAGCGCACGCCTTCACCCGCCCATTCCAGCTCATCCAATGCTGCGCGGCTTCCATCGTCGCTACTGGCCATGCGGTTGTATTCCCGATCCAGCCAGCTTTTTGCTTCAGCCTTGTCAATGGGTGCAAAACTTTGGGTTATCGTCATCCGCCACGGGAGTTCAAAAAATTCTTGTAACATCCCAGCGGCAGTCATTTCGGGATATTCTGCGAAAGTCATAATGGAGGCATACTGGGTTCTTCCGGCATTGTCTATGCGGATAATTTCACTGCTTCCCATTGTGATAGTTGCAGTGGGAAGGTAGTCGCAGATCTGTGCACGTTGTATGGCTACCGGAGTGTTGGACAGGTTTACCAGATAATTCAGAAAACGTAGTACCTCGCTGAAAACCACGCCTTCGTCATTCTTGTAGCAGCCCAGTGTTTCAATGTCATATTCGGAAAAATATTCCAATATTTTCCCTTTGACTTGCAGTAGTTCTTCTTCTGCTTTCTGCGCCAGTTCAGCAATTTCTTTTTTTGTTGTCTTGAAGGGGGAAAAACCAGCAAATCTTTTGTACGGAATATAAATAACGCTAATATAGTATTCGGTATCAATAATAGGAACGTTATCGTTGAATATGACCTTCTTTTTGTATTCCTGATTGATTACACCTGCAAAGCTCTCAGCTTCAAAATCTTCGGGTAGTGCTGCAACACCATCACTGCGCACACAATGTGACTGTATTTGCAGGTTATAGCGATATGGCGCGCGCATCTGCCCGATCAATTGTGATATTTGCAGCACGCGCGCATCAATTTCTTCCTGCCCACGCCCAATGTAATTTGTACCTTTCAAGCGAAAGCACATGAGATAACTCCCGCCTTTCAGCTTGACAATCTCGTCTGTGATGTGTGCTGAATAGGGAATCAGTTTGCTTGCGCCAAATGTCTCATTTTGTTTTCTAGTCATGAATGAACTCCTTGGATGACAAGGGGCGTGGTGGAATAATCTTGACGTTATGCCAGCGATTTCTGGCAAGAAGTGCGCGCTCCCTTACATCAATGAACCACATGCCAAGAAACTGATCGTCTCGTTTGGTCAAGTCACGCATGACCATCACGGATATAATTACCGGGATGGCAAAAAAGATCGTGTAAAAGTGAAGCAGTGGCCATAGTGCAGCCGCCCCCAAAATGATGGGCGACTCCACTTTTAACAATGCTTCTGTTGGTACCCCAAAAAACATGGCCGGTTTGGTTGCCCCGCGAAAAAGCGGAGCAACGTCTAGTCCGGTTTCTTCTATTTCTGCCGGTTGATCGTTCATCGTGCAGTCAGGAAGTGGGAATCAGTTTGACCAGATCCGGCAATGCGATCAGCAGCGCAGCACCGATGATCCAGGGAACCATGTCCTGGAAGCGTTTGGATCCCATCCACATCGAGATAACGATCCACACACCGGTGCCTAATGCGACCGGGTAGCAAATCATTCTCAGGCCTTTAACAATGTCTTCCGCAATGCTTTTGGTTTTCTCTGCCCATGCTTGAGCGTGTGCCGGTTCGGCGATGGCAAACAGTGCGATGATCGTGACTGCGAGCATGAGGTAGTCCCCATGCCGCCATATATGTCTTTCTATTGGTGCTTCTTTTTCCATATAAATATTTGAATTACAGTTAAAAAGTAAACCGCCACTCCTTTATCGGTGCGTTTGAAATTCTGGCTGCACGGATGAACCAAGTCTTTGCTGGCGAAGAGTTTGTTGTTCCTGCGAAATGGAGGAAGCAAGCCTTCGTTGACGAGATGCCGGCATTTGATCCGATGCCCGCGTAGCCACAACAACCTTTTTTCCTTGTGACACTTCGATTTTTTGTTCTACAGGAGCGTCAGATGACCGGTGGGATGTTTGCGATTCGGTTTGTAAAGTCATGCCGAGCCTCTGCTGCTTCAGCGTCAATGGTTCTGGTTGTGAAACCATGCCAAGCCTCTGCTGCATGAGTGTCAGCGGTCTGGTGATACGGGATATGACTGCGGCTTTGCCTGCACCTCCTTGTGATGATCTGGGAAAAATACGAATGGGAACCTCCGATGCCTTGGGCGCAAGGGGGATGGTTAACAGGGGTTTGGAAAAATTGGCGAGAACCTTGTTGACGTAGCCGTGTCGGAAACCTGTAGTGGGGTTGCCGGAGTAGTAGCAGGAATATGCCTTTGGCCAGTCTTTGTACTGGTTGTAGCAGGCGATTAAAATTTTTGACCCGGCCTGGAGATTGCTGCACTTGTCAAACATATTGCCGTCATGCAGCCCATAGGCCTGAAAATTGCTTTGATTTACCTGTGCCGCACCCACTGAATAGTTACGCCCACCTTCTTTTAGTAGCTGGACAACTTGAAGTGCCTCGGTCAGCGATTGTGGTTGACGGCTGAGTCCGTGCCCGACAATGCCGATCGCAAACAGGTTGGCACTGCTCTCGGTGCGCACGATGGCGCTCATCTGTTCGGGAGGCACGTGTACCTGACACCCCATGAATTCAAACATCCTCCACCTCTGTTTTTGCCCCGGTTTTTGTCTCTGTCTCTCTACTAAATTTAATTTTTTCAGGAGGATATATATCTGGTCTCATATCACTGGGATGTATTGTCTTCCCTGTCAACATCCATAGCTCAAGCACCCTGTTGGCGGGAACACGGGTTGCGCTCCATGTCCAAACAGATTGTGGTGACACACCCAGTTCTCGTGCAAATCTTGCCGCTTCCCCTCTATGCTGTTTCAGATATTTTTTAAGCAAACACAAACGGTTATCTCCATTTGTCAAGTTATTATTGACGTATATTACGTGTATGGTTCCTGATATGTCAAGTTTTTCTTGACAAAAAATGCGATAAAATATGCTTTTAATAAGTGCATGCCATAGGCAAAACGTACATGAACAAAAAAATTTTTATAACAAATCTACAGCGTGCATATGCAAATGTAGGCGTTTCAACAGAGAGAGGTTTTAATCTTGAATTGTCCCAAAGATTTGGAGTATCTCGCCAAGCGGTAACAGATTGGCTCTCTGTTAATGGCCCGTATCCTAGACTCACAATTTTAGAGAAAATGTCTGAAGAGACAGGAATGTCATTAGATGAGCTTCTAATGGGCAAAAAATCTCTATCAATAGTAGAAGCAAAGCCAAAGCAAATTCCCATATTTTCTCTATCCGAACTTGAAAACTGTAATTTTGATAATATAGACTCGTTGCAGAATATGCACTCCCCAAAAAAAATTTATTCTCCGCTAGAAATAAATGATGAAAAATTATTGGGAGTAGTGCAACTAGGAGATAGTATGATAAATACAAGTGGGCCGTCATTCTCTGATGGTTCGATTATTGTATTTAATATAGATAAAAAAAAGCCGGCAAGCGGCGACCTTGTATTAGCGCGCTTACCGGATGGAACTATTATTTTCCGGAAATACACAAAGGAAGAACGAGAATATCTTGTACCACTCAATTTAACTGCATATAAGTCATATAATGATAAGTTTGATATTATTGGAGTTTTTCTGTTTTCTTTGTTTATTTAGAATGCAATATTTTATGTATTTACAATGATAAAACATGGAATAAATAGAGATTAATTATGTTACAAATATCCATATAATCCCTCCAATTGAAAATATTATCCATAGTGTAATAATGAAAACACAAGAGACTACGGCAAACTCTTTCATATCAGTTGTTACACTTTCTTCTGTTAAATAGGAAATACCTATTCTATCCAGTCCGGTGCATATTAATTGGCAGACAATAGTAAGTGCAAATAAAAACATCAGACCTAGCATCATAAAACCTATAGTGAGGTGGATCCAACTTATTCCCTCGCTTGCCGCAGAAAAAAATCCTATAGAAGAATTCCACATTGTTTTTAACCCCAGTCCTACAGATGAAATAATTCCAATTTTTGAAAAATATATTTTTATACCATAAATTAAACCAATAAAAGACCATATAATCAAAAGGGGAATAGAAAATATAACTGGAACTAATAAAATTTCTTTTTTACTACCCAATGAGCTTATGATGGAAATACAAAAAGAAGAGACAAAAACAATTGCTAGTAAAATAATAAACCAAAAATGAAATGGCATCGAAAAGAAATTTATTACTCCGCTAGGAATAAAAATATTCCAGTCTATATCTATCTCTCGCAAACGAGAAAACAAGCCAGTTAACTTATCAAGTCCCCAACACGCAAAAAGCAAAATAGCACCGCATATAGCTCCTTCTGCGCCACTATCAGGAATTACACCTCTACTCATAATTCATCTCCATGTAACCAAAGGGAAATGTTGGTATTATATCAAGAATTTTATTATAAATCAAGATATTACCAGCCTCCTTTCTTTATCCAAGTATAGTAGATTATACCTTTCTTTTTCTCTAAAGCCGAACACCCCAAAACGTTCCTCTCTTGCCGTGAAATATGTCGTAGCGTTTTCCTACACTGCGGGCAAAAATTAGGCTCCATGCTGTAGCCAAATGTATTCAATTGTGCATCTAGCGCTTCCGATCGCAGCTCATCCGTTTTCCTAATTCACGCATGCCACATACACCTTCCCGATCAGGATCAGTAGCTAGCCAAATCTCGTCTGAGTGCTTCGCCTCTGCACGCAGATTTGTTACCACCTCTTTTTTGTCCCGAACTACCTCGTAATCAGGGGGGGTAGCCAGAGCCAGCGACATGAATTTTTCCTTTTGCAAGTCATGCAAATGTCC
>ERZ772827.1736-NODE-1736-length-10922-cov-4.232079_pt1 | contig 10922 bp, 8 predicted proteins | sample MGYA00580850_ERZ772827 | MGnify/ENA primary metagenome ERZ772827 (study PRJEB29015, sample SAMEA2737950) | human oral metagenome | biome: human oral; feature: human-associated habitat; material: dental | place: China | collected 2145 ...
CCGGCGGCATGACGTGCGCCATCAGCTGCGGGATCACGCTGTCCACCCCGCCGAGCGCCTTTGCATCGACCCCCATGACGCCGCGCCCGAGGACACCCACGAGGTTGACGGCAATATTCATAAAGGCGATGACCACCGTCCCGATGATCATGGCCCGGTGCATGTCGCGGCCGCTCCGATAGCTGATGCCGCGCACAACCGACTGCGGCAGGGCAATCGTGAGCGCCCCGACGAGCAGCCACTGCGAAACATACAGCGAAATCGGCATGCGCCCCGCCGCTGTCGGCGTCAGCATCTCCGGATGCGTGCTGCGGAGTTCCGCGAGAATCGCCGCAAGCCCGCCGCCGGCATCGAGCACGTAGTAGAAGAGCAGAACAATGCCGAGCATCATCACGATTGCGCAGCAGGTATCCGTCAGCGCGACCGCGCGAAAGCCCCCGATCGACGTATAGACAACAACCACAACGCCAAAGAGGATCAGCCCCAGCTCATAGCTGTACCCCGTGACCGCGGCGAAAAGCTGCGCCCCGCCGACGAACTGCGCGACCATCGAGGCCGCAAAGAACACAACGATCGCCAACGCCGCAATCGCCGCCAGCGCATCCGACTGATAGCGGTGCCGGATGATGTCGACAATCGTGACGGCATGAATGCGGCGCGCGAGCCGCGCCACCTTCTTTCCGAAGATGCCGAGCACGAGGAAGATGGTCATGGTCTGAATGACCGCCATGTAGATCCAGCCGAAGCCGATCTCATACGCCATGCCCGGACCGCCGACAAACGAGCTGACCGAGCTGTAGGTCGCGACCATCGTCATCGCGAGCACGAACGCGCCGAGCGTCTGCCCGCCGACGAAGTAGCCCGAGAGGAAGCCGCCGGCATGACTCTGCCGCTGCACATAGAAGCCGAGGGCGAGCATCGCCGCCATGAAGCCCAGGAGGGGCAGGAGTACTGCGAGATTGCCGCTCATCGGACATCCCCCTCTCCATGCGCATCGAGAGAGACATCCTCTGCCGCCCATGCGAGATACACGGCCAGCACCGTGCCCACAACGAGCACGCCGACCGTTGACGTCACCGCCCAGAGCGGAAAGCCCGCGATCGTCACCTCGGATTCTGCAAGGCCGAATCCGAGCGCCGTCCAGAGCACGGCAAACAAAACTCCTGCCGCCGCGGTACGCTTCGCCTCACGGGCAATGGCGGCCGCAGCCTTCTTTTCATCCTGCATGATGAACCTCCTATGAAATTAACCCTCCTGCCGTCGGATGCCGTTCGGCTCTCCGCAGCATAGAATATAGTACCGGCATATCCTATCACATCCGCACGCAGAGTGCAATCAGATTTATTTCAAAATCTTCCATGAACTACGTATTTAGAAGTTGCAGTAAAATAAGAAAAACCCTTGCTTCCTTTAAAAAAAAGGTATAGAATCTGAATGTCTATATAATCGTATAAAAGGAAAAGGAGCGAACACTTTGAGTATCAAACAAAAGCTGCTTTTGATGGGCACGCTCATGGCAGTCCTTGTCGCAGCCATCTGCGGCATCGGCTATTATAAAGCGCAGGACGCGCTCACGGAGAGCACATCGAACGAGATCGAAGCTCTTCTCAATGCCGAGGCCGCCTCCATCGACGGCTGGCTCATTCAGAAGAAGCAGCAGGCAGTGAGCGCCGCGAATCTGCTCGCGGCATACGACGGCAATCCCGTCTCGATGGACCGCGAGATGATGAGTCTTGCCTCCGATGACAAGGACATCCTCGACCTCGCCTACGGCGCAGAGGACGGCCGCTTCATCAGCTGGAATGACGGCGACATCTCGGCGATCGACCCGCGCGGGCGCGACTGGTACAAGGAGGGCAAGGCCGCGGGCAAGGCAGTCTTTACCGAGGTCTATCAGGATGCTGTATCGAAAAAGATGGTTGTTTCCGTTTCCGCTCCCTACAACGGGAAAAACGGGGCATTTGCAGGCGCTGTCTGCTCAGACATCACACTCGACACGCTCGCTGCACGCGTTGCCAATCTGAAGTACCATGGGCAGGGCTCGGGTATCATCGTCGACAAGAACGGTCTCATCATCGCCTCCTCCGAGGGAGAAGCAATGCATAAGGCGGACGAGACCCCCTTGCTGAAGGGCCGCTTCTCTGAGATGCAGCAGAAGAAGAATGGCTACTTCGCGATGGAAAAGGACGGCGAGGAACAGATCGTCGCCTACGCAACCGTTCCCTCCTCCGGCTGGATCATCGGGATCGCCGTGCCGGAGAGCGTCGCCTTTGCACAGCTGAACAGCCTCAAAGTCACCTACACAGGGCTGACCATTCTCGGCGTTCTGCTCGTCGCGGGCATCATCTTCGCCCTCCTGCGCTTTGCCGCAACGATCACCGGTGCAACCGAGCGTCTCATGAATCATGTGGACGCGCTGGCAAAGGGCGAGCTCAGCCAGCCGGATCTCCCCGTCACCTCGCAGGATGAGCTTGGGCGGCTCGCAGCGAACTTCAACATCATGATGAAAAACATCCGCGACGTCATCCGCCAGGTTGCCTCCACGGCAGAGCAGCTTGCCGCGGCATCCCAGCAGCTCAGTGCGGGGGCGCATCAGATGGCGGATACGGCGACGAACGTCGCCTCGACCGTCGTCGAGGTCGCAAGCGGCACAGAGCAGCAGCTGGACAGCGTAGCCGGCGCAAAAACCAGCGTGGCGAGCGTTTCCGACGACATCACGCGCATGACGGACAAGGCCGGCCGCGTCGCCGACAGCTCTGCAGAGACCGCAGATGCAGCGCAGCGCGGCGAAGCCCTCATGAACGAGGCCATGACCAAGATAACCGGCATCGAGCAGAGCGTTCTGCACTCCGCCAAGGTCGTTGAGAAACTCGGTGAAAGCTCCAAGCAGATCGGCGAGATCGTCGAAACCATCTCCGCCATCGCCGACCAGACCAACCTCCTCGCCCTCAACGCCGCCATCGAGGCAGCACGTGCAGGCGAGACAGGACGCGGCTTCGCCGTTGTCGCCGAGGAGGTCCGCAAGCTCGCCGAACAGTCACGCGATGCAGCTGAGCAGATCAAAGAACGCATCGCCAGTGTCCAGCACGACACGGAACAGGCCGTCACCGCCATGCAGGCCGGCACAGCCGAGGTACAGGAGGGCGCACGCGCCATCCATGAGGTGGGCGCACAGTTCGAAAACATCATGCGCATGGTCGACGAGATCAAGGTGCAGATGGCAGAGATCAACAGCTCCATGCAGACCGTTGCCGGCGGTGCCGCACACATCGTGACGGCAGTCGACTCCATCGACACGATCAGCCAGGAGACCGCTGCACACATGCAGAACATCTCCTCCTCCTCCGAGTCGCAGTCCGCATCGAGCGAGGAAATCGCATCGGCATCCCAGTCGCTTGCAACCCTCGCAACCGATCTCCAGAATACAACGAGCAAGTTTAAGTTCTAAGAGAACCGAAATGCCCCGCGGCAGCCGCTGCGGGGCATTTCCTGTCCACATGCAGAAAGGACTCCCATGACCGACGTCATCGACATCCATACGCATACCATTGCCAGCATGCACGCATACAGCACGATCCGCGAGGTGGCAGCAGCGGCAAAGGAGAAGGGCCTCGCCCTCGTCGGCATCTCCGACCATGCGCCGGCCCTCCCCGGCACATTCCACGAGATGTACTTCCGCAACTTCAAGGTCATCCGCCCCGATGCATACGGCATCGACATCATCATGGGCGCCGAACTGAACATCACCGACTTCGAGGGCAGCGTCGATCTCCCGCACTATGTCCTGCGAAAGATGCACTACGCCATCGCGAGCCTGCATGACATCGTCATCAAGTCCGGCACGCAGGAGGAGAACACCGCCGCACTCCTCGGGGCCATGGCAAATCCCTACGTCGTCATCATCGGACACCCGGACAACCCCTCCTATCCCGTCGACTTTGACGCGCTCGCGCGTGCTGCAGCGGAGCAGCACGTCCTCATCGAGATGAACAACTCCTCACACAACCCGGGCGGAAGCCGTCCCGGCTCCGAACTCCTCGCGCGCGATCTTCTCGCCGCATGCCGCCGCCACGGCGCGCACATCATCATGGGGAGCGATGCGCACATCGACATCGATGTCGGCGAGCACGGCTATACGCAGGCCATCCTGGAGGAGGTTGATTTCCCCGCGGAGCTCGTGCTGAACAGCGATCCGGCGCGGCTCAAGGCATGGATTAAGGAACGGCACGCACGAAACAACGTATGCGGCCTCCCTTATTCTTTATAATTTATTTCATTTTATAGTTATTTATAGCTATTTATTTCTATTTATTTTCAAAACACAAATGCACCGTGCAGAGGACTCTGTACGGTGCATTTTTATATCATTCAGTTCTCGTTCAGTATCTGTGTTTAGAAATCGTAAGTCAGCCCCAGCCAGCAGCTCCGGCGGGACATGTAAGAACCGCCCGCAATGCCGTCGGTATCCAGATCATCATAGTAAACATTATAGACGTTTCCGCCGGCCATCGTTGTGCGGTCGAAATTGCGATTGAGCAAGTTGTTGACCGCAAACTGCACGCTGAGCCCGTCACGCAGCTTATGCGTCACCCCCATGTTGACAACAGTGAACGGACGATAGACGGAGGAAAGTCCGGCGACCTGCTTCGAGCGGTACATCCCGCTGCGGTACTGTGCCGTCAGCCAAACATCCGTAGCATCCGAGGGCATCCAGTCGAGCCGCAGATTGACCGCCTGCTTCGGCGTGGAGCGCAGGGGCTGCCCCGCATGTGTGCCGTTCTTGATGCGGCTCGTCAGGAATGTCCAGTTCACCCCTGCTGTCAGCTTCGGCGCGAGCGCGAATTTCGTCCCAAGCTCAACCCCGTGAATACGAGCCCGCCCCACATTTTCATAGGTGCGGACATCACCGATGCCCGGAATGCTCACCGCATCCCCAAGATCGATCTTGTTCTTAAAATCCGTGTGGAAGAATGTCAGATGCGCATCGGTATTGTGCCGATTGTGATAGTAGAAGCCCGCCTCCTGCGTGACGGACTTCTCCGGCTTCAGCCCGGTATTGCCGCGATAGATCTCGCCCGTGACGTTGAGGTGGATATCCACGGGGCTGGACTGGAGCATTGTCGGCGCCTTATACCCCGTTGCGATGCCGCCCTTCACCGTGAAATAATCGTTCGGCGTGTAGACGAAATAGGCGCGCGGGCTGATGTTGTCATCATAGTCCTCGGGATGATCATAGCGAAGGCCATACGTAAATCCAAGTTTCCGCGAAATCGTCCACACATCCTCGCCAAAGAGCGCCCATGTTGCGCGGGAAAGGCTGCCGTTGTCGTTCGAGCTGCGCTGGCGCGCCATTGCAAGCAGAGGAGGAAGCGAGAGGGACGGCGTCAGCGTGCGGCGCAGATGATAGTCCACACGCTCGCGCTGCCAGCGTGCGCCGACCGTCAGCTTGTGCGCATCTCCGAGCGGAACAACATATTTTGTATCAAACGTAAAGAAATCATTCTTTACGTTGTTGCGAATCTGCGAGTTCAGCCGGACAAACACGCCTGGCGGAAGCATCGGCGGATGAAACGAACCGGTCTGCATATCTGCATCCAGATGCATCTCGTTTCGCAGGAAGGACAGCGTATTTGTCCACGTTCCGCGGCCCGCCTTATTCTCGGTACCCAGCACGACCTTCGTACGGTCAAAGCGCTGCGCGACATCTCCCGTCGGACGCAGAACGATGCCAAACGGTGTCTGCATACGCTGCGCAAAATCTCCATCGCGCATATTCTGCCCGCGGTCGATATCAAGATAGAAGTTGTGTCCTGCCGACGATGTATAGGTCACGCGCATGCCGGCATTCCAGTTATCGTAGTCGCGCTTTTCCTTATCCACACCGAATGCAGACGGCCCGCGCTTCAGATAGCTGCCGCGCATCTGCAGGCCGACTTTTTCCTTTGTGATCGGGCCGGCGATATGAAACGAATACTTCATCGTATTCGACTTATTGTCCGTTGTCTCAAAGAGACTGCCCACGGAGACCTTCCCACTGAACGAGTTGGTCACCTTTTTCGTGATGATGTTGATGACGCCGCCCATCGCGTCTGAGCCGTAGAGCGTCGACATCGGGCCGCGCACGATCTCGATGTGGTCGATCTGTCCGGGGGCGGGCAGGCTTGTATTCGCCAGCTGGTTAAAGCTGCGCATCATCCCTCCGGCGATGCCGGGACCCGTCTGTGCGACGCCATCAACGAGGATCAGCGTGTAGCCGTCATCCATCCCGCGAATCGAGACCGTCGGCGTGTCAAAGCGCCCCGTCCCGCCGAAGACATCAACCCCCTCAATCGTATCCAGCACTTGCCGGAGATCAGTATAGCCCCGCTTTTCAATCTCATCCGCCTTAATGATCGAGATACTCGCAGGCGCAATGCGCAGCTGCTCCTCGAATCCGGATGCCGTGACGACAACCTCCTCCAGCTCATACTCCGGTATCTCATCCGGTGCATAGGCCGACGCTGTATGAACAGCGATTTTTCCTGCATCATTCGTATTTGGCGCGGTATCTGCAAACGCAGCGGCGGGCACGGCACTCAGTGCGAGTGCAGCAGCTGCTGCAAGCGGGCGGTATTTCCTTCTCTTCATGATCGTTCCTCCTTATCCCTGTGTTGAAACAACCGCTTTCGCCCGCTCTCCTAAAATGCCTCCTACCCCTGCTTTCTGCTCACTGCGGCAATGTAGGCAAAATCCTTGTTGTGATCGAAGAAGAAGTTGAACATCCTGCGGAACCGCTCAAGATTCTCCGTGCGCAGACCGTTGCGGATGATCTTCATCGCGCCGTCGAACCCTTCGTCGCGTACGAGCCCCGCCGGATCGAGAAGGGTCATGTCGCCCGTCTGCACCTCGACGGCAAAGCCGGCACTGCGGAAAAGCTCCTCCCACATGGTCTGCGGGAGCGGATCGACGTTCACATTGATCGCACGCGAGATGCCTGCCCGCAGCTCCGCTGCCGCCTCCTCGCTGTCCGTCCGCAGAGCGACATCATGCGTGAGGAGGATGCCGCCCGGCTTCAGCACGCGGAAGTATTCCGCGACGGCCTTCTTCTTATTCTCGCGCGGCAGCATCGTGAGCATCGCCTCGTTGATGACGACATCGAACGACGCATCGGGGAACGGCAGCGCCATTGCATTGCCCTCCACCACATCGATCACATCGCCGAGGCCGTTCTTCTCGATGTTCGCACGCGCCTTCTCGAGCGCGGCGGGATTCATGTCCAGCCCCGTGATGCGGCAGCCGTGTGCCTCTGCAAGCGCAATCATCGTCGTCCCCATGTTGCAGGCAACCTCGAGGACGCGGGTATCCGCGGTAAAATCGACATGCCCGAGCAGCCACTCCGTTGCCTCGCGCCCGCCCGGACGCAGACGCGTCTTCCCGAGGCGTGCCAGGAACTCATGCCCCATCTCATGCTTCTTCTCGTCTGCCATACAGATCACTCCCATCTATATCATTGAAACTATCTGTCATCGATGTTCCGAGTATAGTTGAGAATCATCCCCAATTCCGTTGCAAAAGTCACACATTCAAAAAATGTGCAAAAAAATAAGAGGGGTATACCCCCTCTGTTCGGATCCTCAGTGCTCGCCCTCGCTCCACGTGGTGTCCGTGAAGAGCTCGAGCGGCTCACCCGGCAGTGCACGCTGCGCCGATATCTCGAACGGGATTTTCTGCCCGCGCACACAGGCGATCGCGAACATGTTGATCGCCGTGGACATGTTCATGCCGACCGCGCCGCAGAAATTCTCAAAGTTCTTCTTGAGTTCAGCGTCCATGCGAATACTGATGCTGGTCTGTGCCATGTATGACATCTCCTTTACAAATTCATTACTATGCTCCTAGGATATCATATTTCACACGGCGTTGCAAGCATGGCGCCTGCTCCCATGCGCAGTTTGCGCAGGAGATTCGCCTTGCTCTTGCTCACGGCTCCGGCACTCGTTCCGAGGAGCGCCGCGATCCGCCGGAGCGTCAGATCAGAGAAATAGTGAAGCGAGAGGATCTCCTTCTCGCGCTCGGTCAGGCGGTGCATCACACGCCCGAGAATCCCCCGCACCAGAAGGCGCAGATCGGCGTGCTCCGCCATCTCCTCCGTCCCGCCGATGCGCTCCCACACGCGCAGCCCCTCCCCGTCCTGCTCCGGATGGCAGGTACGCTCCCAGCGCCGCCGCGCACGGCGGAACTCCGTATAGAGCGCCGCATGGACGCGCATCTTGGCGAACGCCGCAAACGGCGCGCCGTGCTGCGGATCATAGTCGTGCAGCGCCTCGATGAAGGCGAGCACGGCAATGTTCTCCGCATCGGCGGCAAGCTCCGTGCGGCGCAGATAGGAGGCATGTGCCTCCGCAGCGAGAAGCCCCCGGTAGCGTACCGTCATCTCTGCCATCGCCGCTGCCTCCCCGCGCACGGCTCGTGCAATCAGCGCGTCCTCCTCCGTTTTTGTGAGCGCCGGATAGATGCGCGGCGCGCTGCGCGGTTCTTGTCGTTCCATATCATACATCTCCTTCAAACAAACGTTTTATTTGAAGGCAGTATAACAGACTGCGCACAGCCGTGCAAAATGCGCATCGATGTGATGGACACAAAAATACCGCAGCTTTCGCTGCGGTATTCTCTGAAAGCGGTCAGCCTATCGCTGAAAGAACTTCTTCCTCCCCGGCATTTTCCAATGAGGCAAGCACGCCCCCAATGACATTCTCGTTGATGGTCTGGATGCACGAGATGACATAGTCATGCTTCTCAAGGCGGAACGGGATGAGATGGTGCAGGCGCAGCACACGCTCTCCGTCCGGCAGGCGCTTGTAGAACAGCACCGCGACCTCCTCGCGCTCCGTCTTATCCTCAAGGACGGCGCGGAGATGGCGCTCGCTGTAAAACTTCTTGAACAGCGCCTGTTCCTCGGGTAGAATCATCTCCTCGCAATACCGCTCAACGACCTCCTGGAAATACACTGCAGTCGCCGACAGCCCCGGCTCCGAGATGGCTCGATAGAGCTGGCTGATCTTGCGCGTGCCGAGGTCAAAGAGATCGACACGATCGTAGAGTGCTACAATCTGGTTCAGCGTCTCCTGCATCGAACCTGCCTCGGGGCTGAACCGCGAGATGTTGACCGTCGCCATGAGAAAGACAGCGCGCGTATCGTCCGCATCGCGCGTCACAAGGCGCAGGCGCACGCTGTTGAACGAGTTGCGCGTGATGAAGTCCGTATAGACCTCGCGCCCCGTGCGATCCGCCTCGTCCATCATGCGCGCAATCATACGCTCGTTCTGTCGTTTGCGTCGCTCGTAATGCGGTGTGTGCGCGCTCTCCTCGTCCAGCTCGATGCTGTGCAGAAACGTCTTGAACATGCGGCTCTGATAGAGATAGCGGAAGTCCCCGTCATACTCCTCGAGGATGGCGAGCGAGAGCGCATCGCCGATCTCCGGCGACCCGCGCCGCTCAAGCGGCGCGCTTGAGAGCACGTTGATCGCACCGATCTCGGTGTAATAGTCGCCGAGCCGGAACGGCTCCACGGCGACCTTTGCCTCCGGTCCGTGGCAGTAGGCAATGGCCTGGTCCATAGGCAGCGGCGGACTGAAAAGGTACCCCTGCACCTTTTCGCAGCCAATCTCACGCAGGAACGCAAACTGCTCCTCCGTCTCCACGCCCTCGGCGAGGGTGTGGAGCCCCAGCTCCTTGGCCATATTGACAATCGAGCGAATGACAACCGCGGACTTCGGATTCGTCTCGAACGAGCGCAGGAAGTTCATATCGATCTTGAGCACGTCGAAGACGTAGTCCTTGATGTTGTTCAGCGAGGAGTATCCGCTGCCGAAGTCGTCCATCCAGACCTCGTAGCCGGCCGCGCGGAAGCGGGCAATCTCGCCCTGGAGGAACGCCTCATCCTCGTTGAGCGCCCCCTCCGTCACCTCGATGTTCAGCATCTGGCGCGCCACGTCATAGCGCAGGCGGACATCCTCGATCGCCTGCACCATATCCATCAGGCGGAAGTCCACACGGGAGAGGTTAACCGAGACGCGCAGGAGCTCCCAGCCCGGCACCTCGCGGCGCATGTACTCAATCGCCTGGCAGACCCGCTCGATGATGTAGAGGTCCAGCTGCGGCGAGAGATGCGCATCCTCGAGGACGGGGACGAAGATGCCCGGCGAGATCATGCCGTACACGGGGTCGCGCCAGCGCGCGAGCGCCTCGAACCCGCAGATTTCGCGCGTCATGGCGCGAATCTCCGGCTGATAGAACACCTCGATGTAGCCCTCGCTCATCGCCTCCTGGAACGAGCGGATGATGTGGCTGCGGAAATTGATTTCCTCCTCCATCAAGGGATTGAACTCCGCCCATGTGAGGTCGTAGGTATTCTTGATGCTGTTGCAGGCGATCTTGGCGCGGTCCATGATGAGCGCAACGTCCGTCACATCGGCGCTGGGCCGGTAGATGCCCGCCTTGACCTCCATCGGCAGCCCCAGGTCGTAAACACGAATCCTCTCGTGAATGAACTGGATGCAGTCTCCGGGGTTCTCGCTCTGCGTCGCTACGGCAAAATGGTCGTCGTTGAAGCGCGCAACCAGATTTCCCTCAAAGGTCTCGCGCAACAGGTCGGCGATGTAGCGCAGGAGGCGGTTCCCCTGCTGAAAGCCGTAGCGCTGGTTAAAGCTTTTAAAGTTCTCTATATCAAAATACATGAAGGTCATGGGCTCCGCCATCTCATCCTCCATGTGTGCGGATGCATGACGCATGAACTGCATCATGTTGAGCAGGCCCGTCACCTGACAGAGGTCATTGCCCCCATACTGTTCCAACAAAATGAGCCCTCCATTTCCTCTCTCTCTTCATCTCTCAGAGAGAGATGCGGGCATACTCCTCCACCATGTCGCGCAGACTCATGCCGC